>JAAUYG010023933.1_pt1 | contig 12817 bp, 6 predicted proteins | sample 7278091 | NCBI WGS metagenome assembly JAAUYG01 (sample SAMN14350201, study PRJNA611818) | marine sediment metagenome | isolation source: surface marine sediment (0.6m) | place: French Polynesia: Moorea | collected 2018-08
ATTCAAGTGATATTATCACTCTGTGATAATTACATACTTGTGTTATGATGTACAGCAATGCCAAATGTGTATACCACAAAATGTAAATCATCAGTGCATACATTTTCAGAATTGTAAGCTAAAACTAGGTAAAGATAATATAGCTAGATTTTGTCCAGTTCAGCAAGTATTAGTATGTGAATGATTCCGAGTTCTATTTCCCGACACTGAATTCCTTATTTAATCATTTGTTATTATACCACAACAAGAAAAACCAGTGGGACAGCAGAAAACCCCACCCACCAACAAACTACATAATGTGACAGATTAATGTCAAATACTACTAGGAAATATATATTTACAGAATACCGCTCTTCTATCACTCAACACCTGAATGACCTTGACTTTCATGGTCATTCCAGGTCACATCTATTGGTGCCGTTAGACTCCACATATATGGTTTCCTATTTATGTTTCATTGTAACATAGGGTCTAATTAAGATCCTTTACGAGATATAAGGTTTATAATCTAGATGGCCTTGGATTTGACCTTTCAAGATCAATCAAGGTCAAAATTTAAAGTGCCATTGGATGCCCCATATATGGTTTCCTATTAATGTTTAATAGTAACGTAGTGCCTAACTAGGCTCCTTTGCGAGATGTTAGGCTTAGACATCTTGGTGACCTTGAGTTTGACCCTTCAAGGTTACTCAAGGTCAAATGTGGAGGTGCCATTGGACTCCCTATATATGGTTTCCTTTTGATGTTAATAGTAACATAGGGCCTAAGTAGGCTCTTTTACAAGATATAAGGCTTCGGAATCTTAGCGAACTTGAGTGTGACCTTTCAATGTCACTCAAGGTCAAATGTGAAAGCCCCATTGGTCTCGCCATATATGGATTCCTATTGATGTTTAATAGTAACATAGGGCTTAACTAGGCTCCTTAGCGAGATATAAGCCTTAAAAATCTGGGTGTTTCAAGGTCATTCAAGGTCAAATCCACTGGTGCAGTTGGACTCCCCATATATGACTTCGTATCAGTGTCTAATAGTAACTATGTGTCGAATTTGCACCGTTTAGAAGTTATAGCCACTCGAAAAATTTTCTCCTATCGCTTATCATTAGAGCCAAATTTTGGAACCCCCACACCCACCCTTACCCCTGGGCAATTTTTCTCAAAATCAAATCACTTCATCCTTTGGTCTAAAGGAAGGTCTTCCCCAAAAATAAAGTTGGTTGCTTGAATAGTTTTTGAGCTATGTTGTTAACAGACAGACAGGCACACGGATACACAAACTGATTGCAATAAACCCCGCCAGGGGTTTGAACAGGGCAAATACAAATTTACGCAAACACTCCTTCCCAATCAAGGTGGTTAAGACATGGAATGGTCTGCCAAACGACATCGTTGTCCCCCAATAAAAACATATTTAAGAATAGGTTGAGATTGTTTTTAATTATCATGCCACCATATCCGGAAATTACATTTGAAGCTTATTTTTGATCTGACCGTAGAGGCATCAAGCCAGCGGTCAGTGATAACCTAACTTATCCTAACCTTATTGTTAGGTAAGCCATGTGCTTCTTGCTAGATCTTTTACTTGCAGCTAACTACATATAGTTTCCTTGAGCCAAGAAATATATTTCTAAATGGCTACCGGACAGTATTACATTTAGATCCAAAACTTGCAAATCAAATACATGTTTGGGTTAAATACAGACTAACTTTCAACTGCTGTAAACAGCCGCTGTCGTAAAGATAGTGTGAACTCGTTCATACAGTGTAGCAGGTAAAGGCAAACTAAATATATTTAGCCATCTGGGAAGTGTTTAGCATGTCCCTATGTGTCTAAAAGGCACTGTCTTCGCGGCCAGAGCTTAGTCAAGTTGCGTGGGTTAAAACATATTTATCCTCGGTGGCCAATTACACAAGGTATTCTTCCATGGCGCCCAGCTTTCTACCAGGCACACGCAATTACCGAGCCTTCGCTGTGTACATGTACTTCATCAATGCAATAACATGGATAATTTTTAGCAGACGGCACTGCTATATTCTGCCAGAAGGCTCGAAGTAACTAACAAAACATGTTTATGCTCTCGATTATGTTGGAAATTCGACGACACTAAAACACAGCACGGTCCTGTTGATGTAACCCGAGCACCCCAGCACACATACCCAGCCCGGCGAGATGTCTTATACAGTCACCATCTCTCGCCTATAATATTACCCTTATCAGTCCAATATCCTGGGATGCTACAGGTTGACACGATGTTTCCTGTCAATTAGACCGCCATGGTGATTAATCGGAGGGAGCGCCTTAATATCTCTTCTCCGCGGGACGCGGACAACGGGGACGATGACAAATGCATGCCAAGTCTGGGTCTGGCAACCCTTGACTATAATTTAACTATTACAATATGTTACGAAAAAAGAAAGAAAGCAAAACAAAAAGGCCGCAAACCTATACTATATCTTAGATACCGTAATGTATATTCATTGAATAGATATCTATTGAAATTATGCATTCCATAAAGTCGTCTCTGATCAACATTCCTTTCGTTGTTTTTTTTTTCTAACATTATAACTGTGGTTACTCGAGAAGGGTATCGATTCGGGGCCGAAAATTGTGGTGGCCGATATTTGTTGGAAACTGTTCCCGGAAAATGACCTGCCATCATTAATATATGTAGGCTGCAACTGAAATTAGTGTATCTAACTATGGTCTTGTGAATTGCGTGCGGGGGAAGTTGTGTTCAGTGGTACAGATGGATATGTAGAGCTGCACTGATCGGTGAGGAGAAGAAGTGTCACAAAGAAAACAGATCGGGATGTGCTGGCTTCAGCCTTATTTAGGTCCAGGGTAAAACAGCCGAACTGGGGTATCCCAAGAGTTTTAGTTTGAGAGTGAAATTTAGGGAAGCTTGAGTATTACTCATGAATATATATTGCTATATTTGTGTGCTTTACCACCAGATTTCCTGCTTCATGATGGAGTGGAGTTTCCCTAGATGTGGACTCTTGGCCACCCAGTTGCCTCTCCTCGCACTTTTGGTCGCAATCACGCGTTCCCCGCGTCATCGGCTTCACGTCCGGAAGCATATCTCCCATCTTCCTTCAGCGGATATGGCGGCCGCTCCTACAGGCAATGGACCTTGGTCTAAGGAGTTTGTGACCACGACTCCAGCAGAGATTTCTGGCCGGATTAGACGTCCTGGCAACGCCTCGCTAAGTTTATGACAACACAACCCTGCAGTCGGTGCCTAGCAACAATCGATGCCGGACTCCGGATATGTTGCCAAGACTTTCCAACATCACCTTCGAAGATTCGCCATAAAATAACTTTTATGTTATTGCGCGGGATGAAAATTCGTTGTGAAGTTGAGGAGCGACAAATATCATACAAAGCAATCCAAATGTATCACGTGTGCTGTCATGCACACCTAATTTCAGGAAATACGGGACACTTTTACTAAATACAGAAAACACAACTGTGACGGACTTGCAATCCCCAAGAACTGGCTGCGGGATATACATGTACATGTACATGTAACACATTGCAGGAGCGCACTGCTTCCTGTAAAGCTATCCTAGGCATTAAATGATGATGTTATCTCTTGCCATGGAGTCCTCGATTCGAACGTGATATATGCCACCAAGAATACTTCTGATTCGCCGTTTGTAAACATTGTACTAACTTTAGCCTTTTGAAATTTGTCAGTCCGGCGCACGGTTTAAAGGCGCATTCGTTCCTGCATATACACTACACAAAAATAGTTAAGAATATTAAATATCCTTAACTTTTTTTGTGTAGTTCATATATGTTATGCGTGCACGTATAGCATATATCGACTACACAAAAAGGTTAAGGATATTTAATATCCTTAACTATTTTTGTGTAGTGTACATATACAATGTAGTTCGGTGTAAAGCCGAAGCTATTTAACACACAACTTGCGATACAGTTTGCTGTTCTATAATTGAAAAGGTCATCAATCCCACACAAGGATCGTGATAATCGTTATGATATGAGCATTACAACGAATGCCACAGCAAACTGCACGGTTCAATACAAACGAAGGGACAATGCCAGGGACAGCGTTTTCTTACCACAGTAAATTTTACGGAGGTAATTAGATTTGGTTGTGCCTTTCATCCATGTGCATTGGAGTAGGCAGGCTATCGTGTCAGTCCTTCCCCATCCATCACGCTAAAACCAACCTAGCTAGACGTAACCAGGCTTTTCCTTACGTAACAAATGACGTCGGCTCAAACATAATTGCTTTTGTGGATTATTTTTCTAACCCCCCCCCCCCCCCCAAAAAAAAAAGAAGTAAACATTAGATGAGAAATTAAGAGAAATGATTGACGTAATCTCAGAATAAATAATGCCATGCCATGCCAGTCACTCGTGATGTTTTGCAATGTTTTTCAAATTTGCATTTTCTCTCATGGGGCGAATTGAATCGTAAATGTGTGCGAGACGTAACTCAAAAAAGTTCATCTCAATCAGAGGTCGGTAGCTGTAGGTATTGGGATAGGAAAAATGTCTCCAAACCGTTTTCAATGCTTCGAGACCGAGAACCATCACATGGACTCATTTCGTATTCAGATCAGCAATGCTTGAGCCGGAGTCGGAACGCCACAAATCTCGAGGAGAAACTTGCTTTAGCTAAGTGCTGATTAAGCCAATTTTCGCCGCCCCAAAGCAAACGTCTGTCTTCACAGAACAACCCGGTGAGCGGATGGCTTAGGGCCAAGACACTCTGTGGCTGAAGGTACAATGTAATGTCGGCATTTTGGTCTTCTTTAACGAATCTTTACAGGACCAGTGGTGGAGCCGCGCATCAATAACCCTGAGCGATATGGGGCTAGTCGATCCGTTTGGATAACGTATTGCAATAGTAAGAAAGTAGCGCATTATGAATGAAGACAACAGCGCGGTTTTGTCAAAATGTCTGGACGTCTATGGCCGTCTTTGGATCATGCATAGTTTCAGACACCTATAGGAAATTAAACTCCGGTCCTTTAACAAACTAGTGAGCGTAGTGAAATTCCCAATATGGGAGTTCCCTCCCAAAATAAAACCGCCTAAAAATCAAGTTAAACACCACCATGTCACAGCATCTCTAATTATGGTTGTCTTGTCAATATTTTGTCCGTGTCAATTGCCTTTGGCAGCGACGACGCAAGTACGTCACACATATGCACAGTGCGCACACATACTCACTCCACTGCTCCCAAACCCATCTGTCTGCCCCGAGCTGTCCACTTCCAAGACGTGGCGGTCTTGGCGGAATTGAACACAAACATGGTGTGATTTTACCTCTACCACATTTCCGGTTCAAGGTCTGCGCGTCAATACAGCGCGCAGTGACAGGATTTCCGGTTGTCTGCTTCCAGAACCGAGAAAATTTATTACTTTCGGCAATCTGGCCTTTAATAATGGAGATGTTTCCTCGTATGTTTGCACGACTCTGTCGCCGAAAAGTTCATCTTCTGGGCCGGAAGGACCCGCACAACTCGCCTTGGGAAAACAATCCTGTTCTGCTGTTCGTTTCCGGCAAAACAGTAGAGTTTTTACTACTTCCATAGACAAAAAGCGCGTGGGAGAAGTGCCACAGAGCACAAGGCGTATCAGCATCTCCACAAAAAAATACCTGCTTTCCCCTTCCTATATAGTACTGGGTTACACCTCTACTAGAAAAGTATAATTTCCAGCAACATAATGTGGTACTGGCGCGAAAATGTTTTCGAGTGCAACTAAATGGAAACAATAACAAGAAAGACCGCTGGGACAGCGGACAAACACGCCCGCCCACAAACGCCCTAATATGACATCAAGACTATCATAGTAGTAGTAGAATAGTTTATTATCGTGACATGCGTATGTTAATATGCATTCTATGCAATTTACATAGTTAATTATAAATAGTCTACGCCCAGCCATCAGGCTTACAAGTCACGCTAAATGCAAAGACTCTCATGCAGTCCTGCTCACACAACACTCACTTACGCCATTATTTTTTGATACAACCAGACCTTAAATCATATGCCTTTTCAATATATCTTGCCAATTTCCGAGGCGATGTCTTAAACATTTCTTGCAAAAACACAATTCCATCAACATTACTATTCCCCCCGTTAGGACCAATACCCAAAATATCTCTCCTAATTTCATTCTACAATTCACAGTTAAATAAAAAAATGTATTTCATCTTCCACCTAGTTCCACCATAGTAATACACCAGAAGTAAATGAGTAACCTACAGATGCCTTCCCATTCAATATCTAAGTAATCTGGATTTTGGCCTCAAGGTCAAATCTGATTGTGCCATTGGGCTTTCCATATGTTGTTTCCTATTGATGTTTCATAGTAAGATATACTGGCCTAACTTAGCTCCTTTACGAGATATAACATTTTAGAATAACAGTGACCTTGACTTGGACCTTTTAAGGTCACTCAAGGTCAAATGTGATGGTGTCATTGGCCTTCCCATATATGGTTTCCTATTGATGGTTAATGGTAACCTAGGGCCTAACTTGGTTCCTTCATGAGATACAAGGCTTTGAAATCCGAGTAAACTTGACTTTGACCTTTCAAGGTCACTCAAGGTCAAGTGTGATGGTGTCATTGGACTCCCCATCTATGGTTTCCTATTGATGGTTATTTTTAAAAACTTTATTAGTAACTTATGGCCTATCTCGGCTCCTTTACGAGATATACGGATTTAAAATCTGAGTGACCTTGACTGACGTTTCAATGTCACTCAAGGTCAAATGTCATGGTGTCATTGGACTCGCCATATATGGTTTCCTATTGATGGTTAATAGTAACATAAGCCCTAACTTAGCTCCATTACGAGATATAAGGCTTTGAAATCTGGCGACCTGGATGGTGGATCTCCATATATGAGTTCCATATATGAGTTGCAGTTGCATCTCCATATATGAGCTCATATTAATGTCTAATAGTAACCACATATGTCTATCTCTCGCCATTTAGGCGATATATGCACTTGAAAATGTTCTCCCTATCTCTTATCAATGGGCCAATTTTTTTTCATCCCTGGGTCCAAAGGGAAGGCCTCCACCAAAAGTCAAGATAATCGCGTAAACACTTTTTGCGATATTTTGTTAGCAGGTACACCACGCACACGGAAAGACAGATATACGCACACACAAGAGCATCGCAATAAATGATCTCATATCAAGAAGTATAGGGTCCTTGATATTACTATTAAGGTATTTTTACTATTTACACATTGTAAGTACTCGCGAGTAATTGACTGGTCTGTGGATGGTATGCAAGAGGAGGCCGAGATCACATAATTTCTCTTCCCAGGCTGTTACAGCGTAACAGCAATAACTTTGATAAATCACTCCCGGTGCCAGACACTGTTTTATTTACGTTGGAGCTTCCCGGTGACGCTCGTGCCAAGCGCGAGATGGATTAACCTCTGCAGAGCTGCATGGAAGCTGACATTCGGCTAAGAGTACTCAGTGAAGACCTACGGTTTTCAAGTTTGTTCCTCAGTCGTGTGGGACAGCGCCCCGGGGACAGAGCCGACCAGCGCACACAGCGAGTCGCCAGCTTCCAACACTCTAGTTACACTTACGTCGCAGTAAGCGTCATCAGCGAGCTTTCTAATCATATAGTGTAAGTGGGAATGATTCCCGACAGACAGCTGGAAGCAGCTCCATGGCACGGTTGCCTGGCAACAGCTTGGGCGGTGGACATTTACGATCCCCTGCTGCTCCACTGATTGGACATTAAAGGTCGTCCCGTTTCGCGAGATATGAAGTATTCTGTCATGACGGCGTGTGGGCCATAATTACCCATGATCTACGCATCCGAACGGGCGTAAACTGGTAAAACCTTTCGGTGCGCTGTCCGCCAAATCTCTCGCGCAACGTCTCACGGACCGTCCTGTTATCCATAGTATGCCAAAGTTCCAGGACCCTTTTGCTAGACCAGAAGCGAGGATAGTACTCAACCAAATCGCGTTGTCCAGTTACATGTATATTTGGTGTTCATTACCCGCACACACTATGCACAGATATGCCACTGTTACCGCTTAGCGGATAGATTGATTGGGTTGGCTTCATGTGTGGGCCATGTATATTTGTTACATAAGAACGTGAAAGGTGTTATTGTTATATAAAGTGCTGGAAGTAAATATGTCCTCTAAAAGTAATCAGAGCCATTTTAGTTCAGTGATTAAATATTTTCTAATGCCCCGGGACGAAGTTTACTTTTTGTATGGGTAGTTTATTCAAAGATGTCAACAGCAGTTAAGATGCTTCAGACCCCTCTAGCGAAGCTAGCTATCATTTCTCAAGATAATACAATCTAGGATGGCCATATAGGGTCACAACAAAGTATGACCCTTCCTAGAATTCCTCATGGGGGCATCCAGGGACCTGCTTCGCCATTTCCTTGTCTCATAAGCGCGTAAATTGCTGTCAAATGAGGGCCGAGTTAGACATGTCGAGGACCTTTCCTCGGCTCTTGGTGACCAATACAATCTCCTTAACTGGATTACTTCCCGTCAGTCCTCGGGACCTCTCTTCCTTCCCCATGCCCCGCCACTCACAGTCTGGTCGGGGTTTCCCGTCTCCCTCCCTCTCCAGGCGGTTCTTATCTCGATAAACACTGGCAGACCGTACGAAGAGTATCCATGGGACACGGGGCGCGCCTTCTGCTAAGACTATATGCCGGAGGTGCCTTGCATGCTGCGATTATTTCTTATTGCAAAGCTTAATTTGGCTGGTAACTCACCAGGGTCCAGAAGCGTGATATCGATACATATAATTATATACAGCAACCACTGGCACAACTGCAGAAATACAAAAGTCCGCACCCTAATCGATTTTCACTCTCTGGCATTGAAGTTATATCTGCTGACCAAATTCTAGTCACTCCTCCCTTCGCACCCCCAAACTTTATTTTACACGCCCTACAATCACAATTTACCCCCACGGACACTTCAGAGGCACCAGGTTCTCTTCATGAAAGATTAAAATGTCTCAACCGAGTACATCTCTACACTAAAACCCAATCCCGGTTCATTGAGGGCCATCCGTGACCGCGGGATTTATGATGATGGTATTAAGGCAGAACAAGGAGAGAAAGGGTAAAGGACAAGTCGTGTCAGGCCATAGACGCAGATATTACTTTCCGATACGTCATTTCCTCCACCGGTTATTACTCCCTTTCTGTGAGCCTGGTATCAATAGCCTGGACCACGGAGGGCTGCTTCGAATGGACATAAACCCTAAATAACCTACATGTACATGTATATGGCGACCACACTCCTGCTTCTGACCGCAATTATGTGCATCGCAATAAGCTGTGGCACTTGGTGCTTACATTGACAGTAAACTTGTCTCGAGGCGGTATTGAACTATAAAGTTATAGTACTTATAGTTGGATCGGCGAATACGAAGCAAAAATCAAAGTGCTAAATATCTGTACCCAGACGAGTACAACGTAATTGTACCAGGTCAGCCGAACATGGAGAGTGTTCAGTGTTCATCCGTCACAGGTCACACCCTCGACTGCAGTTGTCCTCTCCCTTGAGAGTTGGCTATGCCAGTGGTAGAAGCCAACGCACGAAGTTACCGCAAGTAACGTCTTTCTTGCTACTGGACCAGTTATTAAACTACATGTATCACTCACTTGCGCAATAAGACACCTGACTAGTATGACCCACAAACCACCACGAAGCCTCTGAAGTAGTGGCCAACATATAGACCGGGGTAAGGAGTAACAACAACATATATTTGTAAGTATGTAAAACTTACATGTTCGAAAACTAGCAAGGAATTGCACTTGCATACCTCATGTGCAAGTTAACTGTTGCGAATTTCTCAATTATCATTACAGATTACATGGCCGTTTCTGAAGTATCTCAGAATTATACACAAGTATCTTTGGCTGTGATCCAAAGACAACCATATTAATTGGTATGGTCCAAGAATATTTATGGAACAAAATGTTCAGGTTGTGCCTTTAAGTGAACCATAGGCCAGCTCCTATACGCGTGGGTGCGATCCTATCGCTGATAGTGACGCGTACTGGGTTGATGCCAAACGTTGTCAGTGATGGGGTTAATTGGACTTGCTGAACCAGATCATTAGAAGATCATAGAAAACAATAATTAAATATCAAGCACCAGACGAAGCATAAAAATTTGGCAATCAACCGCAAACAAAAAATGCCTTGCTCATCAGCCTGTATGATGCGCAGTGTGAGTGGTAGCACTCAATATCTAATACTGGTACTGCATACATTGGTCGCGGACAAACATTGCCAGCGAACCGTTCCATTCCTAGTAATGTTACTAAACTCCACAAGACTACAGCAGGCATAGGATGGGAAGAACCTTAAGGCAATACGAGGATTCAACTTGCGGCACGCCATAATTCAAATAGGAACTTGTGTTATGGAATCATAAATGAGGGCATTATCCTAGGGAAAGGTGTTGGGCATTTGGCTGGAAGCGATCGAAGAAAGATATCGAGCTATGCGTCAAAGACAACGGGGTGTGTGTCTGTGGTGGTGTTGGGGGGGGGGGGATATAGGGGGTCTATGTGACTAGCGGAGAATTTAAAGTTTACAACTGACAGCTTACTGCTAAAGTTGGTACGGGTCTGCTGCAAGTCAACTTTTGAGACTGCCTGCTTTTAGACACGGTACTATATTATGCAGAATTTGGTTCAGGGGGTTGTCTCTACGGACGTTTACGCAATCCAGCGATGGTTACTCAGCGGGTTTCTTGCCCCACTGGGACAGAAGAAGATGGAGGCGGGAGCTCTCAGTTCACAGCTGCTTCTGTATGACGAGAGAACGATTTTTGCAGACCATATAAGCCTACTGTATTCAGGGCAGCCCAAGCCAGCCCTGGTTTTTTATAATTGCTTCCCTGGGACGGCCTCTGACGTGTTCAGTGAATGTTACCATAGGTCTTGCCGAGTTACCCTTTTCTGTTTTTCAAGTCAAAATTTAGGGAAGATGTAGGCTTTATGCATTTTAATTTCTGGTGGTTTAGTAATGGCCGACGGTGGCGCATGTCAGAACAATCTCTGTGGGTACAGCCTTAAGCGTGTGCTCCTAATACACAAGGAATGGGGAAACGCTTGCCCCGAGTCGTTCTCTGTATATTATTTAAATGTTACTCTTCCTTCCATCAGCCCTTAAAAAGGTGAGCAAGCAATATCCATTTTGTGTGCCTTTTGCCCATTTGGGTCCCGGCGAGCAGTCCCCGGACAATCAGATTATCTCTCTCCACCAGCCACACAGACCCGCACTGTACATTTGTCAGCACAAAGTGCCCGTTCTCCAATGTTGTGCCCATTCGCCAATGCCGTTGTTTCCGATTGGTGTATTTTATCCACAGCACGTTGTCTTTTGTCAAGTACTTGCTATACAGTCAGGAGGCATTCATTATCTTATTTTCCTACACAGCACCCATTGCCATTCCGCGCCAGTTTCAGCCTAACACGTTTTGTTAGGTTTCGGCTGCCGCGGAGGCATCGTAGCGTGGACAAAACCGTGCTATCCTACGACGGCTTATGATGGATGACGCTAGGCCAGAGCGCAACGAGGACCGCTTGTCGAGCTTTCCGCCAGACTGTTCCCGGTGAATCACTGTATTCTTAGAGAAATCCTTGAATCCTTCACTGTTCACTAAACTACAAAAGGGCAGCACAAGCCTTAACTATTGTTGTGGCTATTTTGCAGATAATTATATAAAGCCATAGAACACTCCTCCGCGTCTATTACATTGAACTCACATGGCAATTCTGTCATTTAGCTGATCAAATTTATATTAACCCAGGTGTACGTCGAGACGACTGACTTTTCTGTTAGTGTAATGTCTGAAACTGTCATACTGAGATAGCGTAAAACACATGCAATTCAACAGTGGCTCCTGAGTCTATTTACATATTTGTTTTTTAATTCTCCATAAGTATGTAAATGTGCAATACAACACTGATGCTGCTGCTATGCTGATCCCTCCTCCTCCTCCTCCTCCTCCTCCTCCTCCTCCTCCTACTACTACTACTACTACTACTACTACTACTACGACTACGACGACGACTACTACTACTACTACTACTACTACTACTACTACTACTACTACTACTACTACTGCTACTACTACCACTAAAATATCGATGGCTCCCGTTCTATTTAATAGCTTGATCACTTAACCGTAACTGAATAAATGTACATAAATCTTTTGTGTGGAAGAAACGCCCTGGTTGTGCGTGGGATCGAGACCGGGCTTTCCAGTCGGCAGGACTGTCCCAGCTTGCAAACGTTTAAACTTAGATCGGAGCTTTTGAAAATAATGCGTTCTGAGTAATGCGAAGAACGACCTGAGGGCGAATCCTATCAGATCATGCCGTCCCAGAAGTATGGTTACGTAATCCTATCTCAATTTGGCGGAAATGGGCAAAAATTGCCTGGATGCATCGTGCAAGTGGAGTAGTCTTTTTTTAACAGCCATCCCCTCCCCCCTCCCCCTAAACACTGCTGCTGAATATATGTATCATATAGACGTTTTCCTTCATAATCGAACAGCTAACATAATTTATTACATCTATTTTTCATTTTCTTGCTCATGTGCGGTAATTTTTAATGCATTTGACCGACACGTTTTCGCTGTTGTGTGTTTTTTTTTTTTAATAAAATGAGAAAGGTTCTCTCAGTGTTAAGAATTTGGCTCTAAAATTATGCATTTACTGAGAGGTCAACTTATATAGACGCACCAATATAAACATATTTAGAGTGGGACGTATTGTGCAAAGATGCAAAAGGTGCACAAGGA
>JAAUYG010195607.1_pt1 | contig 12817 bp, 15 predicted proteins | sample 7278091 | NCBI WGS metagenome assembly JAAUYG01 (sample SAMN14350201, study PRJNA611818) | marine sediment metagenome | isolation source: surface marine sediment (0.6m) | place: French Polynesia: Moorea | collected 2018-08
ATCGTGGATAGTGCAAGGCCCAGAATGCGAAGGATGATTTTAAGCCTTCATTTATATACCTGCCTCAAAATGTATACAGGTCATTTGGTCCTTTCCCAAATCTGATCAAGGCGGATCCCACAAAACTCATCAGAGGAAGAGAACTCCACGGACACTTTATCCAATAATTATTGAAGATGACCAAAAGGTTCTTTGCCAAAATGGACAAAACCTCAGTGGCAAATCACGCGATGGCTGCTGAAGGCATTCAGTGAAATCAGTGGCCAGCTGAAACGCCCCTGTTGACAGAGGAGTGATGGCAATAAGACGACGTTCCGTCTAATTTCAGAGACTGATGTCTGAAAATTCTGTTGGTCAAATTGAACGGCTTCCTTTCCTTGCAGAAGTGAGCATGTGTGCTCCTTGAGCTTTTTGCTCAATGCTGCGATTGCTTTTTCCAACAAACACCACACACGCATCCACACACGCCACACACACCACACACGCACACACGATCTGTTCCTCTTCACTGAAGCTTGCATTGAGATTTTTTGTCTTCTGTCATTGTGAAGACCAGACACAACATTGCAAAGGCACAAAGTAACTTCTGAACAAACAGTGCGTTGAAAATGAAGTAAATCTGGCCTTCTCAGCTTTGTGACAAAGTGAAATGCAAAGAGAAAGCTCACTGTGGCAAGAGATTTGTTGCAAAAGCTGTTTGATTGATAGTGGGCTGGGTGTTCTGTTCTGAATACACGTGCAATTCAATATTGATGAAATTACCATTCAAGGGTGCACGAGTTGTTTTCAGGCACCATCACTCACTTTGTTATCAATTATGAATAAGGCACTGCACCTTTTCTGGGAGTGAAATACCAGGGTTCGAAGTGGCGTTCCCAATTTATTGCGTGAAAATTAGTGTGGCGAATGTTGCCTCTGGAAGTACCTCTTCAGTTTCAGGTTCAAGAGAACATTAGGCCAACAATAGAAAGGCGAGAATTTCTGTGACACGACTACACGACTTTTACTTCAATGTGCATGTCAAATTTTTAAATGGAAATTGTTTTCTGATATCAGGACAAATGCTGCGAAATTTTTCAGCACAACCCTGCTGATTTCCAGGCCTGTCATTCCTTGGTAAAAACAGGCCAAATCCTGAAGTGACAAAGTGGGGAGAAAAGAAAATGAAAAGGTCAAGAGCGTTATGAAAGGAGGAGAATAAAGCAGGTTTATGAAAGGCAATCGATCATATTGCTCTTGTGCAAGAGGAAATATAGAAGTTTTTTTTTTGTTTCGTTTCTGCAATTTCTCTTCACAGTTGTTGCGGGATGGCATGTTTATTGTTTGCTTTGCGAATAAAAACAGTGTGCAAAAAGGAGCATGCAATGGAGACAACCAGTTTTGAGACTGAAGTCAATAAGCGAAGATTTCTCTTGAAAAATTAATTTATTAAAATAGAATTTAGATGATTTCAACGGAAAAGCAATACAGTTTTTTGTTAGCACATTTCGAGAAACACAGGCTTCTGTTACAAACCATTGTCAGCAGCGCAAAACAGCCAAACCCAGGAAAGTTCATCAGGATAGACAAATATAAACTTGGCATCACTTTTCGAAAAAAAAAGTTGTTCACAACCCCATCATTCACTCCAGAAAAAGCACACCGAAATGATGAATGTACAAAAGAGTTCAGGATGACAGATTTTCAACAAAGAAAAGAATTTTTTCAAGTCTTTTCTGACAATTTAAAACTGTTCCTCTCTTCCAGGGGACCACAGAAAGGATTTGACATTTCTGATTTGAACATGGGAACACAGCTCTGTGCAAATCAGCAGTTTAGTTCACGCTAAAAACACAATACTGATCTGCAAATCACAGTTATGTACACAAGTGTCACCAGATAGGCCCCTGGTGTTTGCATCTGGGACTGACGGAGGGCCTTTTGTGGTGTTGTCCTGTGAGACGTCACACAAAGACAAAAAAAAGCCAACTTTTATGATATGAACAGACGTTTGGCCCTGTAATGATTCCGAAGGCAACATTCGTGAAGCCAGCTGATATTTGTGAAGTCACCAAGGTCTCTTTTGTTGTGGCCCAGAAATTTTTCTTCCTGTCTTTATTTGGGGTTGATGTGGCTCGTTTGTTTCGAAGTCTTTAGTTTTTCCGAATCTTCACGATGCAACAAAGGGAGTTTTGTTGTTTTTCAACTGTTCAAAAACAACCCACAGAAAGCAAAGTCACACGTTCATGAAGCGCACCACCTCATCCTTATCTGCCAGAATATAACAGGAATATCAGCACAGATGATCAAAAACGCCACTGCAGCAATAACGGCGGTACAGATTGTCCCTATGATGGCACTTCCGCCTGCTTCAGTGACGGGTATCTCTACAGGTACTGTACTGGGATCTGAAAACGAGAAAAACAGGCTTTTGGTCATACGCTGTCATTATCAGTGTGTGAAGAGTGGGTGTCGCTGCTTCCTATCCTGAAGAAAAGATTCCAAAAACAAAAAGACAGTTTGCTTTCATGCTCCGTAACAAAGCACTGTGTGCACATCATCAGAATTAAGCCACTGACCTATGCATCCCAGAATGGGAGGATCCCACAGCCCTGACGCATTACAGACGGCTATCCAGAACGCAGGTATTTCATTGAGGAACACTCCCGTCATGTTAAACACAAATCCATTTCCACAAGTCACATTCAGTTCGAATAAATGCGCGAACAACTTCTGCTGTGCATTGTTTATCACGAGTTCCGACCACACCTCTGGTTGAAGACAAGTCACCTCTGGAAACAAGAGAATTGTCAAGAAGTAAGGAGGAAAAGAAGTGCTGACACGCAACCCCGCTTGCTGCACAGTTGAACGTAATTTCGCCACAAGTCCACGAAGGTTTACAGCAACCAAATTTTTTGGCAATCTAGTGGTCCACCCCCAATGGATGATACTTCTTTGTGCGTGAACTGTGTTTTACCTTTGCAGGATTGAATTTCAGGAATCCAAGTTCCATTTGCAGAACACGTCGTTACATAGGTGTCAAAGTTTCTGTAAATCCAGTACCCGGGTTTACACGCGTAAGCGATGGCAGATTGATAGAAATATTCCTCCCCGAAGGTTCTGTTGTGAACGCTGTTTGGAATGTCCGGTGGAGTGGGACATTTCACCCCTGCAAAGAGTGAAAGGCAATGACACTGAAATGTTTTGCAAGCATCAGATCCCAGGTACAAAAAATTGATCAAGTTGGTGAAACATCTTCCCTGTGTTGCGAGTCCAGCACTTACTCTGGCATCCGTTGTCCTCTGTGGTAGAGATATTCCACTGCTCGGTGTCCAAGCAAGTAGCCGTGAAGGAATCTTCTCCCTCCGCCTGGAAGCCTTCATCACAAGTGTAAGTTATCACTGCCCCGTGGTGGTTGTCTTGCGAACTCGGGGTTGCATTGGGATAGGTGGGCACGTCTCCACAGGATATCACTAGAATCAAGAGAGTTTGAATGCAGGGAGAGCATTGCTCGCGGCGTGGTAACGTTGGATTAATTTTGGCCGCTTTAGACATCATCTGTACAGGACAGCATTTTTTTCCAAGTTGAGCAAATCTTTTTCTCCCAAAAGGGTGCTCCGAGGTCATCTATTGTCTCGCATAAATTGCATTGGTTCAGGTTGGCAAAAAAAGCTGCTCTGCATCTCACAGGGCCACACACTGCATACCTTTGCACCATGGAGGAGGCCAGCTTTCAGGCCAGGATAGAAACCACTTCTGTCCGCTATTAATGCACTCCGCATACAGTTCCTCGCGATAGGGATCCACGAATGCAGTGTAGTTTTCGTGCAGGGTGTACCCGTATTCGCAGGAAAAGTACACCCAGGTTCGGTCTTCCACGACGTCCGTTGACGGAATCAGATTTGTCACATTTATCTCAGAAACAGGTGGACACCTATTTGCTGAAAACGTAGAGGAATACAAAAAGTTTCGTCACCAGTCTGGATTCGCTTTGCATTGCTGAGCGGAACACCTAGGGAAGAGAGGTGTTGATCATGGGAAAAACGCAATTTTGACTGACCGTTCTGAATAGCAATCAGCCAGATTTTGGGGCATAGCCAGGACTTTCCTCGTCAGACTAACCACAGACTAGGACTAATGAAACCAAGGTAAATGCTGAATGCAAGCCCAGCTTTGTCCTGTCATTGTCGGAGTGGGGCGAAACATGCTTTAGTTTCGAGAAAGTCGCTGTGCAAGGTTGAAGGTAAACGAAGCGCATTTGTTTTATTGTATGAGACCAGTGCTTGTTGGGGGGGGAGAGTCGGTACCTTGGCAGTCGAGCCCTTGTAAGCTCCAGGCCCCCGGTATGATGCAGGTGATGGTGACTAGAGTTCTCCCGTCACGAAACCTCATGTCTGAAAAGTGATATTGAATTTTTGGAAAAACAATCCTTTCCTATGCTTGTTTTCGTGACTTGATGATTCTAAAGAACTTCAATGAACTTCAAGAACTTCTTGGTTATGTACCAAGAGAATTATTTCTGTTTCTTTTTTAGAATGGGTGTTTTTTGAGAGGAAAAAATTTGAAATGTGAAGGCAAAATGTTCTGAAAAAAATTACTTGGATGGCAATCATAGTCGGTTGTGTCGTCCAAGACAAATGTGTTGTTGTTTCCTGTTGTCAGGTCGGGGTTTCTGTTGTAGGTTGGGGTGGCATTTGGAACATCTGCTGGTTTGTTGCACAACACGGCTGGAAAAAATTACAAGTCAGTGAGCTAGACTACAGGAAGAGGAAAATCAAGCAACATTCTTCCTGAAAGGTTTTTTTGCCCTGTTCTTACCGACACAGTTTGGCAGGGGTATGGAGTCATTCCATGCTGCTGCTGCAACCGCGGAACTCAGATCTTCGCCGCACAGCAAATGTTTGGAGGTCGTGTTGTCCGGAAATTTGAAGTATTTCTGAAACCAAGACCACAACAAGATTTTGAGAGCAAATTTACGTCTGAAGCAACTTAAAACTCTGACCCTGATCCTGGTGACAAGAGCAGCAGGGATGCTTGGTTGGAGTGTCAGGCAGGGAGCAAGGATCGCTTGCCGCTTCCTAACCTTTCTGAGTTCAGAGTTAGGAGGGAAAACAGGGCAGGTGAGGGTGAATACAGCAGTGTCTTTTTCCCAGTTGTCGCCAAAGAGGTACATATTGCCGAAGTGCCCAGGGCGCAAGAGCCTGAGGATCTATTCTGACTGGTAGCCCCCATTTATTGTCGAGGCGAAGAAAAAGGACTTACGTCGCAAGAAGCAACAACTTTCGTTCCAAACTCGTTGTCATCGGTGTCGAGTGACCCATGTCCGGGGACTGTCAGCCTGGGGCAGGAGTCCACTGAAAACAAGTGTAAAATTTTGTTGGGGTTTTGGTTCATCAAAAAGGGCAAAGGGCAGCAGAAGGAGCGTGAAATTTTGCGTTCTGAAGGACTCGCGTCTTTTCCTTCGTTTCATTCTCGGAAGGGTTGACCAGTGATCCAAACAGGCGGAAGTGACGTGGTCGCGTCAATTCCATCCAAGAAATCTCAGACACTCACGAGTGCACCTGGCGTCTTCAGCCAGTCCATTGTTGTCATCTCTGCGCCATTTTCCACCCCGGCAACAAATAAGCAACGACCGTGTTGTTGTTTCGTGCCAATGGTATCCTGAAACAAAGAAAAAAGTGCTGTTCAGTTTTGACGAATCCAGGGGGAATGCTGACATTTTGTCAGGTTCAATTTGGACCCAGTCAGCAGAGGATTGAGAGTCCACTAAGACTGCGTGCTTTTGCAGAAATCAAGCAAGGGACAAAAAGAAGGCAAGCTTTATGAGTCGTTCCTTTGAGGATATTGAGCTTTTCAGATGTTATATACCTGGTAAACATTCAACCATGGTGCACACACCCTCTCTCGCTCCAATGTTTCCTTCTCTTGATCTTGTGTTGGAGTATGTTGGTGCACTGCTGCATGTCCTCTCTGAATTAAAAAAGAGTCTTTTATGAATTGCGGTTCAGCACAAACTGGTGTGCATTTTCAGAGGTGAATACAGAGAAAAGTAGTGGTTTCTCCAGCAAATTGGGAGTCAACGATTTGTAAACGGTGAAGAATTGATCACGTACTTTCGCATGTGTCTGACAGAACTTGCCACCTCTGGTTGAGGCACAAGACGATTCTGAATGTTTCTCCGGTGGAAAACCTCTCTCCGGGGAATCTGCATGTATAAGTGGCATGGGATCCCACCACATTACCGTGGACTTCGCTGATTGTGCGAGGGATGAATCTTGGTCTTCCGCGACACACTTTGCCTGAATACACAAACAAAACACATCACACTGTGAAAGATGTCACCCCAGTTGTTCAAAAGTTCCCCTTTTCGAACTCACTCCAGATAAAATGGATGTGGATGTGTGCTTACGGACGCATCCGCCAGTTGGCAAGTTGTCCCATTGTCCATCCAGATTACACTTGCTGGTCCACAGAACTCTGAAGTTGCTGAAGATGTGATCGACGTAGCACGTGTAGATCACTCCCTCGCCAATGTCCAGGCCAGTGTATTCTCGTTCAGCATTCTCAAAGGACGGTGGTATGGGGCACACTGGAGTTTCTGTGTCAAAAGCAATAAAAACAAATTGCTCCCAACTGCGCAATTTCTTTTCCGTTTTGACACAAAGACTGGTTCGGCTGTGATGGCCGCTCACGCACAATTCTGAAGCAGAAGCTATTGTATTTGATCGAGAAAAGCAGCATCAGAGATTGTTGGACTGACGTCTCTTGGGATCAATCCAAAAAAAAACCATACGAAGCTTGCCTTCACAATTGCCTGGCCACGGTTCAAACTCTCCAGTCGTTTTGTTGCATCTTGCAGTCCAGTTGAGGGTTTCCCTGTGAAGAATGAACCTGTAGTCTTCGTCGCACTCAACCACAGCAGGGTCGTTGTCCGTGTATCCATCGTACAAAATCTTGCCATTCGCATAGACGCCCTTGTTTTGACAGTCTGGTGGAATTCCTGACACAGAACAGAATGGAATCTAAGGTGAGGACAGATGACATTTTTTGATGGTGATCGCCGTGCATGACAGACAGCAAAACAGCGAAAAACCCAGGTGTACTTACGTATGCAGTCGGGTGGAGTTGGCTCCCATTCTCCGGTGGTTCTGTTGCAGTTGGCCAGAATGGAGGAGGCGTTGGTGTTGTTGAATCTGCAAAATCAAGTAAAATGGTCCATGTTGCTACATCCAAATCAACTCTCCTTGTCGAACAACAGGAGTGTCTATGTTTGAGTGTTTTTACTTTTGAAAGCTCTGGAGCTAATCAACTTACGTGTAGCCGTCATTGCAAGTGTAGAAAGCTTCCAGAAAAGTTGGATACGTGAAGGCGTCGCCATAGGCAGGATCAGTGGCGTAGCCACATTCCAAGGGCTGCATGGCTGTTGGTTGAAAAATTGCACAAAAACTGTTGGGAGGCATCAAAATGTACAACACATCTGGGATTTCAAACGACAATTGAGAATGCAATTCCAAGGAAACCATGAAAGGCTGGGTGAAGGAACTGTGGTGACGTACCTGTTGTTGGGGCTTCTGTTGGTGCTTCAGTGGTGAGATCGGGCGGAATCGTCGGTATTGGGGCTGAAAAGGAAAAGGAACAACATCATAGCAAATCTCAAGGCGGTAGAGAAGAAATTGTATGAATTCTCCAAGGTGACCACCAACCTCCAGGGTCCTTGCAGATGTACACTATTTCGATGTATTTGTCAGTGTTTCCGCATCCGGTGGGCTCGGAAAACACCTCCAGGGTACCATACAGGAAGTGCGTCTGCGGCCTGTTGAGTTCTGTAGCAATCTGTGGTGCCAGGACTGGGTAGCTGACTGTACATGTCGCTTTTTCGTTGCACAGCGCACTGACCAGCTGCAAAATGAGAGGAAAGCACTGTTGTGGGCACAACAACATGTTTTCTCTACTGAGAAAGCATTTGTGTGTTCTTTGTTCAGTTGGTCTGCATTGGGCAGCAGAATGTGCTTTCTTTTGAGCATGAAGTCAAACGCCAACAGACGCCCTGCAAGACCGTGTCTGTTTCCACAACCACATTTCAAAAACTTACTCGCTTGCTGATCTCTGTTTCCTGGCAGTAAACAGACTCCGTGAAGGAGGAAGGGTTGCATTGACGATAAGACACGACCCTGCCGTACAGAACGGACTGGATTCCGATCACTTTGCCCGGCCCTGCACCGTTTCCCGCGGCAGGATCTGTGCAGTCTATGGCGTCACTATTGCCCTGAAATACAAGGAGAGTTTTATGTTAAACAACGTTTGCCACGTTTAAAGCTGGAGTGGGCACAAAAGAAGAAAAAAGGACATAAATGTGTGTTTTGTTGAGAGATAGAGTGAATAGAGAGAAGTGCTTTTCGCACAGGGGAACAGAAGAGAAAGAACAAAGTGACAACACACAGAAACAGAAAAGAAAGAGAACAAGCAAAAAAGGGAACCAACGCAAGAGTGACCACATCTGCTTTGGAATGAAAAAGGGAAATGTACCTTGCAAACAACGAAATTGTTTGTGGTGTCGTACGGACCTGTCGTCACAGGAGGTCCTGTTGTGAGACCTGTTGAAAGCAAAAAGACAAAACAACTTGATAGCCTTTCACTCAGAATTATTTACAGAGAAAGAACATCTGTTTTAGGAATATTTCAAAAATCCCTGTTCCAAAAACATTGCTTGAAAGGCGAACTTACTTTCTGCTGTTTCCGTGGATGTTTCTGCTGCAATCGTAGTTGCTTCTGTTGTTTCTGGGGTTGTTTCTGTTGTGACCGTGATAGTGTCTGGTGTTGCCGTGGTTGTTACTTGCTGTTGCACTGGTGTTGATGACACCTCAGCTGCTGCCGTACTGGAGTCTGGCGTTGCTGCTGTTGAGGTTTGGATGTCCTGTGTCGAGGTTGCAGCTTCAGTTGAACTCGCAACAGAGCTGGATTCTGTGAGCAAAGACATTCAAGATAACGAAGCGAAAGCAGAACAAGAGTTTCATGGTTTCTTGAGACATATGAAGTCAGACGTGTTTTGTGGTGAGTTGCACAGTGATCACCTGACAGTTTTGCGGCTGACACGAAAACAAATTTGCTGTGTAGACTGTGGCGGATCAAGGATTTTAGTCAGGGGGGCCCAGCAGAGTTTTGACCCAAAGAAAGCCCTGAATCCAAAATTTGCTCAAAACAGGGGGTTTCGACTTAAAATTGACTAAAAACTGCATGATTTTGAAAAAATCTTGGGGCCAAGGGGGAGCCGGGCCCCCTGGATCCGCTTGTGGTAGATCACTGCATCGAAAATGAAGCGCTTTACGTTCTTCGCGCAAGGAAAACAGAAAAGAACAAACACAAACCAGCCAGACCGCGGTGAAACGGAAATGTGGCCTTCACGAGAGAAGTCTTTGTACAAGATGTGTGAAACTCGAAAAGTTTGTTGCACTCTCGTGAATAAGAACCGAAGCATGATTCAAGGCACATTTTTACCAAACTGGACAACAAACAAGGATTTCAAACTGTTTGACAAGACAATCTGAGAAATTCACTTTCCGTCAAGAATGCTGTCACAGGCTCACAAGCATGAAATACAATATAGAAAGTTCTTCTCAAGTTGTGAGGTGCAAGGCAACGGAAGAAAAAGTCCCAACACATGTGCTTTTGTGAAAACCAGCAGAACCGCAATGTGGCTTTCAGTGTCTTTGACCAAGAATGTGAGATGTTGGCTTCACCCTGTTGAGCTGTGGTTGTATCAGGAATGGCCACATCAGTGGAGCTCGCTTCAACAAGAGAAGAAGAGGCTTCGTCTGCAAACAGTGAAGTCAGACACTTTGGAGATTGTAGAATACAAGAGTTCAGCACCCTGCACGTGATAGATGCAAAATTGTTGGATGCCTTAAAATTGCGTGGCGTGGAAAGTTGGCGAGTCCCACGCAAACTTCAAAAACCAAAACGTTGCACAGATGTGTGATGTGACGTGAAGGTAAATTACCAGCTTGAGCTTGAGTTGATGTCATGTCTGGGGCAAAAGACGTTTGATCTGTTGGCTGGGGTGGTGTTTCTGAAAGAAGACACAAACCGCAAATAAAACGCACTCTCTTCTGAAGAACAAAGTCCCAAATTTACTTTCGCCCTAATCACACTGAAGTAAAGTACATCTCTTTCAGGAAAATTCTGCAAAATCATGCAGTAAAAATCTTTCCAGAACTCCACTTTTATTTCAAGAAAATGCACAGGAAAATTTGGTTACTGATGTTGAAACAAACTGTCAAGAAACGCAAATGCAATCTTGCAGGAAAAGAATTACTGCAGTATGAACTGATCAATCTTTTTCAGGAAGGAAAATTTTACTGGAAAAGAACAGGAAAGAATCAGGGAGGCCATTTTGTGAGAGCAGTTGCTTTTGCGCGTCTTTTCCATTGTTGAAAAAGGTCCTTTGTCATGCAGCAAGAACTCTTGCTTTTCGAAAAAAGGAACCAAAGAGGAGGCTGAAATGATGTTGAGAAATTCACCGCTTTGAGAGGACGAAGTGGCTTCAATGGAACTTGCTTCAACCTGCACCACGGGTGTGGAAGTTGCTTCTGCAAGAAATATGCATCAAATTGCATCAAACCTGATTGGTAGGAATGAAAAGAGAAGTGTGTTGAAATTGTTCATGTTACAATCAAAGTGAAGCACATGAATTCACGTCTGTTGCAAAAATTGATTGAGTCAAAAGAAACAACAAGAACAGAAATGGAAAACATTCGCAGATTTCACAAAGTAATGAGAGGGTCCATGTGTTGCAAAAACAAGAAATCATTATTCAATATTAGGAACCTAATTTTCACTCATTCACAATAGAACTGAGAATGAGCTCCTTGTCAAAATCAAGCCGAAGACAAGTGTCAAGACGATTTGCTGCAGGTGGGTCTCCTGCAGACTTCAGTCGAAACAATTCGACACACAACACCATGATTCTGTTAGCTGCTCGTGTACTCAATGTAAGACAATTCAAGACGTAACAAAAGGTGCATTCAAAACACAGAACTGCAAGGATTTTGTCTGCATGAAATTCACCCTTTGCTGTCGATGTGGCATCTTCACTCAGAGATGAAGAAGGTTGTACGTCGAGAGTGGTGGTTTCTGCGATCCCTGCAAGAAGAACAAGTCAGCAATGACGACAACAGAAGCCAACGAGATGCGACAACAGGAGACAACAAGATGCAAGAAGGGAGAACTTTTTTCCAGGTGTCTCGCAATGATTAAAATCCAAGAACAGGATCGTCGAAAATGATCAAAGAAAGATGTGTACTGCTCGCAGACAGACAGCTTTCTAGTTCTTCAGAAAGTACCATGAAATTTATATACCCTCCTCCCCCGTAAATAAGATTCCAGTTCCATTGCGTGCTGAAGAAAAACGAAAGAGGTGTCTTCTTGGACAAAAGAAAAAAGACGCAAAGACGCAAACATTTCATGCGGAAGGCCAAAACAGGATTTTTACCCCAAAAGTAGAAAAGTTAAAAAAAGAAACATCAGACCTGATTACATATGTATTGATTCCAGCAGGTGTGAACACTTGGAACAGAACAACCTTTCGGCGAATTAAAGCATTGGAAAAACTAAGCCGAGGACTGTTGCAATGTTGAACAAACTATTTGTCACAGCAGACACAGAGAACTTATCTGAACACAAGCCCAATGTCCGGCTGCAAACAACAAGTCGTGTTTTGCAAGGAACTGACGATCTTTACGCCACATGCAGTGTGATTTGAGGAAAGATAGGAAAAAAGAAGTTTTGTTCATTGATCGAAAAAGACACAAACGAGAACAAAGGAAAGTCTCCGTTCAGCGAAACAGAACTGAAAGAATTTACAGAACACCCACACCTTGTCTTCTGGTGTCACGACTTCTGTGAAACAAACATGTTTATCTGGTTGATCCGCAATGCGAAATGAACAAGGAAAGAAACAGAGCTCTGGTTTAGTAGAATTTCACGTGGAAGACAAGAAAAAGAAAACCAATTGTGAAGATTATTCCAAGTCAAACAGAGAAGCACAAAAGCTTTGAAAACAATTGATGTGCTACAAGTTCATGCACATTGACCACCGGGAAATTTTTCTTGGCTGATTGAATTTTACCAGACTGAGTCGATAGCTGGTCCCTTGGTGACATCTGAATGGTGGAATCTGCACTCGGCAACGGCGTGGCAACAATGGTTTCAGAGACGCTGATGGTTGAACTGCCGGTACTGCTGGCACTTGTTGCAACATCAGGGCTGCTTGCAGCAGCATCAAAACTGCTTGTTGCAGCAACATCTGGACTGCTTGCAGAAACATCGTGGTGACTTGTGACTGTGGCAACATCAGGATTGCTGGACGCAACATCGGGACTGCTTGCAACACCATCTTGGTGACTTGTGGCTGTGACAACATCTGGACTGCTGGACGCAACATCGGGGCTGCTTGCTGCAACATCAGGACTGCTGAACTCAACATCAGGACTGCTTGCAACAACACCAGGACTGCTGGATTCTAGCTCAGGGCTGATGGAAACGGAAGTAGGCACAGGCACATCTGAAGTGGCAGATGTTAAATCATCTGCAGAGCTGGAAGTCTGGAACACGTCATCTGCAGTAGTGGTGGAAGCCTCAGAAATTGCAAAGGTGCTGCTGGGAACAATCGTTGACTGTAGATCTGCAAGGCACAAGTGAAAAAGAGAACCATAACATTTCACGCACATAAGTCCTGATTTGTGGTGGTAGAATCATGTTGAGCTGTGTGGACAGATAAAGTAGTTTGTTTGATTGTTTGTCTTGTGACCAAAGAGAAAGAGCTCTGGTCTCCAAGCAGACA
>JAAUYG010294665.1_pt1 | contig 12817 bp, 12 predicted proteins | sample 7278091 | NCBI WGS metagenome assembly JAAUYG01 (sample SAMN14350201, study PRJNA611818) | marine sediment metagenome | isolation source: surface marine sediment (0.6m) | place: French Polynesia: Moorea | collected 2018-08
AATGCTATTAATTTTTATGACAAAAAGGGTGACAAATAAAATGCTTCCCTGGGGGACACCCTGTTCTTGGTTAAACACAGCAGATAGGGTTGTGCCCACCCTGACGCGAAAACTTCTACCGCTAAGGAAGTTCTCAATAAAAGTGGGGAGTCTTCCCCGTGACTTCATGCAAGTCACGCATTATTCCATACTTCCATGTTGTGTCCTATGCCTTTTCAAGGTCGACAAACACAGACACCACATGTTCTTTTTTGATAAAACCCTCTCGGATAAATGTTTCCAGCCAGCAGTCCACACATAGTGTGGCGTCCCTATATTAAAGGAAAAAGCTATGGACTTTGTCTTCCATTGGCAAAACCCTAGTGCTTTTGTGATCTTGGTCGTAGGTCAGGGACCTTGGTCATTGGGGAAGGTTCTGGAGCACTTTCTCTTGGGAAAGTGATCCTAGAATCTTCTGGATACAGGCGTTGGTCAGGGCACTGTATCCCTGTGAGAACCGGTCACTCTCACTTTTACTATTTAAGGACCACTTGTATATAGGATTTATTACTTAATTTATTCGTATTCCAGTTAATAATGATATTTCTCTTTTACCCAGTTAGTAATTTATACTGGAGGGGCAGGACTATGTTCCCAGTGCCTAGCCCCCTCCACTTGTGTATTACAATGTCATTTATCATTGTCAGGACGAGTCTGGTTCGCCCAGTATTTTTGATTCCAGATGGTGAATTGCTTCAAACATGGAATTGTGAGATCTCTTTTATTACAGGACCCCCCTATGTGTGTATAGTTTAAAGGAAAATTTGTTTTGCTCCAGAGAATCACCCAGACTCTAGCCTTTTTGGCTGGGCCTTATGGTGCAGTTCCCTCTGGGTATAAAAGCACGAAAGTGATCCAGTCGGGGCTGGGGTCTCTTATCAAGGCCATCATATCATTATACGACCTTGTACTTATTTCAGGAGTGATTGTCTGGAGCATGAACAAACACTGTTGCCTTAATGTTTATACCTTGAATCATAACGTCCCCATTGGGACTATCCACTCTCATGGTGAAAGTAATATGTGTATAATATGAAATACTTATTGACCTTTAGAAAAACTAATTACACCCTGCCATAGAGAGTGAGGACACCCTCCTTAAGGAAGCAGGGAGGGGTGAGGCCCTTAGTCCTTACCCTGTGTTTTTTTTTAATTTTAGGTCCTTTGGCTACATAGCTGGTTTACTCTGGTCTATTCTGACTTTTTTCTTGACTTCTAGCTATAGGTAAAGGTAGGGCAGTTCGTTTAGCCATGACATTGAGGTTGTAAGGTGGATGTGCCTCACAGGCAAATCCATTACCTTCCATTTTCAGGTTCAGAGATGATAAATACATAGTTTAAAGTTGCTCTCATTCCTATTAGTGACCCGAGCTTGTACTTGACCTGGACACCAAAGATCCCCACTCATGTTACCTGTCAGGACAGTTAAAAATACGGTCCCAGCCTTTATATGTATCCCCCAGTGTATACCTCTCGTTTTCTTATTGCAGGATGGATGTCTGTTGTGTAGTTATAATGTAATATTTTACACTCTAGGTATTTTAGTCAGGAGCCACAGTGTATGGCATTAGACGCCAGACTGGTTGGTCATTTATTAACTGTTTAGTTAGGCATATGTGGTAATTACCAATTCGATTTCAGATGCACGGACCCATGTGAGGCGGGTACGTTCCATGCTAAATTGTGGGCCTTGTCTGGCATTTGACGTGCCACTGTATAGGGTTGAGACACTCCCCAATATCTTTTACTTTTTCAGTGGCCTGAAAAAGTGGAAAAAAAAGTAATTGCCCCAGTATCGACGTGGAAGGGTGATATTGTTGAATTTGATACACCATAAACCCTTTGGACAAAAGGAACAACACTCCTTCCACCCGGGTTGGCTACAAAATATAGTCCCAGTCACTAGCCTTATTTTTTAGTTTGCCAGCTCCACACTGCATCAGTCTGACTTTGCAGGTTTACATCCGGATTGTATGTTTGCAAGAGTAGTGACTTATATCCCTCAGGGTGATTGTATTGACTACAAACTACTAGGTTCTGTGCAGTGGCCACAACCTAGACTTATAAAACAAAACTACAAAAATGTTTGTACTAATATTAGTGGTGATCTGGTATTCCCCTGGCTGGCCATGCCAGAGCTGTGGGAGCCCAGACTGCATTTTCTCTATAAGCTTTTGAAAGTTTCAGAGAATGGCCTAATCAATTAATCCTTCCTTTTATAACCCCCAACTAGCACCATTTGTGCATATCTGGTTTCCACATGTTAAAATAGGTGATCAGTAACCTTTATTGCAGAAGGATTGGCCTTTGTTAAGGTGTCCAAATAATATTTAGGTTTTTCTGGATGATCCGGGACACCTTTGGGTCAAACCGCATGTACACTGTATGTCTGCGCCACAAGCGGCCTATATTATGCATTGCTGTGTGTTTTTGAATGTATGTGTGTTTACTGCCTTATTATCGATTCGCATCTAGTCCCTGAGGGGCCCCAGAATACCAGCAAATATACGTACGTGTTCCTTATAATGTTAGCTCAAAGGTTTTCACAACTGTTAACATGTTAGTCATTTGTAACTTTTAAAATCTGCGACCATCCACAACCTGATATTGGGTTACAGCCATGTTTATAAATTCATCGTTGGCTGTCAACCTACATGTGTAGTTGTTTACTAACTTTGACATGTCAAACTTGGGCATTGTATAGACAGGAAACTGGTGAGAATGCCTCGATTCACACACTTTAATTTCAGCGACAAAAAACCTTTAATTAGGGTGTCTGCCGGCAACTAAAAAGTGTTGTGTTAGACGCCTGTCTCCCCCTTTTCACGCTGCGTGTTTGTAGGTGATGTGACCAGTTGCTGGTAATCACACCAGTATAACTTGGCCTATGTGAGATGTATTCTATTGCCTGGCTGGCAAAATATCCGCATATATCAGCTATGTTTGCCACTGATAAAGATTAATTTCTTAACGCCTGCCAAACTGAGTGCGGGTTGCATATTTCAGGTGTGTCTAAAATGACACAGTGAAACTGTGGTTGTATGCAATGCTATATTTGGCCTGTTTGGGAAAATCCCCTTCCCAGCAACAGGCCGTATGTTCAACTGTACAGGGTTGACCTCTAGGTGGCGGGTTACAAGTTGGCCCTGCGTTAAGGGAAATGGGAGAAAGTTTGTCTTCGGACAGATGGGCTTGGGTATACACTTTCTGATTTAATAAACTGTGACATTAAGCTGTGATAGTTATAACTTCAGGCCTTCCAGCACTATATTTAGTGAGTCAATTTGGCCAGTAAATCGAGTGTATTTTGCCCCATTGCGAGGCAGCCGATTACGTCATGGGTTTCTCCCAATCCCCTTACGAACAATAAGTAACCAAGGAAAGTCTGACTACTTTTGCATGGTGTAAAATTGCCATATTGCAATCTGAGTTTGATCAGAGAGAAACATGTGCGATTTTTACAGCGGGTTTGTAGCGAGTTTTAACGCAGAAATATTATAACTATGTTTGATTCGAATATGACAAGCACTGAAGACAGTGTGACAGCACCTGATGACACTTATGATAGTGTTCTAAGTGACATTGATCAGGTGTTAGGGGCAGGCACTGGTGCAAGCCAGCAGCCTGGCCTATCTGGCCCTCTTTCACAGGCCGCCATTCAGGGGGAATCTGGTCCTCCTCAGTCCCAGGAGTCCCCTGGACAAACCCCAAACCAGACACAGAAATGATCTAAGAAAAAAAAGGCCCCCAGCAAAGGGCCAACAGGGCGCCCAACAAGGCAGCCTCCTGGGCAGTCCCTGTCTGAGTACTGGGCTGGCCACTCTGGGATCACACCAAAGCACCCCTACCCTCCAAACCTCCCCAGACGGGAGTAAGGAGTCACCTTACTCTGTTCCAGAGGACGGTGACAGCACCACAACCATGGAGTACTGTGGTGAAGGGTCCAGTCGATCGTCTATAGGCAAGGGTCCATTCGAAAACAATAATAATAACAACAAAGACCCTGTGGTCGACACTGCAGGTGATGGGGGTGATGGGGACCCGGAACAGCAGCAAAACTCTTCCGGAAGTTCCAGAACCTTGCAGCATTAGTCATCACCCACCCAGTCTCCACAGATGGTGGTGATTGAAACTGCAGCGGAAAATGCAGACAGTCTGTCTGGAAATTTTGCTGTGCGGAATTACCGCAACCCAGAAATTCCAGAAACTTCAGTGTCTGGAAATTCCACTGCAAGAAATTCTGCTGTCCGGAAATTCCGCACGGAAGGTCGGGACAACGACTTGTCCAGAAATTCCGAACATGTCTTCTCAGATGGGAAGCCCACACATGGAGGCTGATGACCCCAAGTCTTTGTGTGCGTCTTTGTGTGCGGAAATGTAAATAGATGTCTCCGAAGACCTGAGTGGCCAGAACATTACCCAGGTCAGCAATGGGAAGAGACGGACACTGGTCCCTTCCCTTGGGCTGAAGGCATCGTGGATGTGTGGATCAAGCAGATCTACAATGACCAAGATGCTGTCCTCACCCTCGAGGTTGGGGACCCGGCCCTTCCACTAGTAAAACAGATAGCTGCAAAGGCCAAGTACACGCTAACAGAGCAACCTCCACACACCCCTGGATGCTTGGACTTAGCCTACCAGGGGTAGGCTGCACTTGGGATGAAGAAGCCCTATGGGAGGACTCCCAACCAGACCACGGCCACTCTGACTTGGACGTGGTTTGCATAGACGAACACATTGAGGGGACTGATAGAGAAAGTTTGAACCTCTTTCAGTCTGATGCCAACACCTCTTCTGAGGGCAAAGTGTCATCCAGGCCTATGGCCTCTCTGTACTTGCAACCCCAGGTCCTAGAGACCAGTGACAGGTGGTACAGGGGCGAGGATTGCTTCGACCCTGGTCAGATTACCCCTGAGGCAGCTCAACAGCAACACCCATTCGCCAATGGTGGGTTGGCGTGGGTGGGGAGGAACCACTTCCTCCACTCTCTGAGGATCACCCCTGTTACTGAGGGTGTGCTCTCAGGTGGGTCCTGCTCTATCGTATGACCTCCAAGGACAAGAAGGGCAAACACCCTCCCTTGCCTGACGAAGATTGCCGCAAAGCATCATGGGGCTGCGGCAGAGCATTTCCAGGGCACTGTGTTCTGGAGGAAAGAGGTGAGGGAAAGCCTTTACAATCCTGCCCCTGATAGTAGCACTATCAATTTCTTTCCGCTGCAAGGCTTTGGAAGAGATCTCAAGGCAGTGCCCTATGGTGCAGTGGCACCATTGGCCCTCGCCTGGCACAGGAATCCATCACCAGGAAGGTGAAGGGCTGGGGTTCCATCTCCGCGCAGGGGGTTGACACCCGGCCGTCGACTTCGTCTAAAGGCTGCAAGTCTCGCGCCCCTGACAAGGGCGCACCTCGCTGCCAGAGCCCAAGGAGGGCTTTGGGGCAGTGAGACTAGTGGGAAAGAGAAGGGTCTCAATCCCGTAAGAGGCAGGCTCTGGCTCGGAGTCCGCCACAGCGCTTTAAGAGTCGGGCAAGGGCGGACACCATCCAGTCTCCGCTCCTTTCCGAGCTTCCCCACCTACCTAATTGGGCGGCTGAATTACTGGGGAAGGCCATGGGCATATATGGGCCAACCACCGGGCCATTGGCGTCGAGAGCTGCCATGACCCTGACATGGCAAGAGTCACTGTTGCCATGATTGTGCGACTATACTGGGAGATGCAGTATCTCCTGGACCAAAATGTTGCCAAGTCGGCAGGTGCAGTCACCTCCCTGCTGTGCAAGCCCCATGTCTTTAACGATGATGGGAGCCTGTAGGGTTTTGCCATTCTCGGCGGCGCATATGCTCTTCCCCCGTGGGTGAAGTGAAGGCGGCTGTGAGGCCGTCTTCACCATGTTGAAGTGCTGGCAGGCCTTCCGAGGGTCAGTTCGGGTGGGACAATGCCCTAACCTGGCCATGCCCAAGGGAGACTGCACCACGGAGGACTGTCCCCAGGCAGCCATCACCTGGTCAACTGTTTCCCAGCAGTCATACCTCCATGTGGAGCAAAGCCGGAGAGGTTCAGATGTAAGCACTGAGCCAGGCGCCGGAAAATGGTGTACAATGACGGCCTCCATCCAGGCAACTGGGATGGCGGCCAAGGCGAGGATGGCCATGACAACCAGCCCCGCACCTTGCTAGACCAGCATGGATGCCCTATTAAAGGCTCTGCGGACCGTACAGTGTGAAGCTGTAGAGGCCCCTTTTGAGGGAGAGGCCATGGGAGAGAGAGACCTGTCCCAGGCTTGCTCCCCCTAACCAGAGAGAGCCTGAAGCCAAGGAAGAGGAACTGGAGCATCTTCCCCAAGGTTCCGGACCATTCGGGCATCGAAAAGACGCCTCTTGCCACTCGTCTATCAAACGGGCGACCAAACCCGCAGTCAGACAGCTGACTGAGGGAGAGGTCCAAGTTAAAGCTGCCATAGAGATGGCTGGTGGCCTCACACTTCCAGGCTCGAAGGTGGCAACCCTCTCTCAAGAAGTGATGGCAGAGGCCAAGGCCACAGTCTTTGCAGCCGAGGATAGGGCAACGAAGGCTGAAAACCAGCTGCAGGTCGCCCAGGAGCAGATTGAGGCTCTCCAGGCCTGATGCAAACAACTGGGAGCACAGGCGCAGGCCCCGGTGGACCAGACTCTCATAGAGAAATTGGCCACAGCTGAGGTGCTAAGGTATAATCTGCTGAGGTTTTGAGGTATAATCTGAGTTATCAGCTCCTAAACGTCACTCAGCAGAGTAATCAATATCTCTAGCAGATAGTGGCTCTGAAGAGTGATAAGGAGACGGATATCACTCCGCCGCCGCTGATGAAATTGGGTTATCTCCCTATGGGGCGAAACGCCGAGTCTACCGCCTTTCCAGTATTCACTAGGGGTGCAATCAATCTGGGAACATTCGAATCACCCACACCTGGAGTGCCGGGACCCATGTGAGGCCAGGTTCTGCCTGTGCCACCCCCCCCCCCCCCTGCCGCCTCCCCCCCCCCCCCAAGGCACCCCCGGCCATGACAACTGGATTCAACGGTGGGGAATTGACCACCTCGGTCATTACCCAGAGTCATGGGGTCATGGGAGTTAGCTCCCTAGGCCATGGGCCAGCTCAGCAGTAAGCTGAGGCTGGTCACAGGGGGCGAGTCTGGGCAATAGCCTTGGGCTAAGTTGAAAACTCGTCCTTAGGGCGCATTGCGTTGTCAGTGTGCCTTCCCAAGGCCTCGTCCTCTGGGGGTGAGAGCACTACCTAGCAATGACTGGGGCTGTGTTCGTGACTGCAGGATGCCCCTCCCCAGTCGCACTCCCACTTAGGGCTCAGCACCTGGTGGAGAGAGGAGAAGTGAAAAAAGAGACAACTGAGAAAACCCGAGACTGGTGGGTGCTAGAAGGATGTGCATGAGAGTGGAAGGCCCAAGGGTTAGACGACCGGACTGCACGTTGCTGAGGGCTGCCAGGGGAGACAGCCTCTGAGTCTGGGAGAGAGAGGGAGAGCAAAAGAGAAGAGAGAAAAAGACTGATTGCTGTCATTACCACTGTATCGTCAAGACTGTCATCACTTGGAAAGGCAAAATCGGCCTTTCCAAGCCACTAATCATGCAGCTGGCCGCTGGTCTATGACTGTTACCTTCGGCTTGCTAAACCTGGCACAGCCTGGAACTGAGACACTACTTGGGCCCTGGGGCATCCCAATCCCGGACGGATTATGGGTTTCCAGACTCAAGACACCAAACTTTCTTCTAAGGCCAGATGAACTGAACAGATGGATACAGTGAGCTAGAGTCATGAACGGACCCTGGCCCACTACCTTTAATCCCGGACATTCCTCTTTTATCTCGGACTGAATGAACTGGATTATCAATCTGGAAATTTAGAATCCACGAACTATGTCTTTGGGTGACTATCAAGCCTGTATTGGGCCCCTGGACACTCTACAGCCAGGAATCTGGATCTTTATAGACTTAGCCGCGACTGAGACTATTTGAGACTAACTGGATACATATTGGTGCCTAGTGCGCGGGCACATGGGGTTATTGAAGTTCATTTTGTGGTTCCTGGGAAATATGATCCAGGCTGGATCTTGGGAAAGGTCAGTTAACTAGTAACAGTCTGCAGTAGTATTAGTATTAGTATTAGTATTAGTATTAGTATTAGTTGTCAGGTTTCAATTATTTCTCTACGTTAGCATGCACTGCATGTTATTTTGGGGTATTATCACCACGGGACAAAGTCCCAACATGTGTTTACTCATGGCTAAGGTCATAATGTGTTAGTATTAGCAGACTACTACTGCAGTGATCAGCACTGCTTGTTTATATAGCACAAGGTGCTGTATTGATTTTAATTGTTCTAGTGACCATCGAGGGGTGGTTATATGTATACAGTAAACATACCTTACAGATGCGGGCAGTTTCCTAGAAGTCTCGCAGGGTACATTTTATTAAGCCACTCCTTATTTCTGCATGCTAGACTTTGGCTGTGGTGCGTTCTGCCCAGACAGTTTTCTGAGGCTGGTACCCGGATTCTAGCCCTGTGTCAGTTGTTTTGTGGTTAAAACTCCACAAGTCCCTTGCCAAAGTGTCACTTACACTTTGCAACACAGGTGCACCTGTGTTCGCTATCCAGTATGATAGAATTCATGCAATTGTTTACTGTATGGGGAGTTACATCCGTTGAACCGGAAATAAGGTCTACTGTATACTTTACCCTCAAGAGCCACTTGTGTGTGTTTTTATAATGTCACTAATATGACAAAGTATTATTCTGCTGGATGTATATCTCCCTATTATCGTGCAAGTTATGGCTTGTAGGTTGTCATGGTTGTAGCACAACCTTAGCGACAGTAGCAGGCTAATGTACCCCCGTGGGTGTCGTTAGTAGAGCAGTTTGTTTTGAGTGGCCCCTTGTTTCATTAGCGACAGATTATTGGGTAACGTTTTCCTTTTTGGGTAATTTGGGTCCCTCCTTTCCCCAGTCATGTATTTATTCTTAGTATTATACCTCGCATGAGTGTATTGTGTCCCTGGTTGTCCAGAGTTGTAGAAATGGTCCTTCTCTAAGTGCAATTTAAGCACAGAGTCTAGCTTTCTTGGTTTCTATGTGTCTACTTTATTATAAGCGCAGTCTCGCACACGTAAATTTGAGATGTGTATGTACAGTCATTGTTTTCAAGACCAGCACTAAGGCACATTGGTTTAAAAGTGACCCAGTTTCTGCCCACAACCTTGGGGGCATGCATTGTCAGAGTTTGAATAACCAGACTCCTGTATAGCTTCCGGAACTACCAGAACCGGACATGTGTATGATTTTAAAGTTATTTGGGTCACTCTATCCATAATTTCCGGCATTACTGGACAGGCATTTTGGTTTCCGGAATTTCTGGACAAGTGTTTGTACACTCACACGTACGTATTGGACCATTATTTTAGTTTCTGGAATTTCCGGAATTTCCGCACATCACCCAGTAAAGTTTACTGAGTGTCCGAAAGGTTCGCAAGCCTTTCGGGTTGTTGTGTCATTGTATCTAAGGCCAGGCCCGTTTGTTTTACTGGTTGGTACTTCAAGTCCTTAAAGTACCTTTATATGGCATTTTGGGTTGGGTTTAGAGTTAGCTGTAGCATTCCGGGTGGTTCCTGCAGGAGGGTAAACACCTTCGTATTGTTTCTCTGGGTTGCACGAGCCCGGGGAGGTTAGCAGCAGTGTAGTATAAATTTCCGTTTCCAATTTATTGTTTCAGTAAATTTAAAGGTGCCCCGTAATAGAGTGCTTTTACATGTCTGCTCCCGGGTGCCTTCTAGCCCAGCTCCCAGGTTAACCATCTTAATATGTACTGTTAAAGTGCACTATACAATGTGTTACCCCATCTTGTGGCCCTTGCATGTACCCGCATGTGTCCCACAGTAATTGGTCGTGGTGTCTTGTGTCTGTATTGTTCTGACACATTCCATTTTATCAGTATTACGAATTGTATCATGACATGGTGTGTTTATGAACCAATATATTGAACCATACATTCCATATCATGACATGGTGTGTTTATTAACCAATGTATGTCCCAGTGCGGTGGCTAAATGGTTAAGGCCCCGCGCAGAAGGACATATGCCCCCGTTAAACTGGTTCGAGTCCCGTCACGGGCTAATGCCTCAAGCATTACCAAATAAAATGCCTAGTTATGTCCTAGTTATGTGTCCTTGCAGTATAAATAATGCAAATATGTGGAAGTTCAATTGTACTTCAAGTACGAAAAAAAAATATATTATATTGTCGGCAAGTTTGTTAACTGATCTAAATTAGCTCTACCGCTGAGTGCTATTGGTCGACTAGTGTAATGTCAGTGTTTTTGTTAGGACCTTTCCAGGACAGGAGTGACTGACGTGGGCGTTGGGTGCAAGGAAGGGGGAATTGTAGCGTACTTGCTACGGTGTAAGGTTTTAGAGACTAGTTTTATCTGCCTACTGTGTGCGGGAGAACAGCCCGTGTTCTCTGTCACACAGTGGTTTTTACAGTGAGCAAATTGATGCAGTATTGGCTGAGTTATGAGATTTTATAGCATTCTCCCATTGTGGGAACAATATAGGTTTATCATTGATCAAAGAGCTCGAGTTGTACTTTCCATAGCAACGAGGTTAAAATGACGCGTTTGAAGATCAAACGCAGTGATGACTTAGCAGTTTTGAAGCCTGATGTTGCACGGTAAGCCGTATCTATAGATTCTTCGAAACTCAGCCGCTAAATTAGCAGCAACCCGTCTGTGAGCGCTTGCGCATAATATCACAGACATTTGGCTTGGTTAGAATAGCATGTGTACTTATTTTCTTGTATAGATTCCTATTGTGTATTGTGTATCGAGTGGTGACATAGTTTCTGACAGGTCAAGGCCATCTAGGTTTGTTTACATAGCGTTGGAGGATTGTTGCGAGCAACAATCCGTTTGCCTCTAAGACCAGCTTTCGTAGTAGTAACGTTTAGTGTCGAATGCAGTAAATGTATGCCTCTTAAAGGCCAGTGTCGTATGTTTAAGTAGTAAATATCTCTGTGCTGGTATTTCCGCTAATGTCATACAATGTCTGCTGCCATGTGTACGTGTGTTGTAGTGGTTGTGTGCCTGGTGGTGGTGGCCAGTGGCCACCACGTTGCTTTCTAATAAACGCCCATCAATCGAGGGCATGTGTTTGTTGTCTTCTCTGTCTCTTTAGGTGTTGGAGGGCACCAGGCAGGGGTTTGCAACAGCAACGTTTCCTATACCCAGAGAAGGCTCCTAGCTCCACTAGGAGTCTCCCGGAGCCTGTCTCGGTTCGTGTGGGTCCCTGACCCACGGAGCAGTCTGTTGGAACACCTGTGGTTGGTGTAGGCACGGCCTAAGCTGTGGATAAGACCCTGGCAGTTGTTAGAACGTAGCTGTAGACAACGCAGAATTTCCGGATGTTCCAGTTCTTCTGTGTGATTGGCGGTATTTCCACGCGGATCTTCCATGCGGTATTTCCGCCCAAAGCACAAGCCTTGTCGAATTTCCGGACAGTGCTCGTGTCCGTAGGATTACTGTTAGTTACTCTAAGGTGCAGCCCTAGTGTGGTGTGAAGCAGGTTTATCGACTGATGCCTGACCCATCGATAATCATAACCCACTAGACTTAGAGCCGGGTCAGTAAAGCGCGCCGGGTCATTGACCCCAATACACCACAGTATAAATACCAATTATGTAAAGTCAAGTATATAACTTGACAATTTAATATAAATACCAGGTACATGAGGTATGGAAAGTCAAGTATGCAACTTGATAAGTTGATAAACATAAATATTACCTTTGATAGTTTGACGTGTGTATATGAATGTTTGTACATGAAAGGGTTAATGCTTTCATAATGCAGTGTAACACAGCAATTGAAGAAGCAGCCCATTAGAAGAGGTTAGTATGAGAATCTGATTGACTATAAAAATGTGCATGTAGAAGTGAAAGACAAAGGATGAGAATGTAACGTGTGTTTAATGCCAGGTAAATTGTAAAAATGTAAAGTGGACTTGTATATATTTATAAGACAGAGGGTAACGAAACAACCTGCTGCTTTATAAACTACTTTAACTAGTCGCCAGCATTAAGTAATGTCATGAATGTTCAACTGGTATACAACTGTAGCGTACTTGCTACAGTGTAAGGTCTTGGAGTCTGCTGTGTGCGGGAGAACAGCCCGTGTTCTCTCGTACTCAGTGGTTTTTGCAGCAAGTCAATTGATGCAGTATTCGCTGAGTTATAGGAGTTATTAGTATGGATGTAAAATCATCGATATTTGGTGTATCTTCCCATTGTGGGAATAATGTAGGATTATCATTGATCAAAGAGCTCGAGTTGTATTCTCCATACCAACGAGGTTAAAATGACGCGTTTGAATATCAAACGCGATAACTTACCAGTTTCTGAAGTCTTCTCTCACAGGTAAAACCTTGTCACTAGATTATCTGAAACTCAGCCGCTATTATAGCGGCAAACCATCTTGGATCTTTTCCGCATTAGATCTAAGACAGTATCGTGAGGATTATATTTGGAGTAAATTTTATTGCGCAATTCCGCAGATTGGCAAATCTGCGGCACCGAAGATTCATCACAACTAGTAGAGCGGCAAAATGTCTTGGATCTGTTCCGCATTAGATCTGAGTAAGGTAAGGTAAGACTTTATTAGCAACCCATGTATAGGTTGGATTGAACAGACATTACACATACAAGACACGTTCTGTTGCACTCATACATGACTAGCAATGAATAAAA
>JAAUYG010010627.1_pt1 | contig 12815 bp, 6 predicted proteins | sample 7278091 | NCBI WGS metagenome assembly JAAUYG01 (sample SAMN14350201, study PRJNA611818) | marine sediment metagenome | isolation source: surface marine sediment (0.6m) | place: French Polynesia: Moorea | collected 2018-08
AAAGATTCAAAAGTGATTTGAGGGAGGAGTAGCGTTTTGAAGTTTTGGCTCCCATAGAGTCCCATGTTAACGAAAACGAAAAAAATTCGTGAAAAATCGTAAACTCAAAAATTCAAAAATCCAAAACAGTACTTTTGTGAGCACCACTGAGAAGAAAATTCAAGAAAAGTTTGAAAAGATTCAAAAGCTTTTTGAGGGAGGATTAGCGTTTTTTGAAGGTTTTGCTCCCATAGGGTCCCATGTTAACGAAAACGAAACGTATTCGTAAAAAATCAGAAAATGTTTAAAAAACGTCTGGGCATATCGCCCAGGGGAAGCCACAACTAAAATTTGAAAGAAATCCATACAATAACTTCAGAGATAATCGATGCCACAGACGGACGACAGACGACGGACGACGGACGAATTTTGATTTCACGAGCTCTGCTGACATAGTCAAGCAGAGCTAAAAATTCGTTAAAAATCGGAAACTTAAAATTTCAAAAATCCAAAACAGCACTTTTGTCAGGACAACTGAGAAGAAAATTCATAAAACGTTTGAAAGGATTCAAAGGTGATTTGAGGGAGGAGTTGCGTTTTGAAGTTTTGGCTCCCATAGGTTCCCATTTTAACGAAAACGAAAAAAATTCCTAAAAAATCCCCAATTTTTTTTTTTTTCAAAAATGAAAAAAAAAAACGTCTGGGCATATGGCCCAGGGGAAGCCACAACTGAAATATGAAAGCAATCCATGCAGTAACTTCAGAGATAATCGATGCCACAGACGGACGACACACGACGGACGGACGGACGACGGACGAATTTCGATTTCATGAGCTCTGCTGACATAGTCAAGCAGAGCTAAAAATGGATGGTTTTAACCAAAACTGTAGACAAGAAATGGTGTTGTTCAAGCAGTTGTAAAATCAGTGGATTTGTCCAATCTTTCGACTGTAAAACTGATTTTGAATCCCAAAAATAATGAATGGGAATAAAATTTTGAAACGTTACTCCCCTTACAAATCACAGCCAAGTTTTCACACTTGTCCTGAAGTTTCCTCCCAATAGTCCTAACAACGATGGGGAATGTCGATTTTTATTTTTTTTTTTTTCGAAAATATCAAATTCACTATTATAGCCTATGGGGGAAACAAAAAAACTTGAATTATCTGGAAAACGAGCGATCATAAACCAAAAGGAAGATATTTTTGGGACTCGTGAGCACCACTTCAACATATATGGGGTGCCTTTGGTCTTGTAGAGGTCAAGACTACTTGGCGGTCATTCGGTGCGATTGAGGTTTTTGCGAAATATATTACAGCTATTTAGAAATGGCTAATAGTGTAGCAAAGCGTAGTGAAATTTGGGGCTCATTTGATGTGCGATTTTTTCGAAAATACCATTTTCAAAATACTGCTTCTACACTAATGATCCTATTTCAGCTGAACTTTTAAAGTGTGTTCCCCTGTGCCAGTCCATACAAAAGTGACTCTTTGAATCCTACACTCATAATATACCGATTCGTAATATTTTAATGAATTCATTTAATTGTTAAGTTATGGTCTGATTGAATTTGACACTATTGCATGAACCTGTTGGCTGAAAGAATAACAAGCCTTTATTATACTGGAACCTAAAACCTGGGTTTTCCTGGGGTCCTTTCCATTACACGGTAGAACTGGTGAAAAAGAATGTCCGGTTATGGTTAGGTGATCGCTTCGTTCACTTGACATAACGCCTTCTTGTATTGGCGTGGAGCTTAGGAAGACTCGAAACAACCAATTTTAAAATTATGAAAGAAAACATATGTCAAGCAACGAGGCATGCGAAGTTTTGAACTTCTCGTATGATTTGCTGAGACAGTCAGGAAAAAGTGAAAAAAAAACTTGAATATCCCCACCCCCTGGGGGTGATTGGGGTGTAACGTACTGCGAGGGCAAACAGCCACCATTCTGAACTAAGATTTCTTACGATAAGAGTGGACGATTGTCTTTGGTGAAAAGGTTTCTCTTCCATACTCTCAGATTGTGTAAGATGTAAACCAAACAAAGTCAAATGTTACTTTCAGGCCCAACAATGGGAAAGAGGTGATTAACAATAAAACGTTTAACCACTTCATGAAGCTATATTTATTGGCGATTTTAGGATAAGCAAATCTATATTGCTCTGAATATCTGGAGTACAAGATCCGTGTTCCTCTCCATGACGGCCTAGCGTATATGCACATTTAAATTTTTGTGTCCATCTGTCCAGAAATCGATAATGCCAGTAAACAGTAAAAACCGGGTTATATTGTGAAATGAAACTTCATATGGGGTCATAAGGATAAATAGAGATACAAATAGACAATTAAATGTGACCTTGGCTTTTATGAAACCACGGTGTACCTCTGCAACAGTGAACACACGTTTACAAATAAACGATCAACTTTGAGAGGCAAGGGACTACCGTTTATAGTCTACGCCTTTGCCGTAAGAAATTGGATCTAATGGTCCCATGGTCAAATGCTTTTATTTGATTATGCACATGACTTTATTTCTCTTGAAAGATAAAAGTCCGTTCAAAGTAAGGCTTTTCCCACAATATGTAGCATGTAGATAAGTTCACTTCTGTTATGTTCGTTCCTGGAGTTCAGTGAGCAACACGTGTTGCTAAGACAACGGAGATGACAGGCAAGATCCAAAACGTGATAACACTGTGTGACAAGCGAGGAATTCCTGAGTAGAGCGTAGAATTGCTGCTCCCAAATCCGTCGAGTAATCCCAAATGCAGGAGTTCAACGCTGTCTGCACTCAATTCTCTATCCGTAATACAGATCTGCAACAGGGATCATACGGAAGGAGTTAGCTGTCTGTCCGAGTGTGAGGCATCGGGGGCTGGAGTTTCTTGATTTAGTCAACAGATGAAAAGATTCTCACAAGTCAAACAGCATCGAAGGGGGTGAATGCCCGTGGATTCGTGCGTGGCTTGGGATCAGTGCAAAAATCAACAGCAGTGCATAGCGATAGTCTTTCGGAAACGAAATTTGTCACCGTCAGCAAAACGACAAACACCGGGATTTAATTGTCTAATTAATCTACTGTTATCTCGTGTGATATCTTGTGTCACGCCAGCTGGCGATTTATTTGTGTCCCTGGTCATATTGATACAGCCAGACAACTTGGCCAGCGGTCAGACCTTTTGTGTAGGTACATATCTGGAAGGGAAGAATTTCAGATGCTTGAAGAAACTGGGGGTGGAGGGGGGTGTACAAAGCGTAGGCACTAAACGTTTGGGAAGGGGTGGAAGGAGGGGATTGCTATAAAGCAAAGCATGGACATTATAGTGTGCACACAATCACTAGAACGCTTAAATATGCACCTAAAGACAGCCAAACAACGTGACAATTACAGACCTAATTCAGATCTTAATGACATGCATTAAGCGAGGGGCATTTTGCCAGTAATATTGTTGTTTAAGTTACTGATATGTGTTGCACAAACCTCGTCCATATAGCCATGGAAGAGCCCAGTACCGAGGGTGGAACCGAGGGTCATCCCACAATCCCGGACCAGGTCACCTACAGATACATATAGATCAAAATTAGGTGAAGTTACTTTATAGTTACTACTAATTTACTGTTGCACCGAGTTTATTTATTTCTACTCCTACTAGTGTATTACTTATTTGCTTTCACTGGTGTACTGCGGTATTTTTTGCTGAGTGTCCTAAAACAATAGCCACTGCTGCTTATTACTACTACTACTACTACTTGTACTACTACTACTACTACTACTACTACTACATGTACTACTACACGTACTTTACTACACGTATTACTACTACTACTACTACTACTACTACTACTACTACTACTACTACTACTACTGCTACTACTTGTACTACTACTACTACTACTACTACTACATGTACTACTACTACATGTACTACTACTACTACTACATGTACTACTACTACATGTACTACATGTACTACTACTACTACTACTACTACTACTACTACTACTACTACTACTACTACATGTACTACTACTGTTACAACTAATACCAATATTATTACAGCTGTACCACAGCAACTATGCAGGTAGACTAATATTGCTGTCATGATTGATTACCTTGTAGGTCTGCCTCGTCTACAAACTTCCCATCAACATAAAGTTTAACGTTGCTGCCATTGTGCGTCACTACGACGTGAGTCCACTCGCCGGTTACTTTCTGGGGTGGATAAGGAAAATACATGTTAACTTTTATTTAAGTAACGAATGACCTTCCAGTGGATTCCGTAAAACAAACAAAACAAAAACACTATTTATTGAAGATACCGAGTCTACCATTCACGGCTAGTTCTTTTGGGGGCAGCTTACGAGTACAATATGCATGGAGGAATCCTAAATAGGGAACATGGAAGTTGGTGTGATAGGTAAACACAGCTAATGAATAAAGACACTGTACTCGATGAACCCCCACGTAAGTATACAGGTTCAGATGAGATTCAGTGTGCAGCTTTTGCCCGTGAACATCTATTTAGCTGCTGTATAATGTAAAAGGAGCAAGCTCAGCAATGAATATTTCGACAAAATGAAAAAGGATAATCATAAGCTTAAGCACATGTTGGCTGAACTAAGAACTGTGCCATATAACACGAGACCTATGCATCAGTATTGCGTGCTGAAGGCTCGGACGGCGAGTTTAAGAATTCTTTTATGCAATGGGGACTGAATAACTGCCAACAGATTTTCTGAATCTTTTAGCTGTGTGTGATCACCGAGGCTTTAGCATCGTGTAATGATTTTTTAGTACTGTTTGATGATTAGATCTTTGAGTATGGTGCAATATAACAATCCAACACTTCGATGCGAATAAAGTATATCTTTCCCCTTTACCCTAGTACATTATAACCCTCATGTGACATTGCGATGAACAAAGCACATGTGACAAGAAATGACAGATGTGGTTGGAAATGATACATACCGCGTGGGCAACTGTCGCCTCACCAGTCAGCGTTGTCACTGTAGCCTGACAGCCACTGGGGTCTGACGTCACATCAACCGGTCCTCCGTCAGCGCATTCTCCCATGCTGAGAAGTCCCTGTTCGTCCTGAGAGCCACCGTCTAACCGTCTGTACCAGAAGCTGATCGTGAATTCCTGGTAGTTGTAAAATTGGTTTGTGAAATACGGCACCTCGATCTTGGCTTTGTCTGCACCCGAGAAGTAGCCGCAATAGTCTGCAATGCACTTGCTGGTGTCTTTCTCCACAATGACGCCGCTGGGAGCATATCCCAATGGATCAGCTTTAACCCACCACGGTGTCGAGGGTTCACTGAAGGTGATGCAGCCGACAGGGCTGATTGCGGGCTCCTCGGCGATGGGTGGATCATTCACCACAGGTGGTTCAGTAGCTGTTGGCATGAGATGCAAAATTGCAGATTTAGTCAAATAATGTACTGCTACATTTACATTATGTAAAATCCAGACTGACTTTGAACACCAACGCAGAGGACCTCTTGTTGTTTGAGGCGTCTGACATTCCTCAGGGAGTCATTAAATCAGGATGTAACGTTACACACACCTGGATACCTGGATAAAAAGGCCTTTTTGCAGAGTGTCCGCTTCCATACACTCCAAACCATTAAATGTTATGTTATGGGACCGCCCACAACACTACAACTGTTTTGCTTAATATTTGCGAATACAATTTTTCCCAATTTTTACTTTCATTTTCGAATATAGCCTTAAGATGCTCTTCAAAAATTATAAACTATAGGATAATACATATACCCTACAGTTCAAGCTAATAACCCATGTACATAGACCAATGTATGCAGAATATGGACCACTTTATAAACAAGCGATTATGTTACACATTGCTCTCCTATAGAGAGTACAAGTAAAAGCAAAGCCCAAAAACAGAACATGACTTTGTTTGGGGACGTTTCAATCGCATTAATCGTGGGACAAACCTTTCATCGTTGTCCATATAGCTGTGGGCGCAAATCTGGTTGTGAACGGATCCACGGGTACACACATGGGAACAGCCTGGCACGTTTCTCCCTCTATACATCCCCCTTCTACTATGACAGCTGGCAGGTGACAGTCACTGGCCTCGCACAGCTCACAACTGTATGAGCTACAGCCGGTTCCAGGCCACACAGTGCCCACCTGGTACAACAGAAGGAGGAAACTGAATATTTTGTTTTGTATATGTTGTTTGTGTATGTTTTGTTTTGTGTTTTTTCTTTCTTCTCAATGTTTTCTTTTGACTTTTCGTATTCTAACTGAATATATGAAATCTAGTGGTACATATGTGGCCTATGTATCTTTTTCTGGCCTATGTAACGTTTTCCTGTCGTTCCAATTCAATCCATCCATTCTCTTTCTTTCCTTCTTTTTCTTTCTTTTACTTTGTTTCTTTCTTTCCCTCTTTCTTTTCTACTGTCCTTTACTCCCTACTTTCTTTCTTTCTTCCTGCAAAACCTTCGTCTTCTTTCGGCCCTTCTTTGCATATTTACCTTTTATTTGTACAAGTACAGACCGTCATGCATGCATTGCATAATAAAGCAACACTTAATTGGATCGATTAATATTGAATATATGAATGGAGTAACATATACCTCAACGTAGCTTCCATCAGGAAGTCTACACCCACACTCTGCTGGAGGCACACATTTTCCACGTTTCTCCAGGAGGCCATCTGGACAGAAGCATCCCTCAATGTCTGGAACCCCACACTGACGACACTGATCTGGAGCCTCTGGATCAGCACAGGTGGCATGACAGGCAGGGCCAGAGGGGCGGTACTCCATACCTTCCAGACACTGGATGGCTGGGTAAACATCAGACATGATGTAGTATAAACTATTTTAATATATAATTTGGGAAGTATAATGTATAATATGTATAATAACAGATTTATCGATTGCTGGGTAGATAAATGTAACAGATACAGGGTGAAATTCTTGTAATACACAAATATTTAGTACGTCATTTTGTATTGTAAGAAACGATTTTACTGGATAATTATAAAGTGTTATTAGGTCACACTGCATAACATTGCATTATTGACTACAAGTGGACACATATATTGTCTAATTCAGCATATCAACGATCCGCAAAGCCACTTGAAAATTACATTTCCCAAGTTTCCTTCAATCCACTGGTTATCAGTGTTCTCCTTTTCCATTCTAATTATTAGTGTTTGAGGCAATATTTGATATTCCATTATTACAACCCCTGAAAACCGTGATGGAAATGCTGTGCACAAGCCATTGCTACACTTCTGGAACTGTGTTTTGTTGGTTTTGCTAGTTTGACTGAATATTCTACAAATTTTTCATGCGGCAAACTACCTACGTGGTAATGTAGGACCAATAGCGGTTGTCGAGTCTGGAAACAGAATTAGAATTATTACTACTACAAGCCCACATGTGATGCAAACAATCGAAATATATTTATTTATGTATCTTTATATCGAAAATCTTTCACACATGGCCAATGCAAAAAAATTAGGTTAACTATCACAGATAATACTGATATTATGGACTTTTATCATTTATGTATTTATTAACCTAATATTTATATTCAATGGGCAATTACGTCGTTGTGTTCTTCATTGGAATTTAGGTAAAAAACAACAACTATACAATAAAAACAACCATAAAACGATACTTTTACTGTTTTGTCCTACTAGTATATTGTATCGGTCTTGTACAAACTCGTAAAAGATACCAATAAGTTAATACTCCTAATGTCGTGGTTTAAATTGAAAGCGGGTCCTTGTTACATGTCAGGAATCCGGAATTGTGTTAACGCCATATTGCATTCTCAAGGCCAATTTACCATCCTGGTTAATTTGCACTGTATGTCACACCCGAGGATTAAAGTAGCTGTTTCATCAGTTTGTAAAACGAACAAGTACCTGGGTCTGTTGTCGCTGTTGGTTCAATCTCTGGTAGAAAGGAAATCAAGAAAATATATTCAAACACTGCCAATGGGTTGTACCGCCCAAACTAATCAGATGTAACATTTTTATTAGCACCATATACCACTGAAGCCTTTGATAGTGCGCCTTTATGACACCTATTATATTCAATGAAAGCAACGCAGTGTTTCTACTGATAACGATAACCAATGGTTATATATTTCTATATATAAAGGGCATTCGCCTAACAATGGAAACAAGACCAATATCACCTTAGACACATATCACCTTAGACGTACATATAGCATGCAATTATAAATCCCAGTGTATCGCTGCAAGCATTACACAACCCTTCGCCATTCTCCACTGAGCAGACCTTCATAGCTGCACATGGTTTTGAAGAGCATGGGTTCACTGAACGGGCTCACGATATCAACCTGTGTCCAATGACGAGTTTGTAGCAATCACCAAATTATAAGGTTAACATTTGCACATGCGGATTATCGCTTATTTACTTGATTCCAATATGTCATCGATTTGGGGCCCTGTTACAAGTCCCCGTTCAAAAAAGAACTAGTATTTGGTTAAAATGGGTCGTCTGGTCGGTTACCCATCTGGGAACAACCTTTATAACACGCTTCAGCATGCAAAGACAAATTGAAACTAGAAAAAAAAATTGCGGGCAATTTGTAGATCGTTTCCATCAGAAAAGCCAGGGGAACCATTTCATTACCGTATATGTTCTACGAGTAGCGTGTTCTGAGACACAGGCCGACTTTCAGAATTGCCTTATTTGGGCATGACACCTGGATATGGGAAAAGGCTCCATGAGGTGCACATCTATTTTTTACACGGGGGTGGGTAATGGGGTTGAAATGGGGCTTATTTCCATCATACAGACAGTGGTTATCGAGATACAGGCCAGTTTTCAAAGTTCCATTTTTGGCTATGAACTGGATAACTGAAGAATGTTCCAGACGTTGCATATGGACTCGCTCTTTCTATCTCGCGGTGTCGAAATTGAGCTTGTGGTCGCCATATCTAGACCGTTTTTCAAGATTGTCAAATATGCAATAGCCCATATTAAATTTTGAGCATGAAACTTGGAGATAGATAAAAGTTCCAGAAGTTGTGTATGTACAGTACTATCTTTGTCGTCAATGGGGCAAACTTGAGCTGAATTTCGCTCTACGAGCAGCGGTTTCCGAAATATATGCATCTTTTCAAAATTTCCATATTTGGGGATATAACATGGCGACTGAAAAACGTTCCAAAAGTTGCATGCGTACTCTCTTTCTAGCCAAAGAGGTAGAAATTGAGCTTATTTTCGGCTACCGAAAAAGGCTTCTCAAACAGAGCAATTTCGAGATTTACTTAACATTAACGTTAATTTTTGCTAATCAGCATCAAAATTAATTGATAGCCAGCAGAAACAAAAATCTACAACAGTGGCAAAATTGATTACCCTGTTGGGGATACCCAGTCTCGATATATCGTGTTAACGGAAATGGTAGATCCATCGGGGATTATGGAAATTCGGCGTCTTAGGAATCCCTCCTGAAAGCAATAATTCTAATAGATCTAGGTCGCAAAGCTATTTAAAATTAGTACTGACAATGGAAGCGTGCACCTTGCACCTATGGTCGAGGGCAAAGAGGTTTTCATCCCTCGGCTTATGTTGACTTTGGAAAAAGGTAGCACAATTGTGTAACTTTGGGGAAAAAAACTCCAAGTACCGGTATGATCATAATTCTGGAGCGGTCTTAAAGCAAGAGTGACTTGGTGGCATACAATGCACGTCATTTCTAATTACAGCATCGAACATTTTGTAGCTGACAAGTCCTTGAATCTTTTTAATAAGAACTTTGAGAAATACTTGCTTTAGGAAACACCTAAGTCCCAACTTCCAACAATGGGTCACCTTGTTATTCTTCTTTCTGGTATACAATAGACTAGTATGCGGTAATATTCTCCTCACCTTTGCTGCAGTCGTTTCCAGTGTATCCGGAGTCACACTGGCAGAAGGCATCTCCGTCTACATCTACCCGACAGGACCCGCCATTATGGCAAGTAAAGGTGTCACACGGGTTGGGAGCGTTATCTGAACAATACCACCATAAACAGAAGGTTAGGTCGCAGAAAGGAGATAGACCCGACACCATGCTTTGCTCTCTACCCCTTTGCATTATCATGTCTTGTGATGTCTCATTCTGACCTGTCATCGCCATGTCTTCACGTTAGCTGCAACATGGCTTTGACAACATTGGCAGGCAAAGCGCGGAATGAGGGCGGTGACAGTGAAATGTAGAAAAACAGCCAATCACAGCGCAGCATTCGTTCAGCAGACATGTGGTTTCCGGGAAATCCCCTTTCGGCAAATACCGGAGTTACGTTATCGGGGCTTATTTTGTTACATTATCTGCCGATTTTGTTACATTATCAATTAGTTATTACATTATCGGTAAAGTTTGAGTTATATTATCTGTTGATGATACATAATCGGGTGTTGTTACATTAATTTATCGGGCGTAACACACCCCATTGCCACTTTTTGTTGAGACAGATGCGTCTCTTTAATTTAAAATATATTCAATACATTATTTTGGCACACTCTGTTCATTTAAGGAAAACGTTATTCGATACTCTTCCGACGTTTTAACTAGCCCCATTGTGTGCATTATCATATTATGCATATCGCAATCATGCCTGCGAACTCTCTGATTGGCTCTTTGTTGAGATCTCTCAGACAGAACCTGCCCAGTATTCCGCGAAAAGCTTCCAATGTTACCACGGCCTCTCCGCGCTAAGCACAGGAGAGGCTGTGGTTTACGACGATGGTGATGTCTTGTCCATAGTTTTGTCTATGTCCATTTTACGCGTATTGTACAAAATGTTGTCAGATCGTTTGAGGCAACCATCTACATCGTTTTGATATTTGGGAACCTCAAAATATAAATTATTTAAATTATGTTTAAACCAAAGGATATTTTACCAATTAAGTAACTGGAAGTAATGCGTACAGCAGAGAAGCTAGGAAAGAGTGTAAGTTGATATTCTCTACGAGGGTAGCGAAAAATATGGTTAAAAGTTTATGCAGACCTTTGTAGAAAGCACAAGTAAATATCACAAAAAAGTTTCAACAATCCACTAAGTGTGGAATGTGTATGGAAAAGCGGTTGATAATATGCCAAACGCGTTATTAGAAAAGTAGACAAAACATGAACACATAGATTATTCATTATGGAGAAGCCAAAAGACCACCAGATCAGTAGATACTATTTGTAACGTAACAGACATACATATCAAAAGCGAAAGCCTAGTAAATTTTAATGAGACGAACATGTCAGATTTATCAACAAATTTTTTTTACAGAAACTCACATGAGCCACAGTCTGCGCCATAGTATCCTTCTGGGCACTCACACTGGATATCACCAGTGTCATCATCCAGTGAGCACGTCCCGCCGTTTTTGCAAGGCTTGCTATAGCAAGCACCTGAAACAAATCTCATTAGAGTGAAACTTTATTATACATACCCTGGGGATCAATACATTGTGGTCTTTATACACACTGGTCAGGTGGTCTTTATATACAAGTGCCATAACATGGATACCCATGGAGACTTGCAAAGTCTAGCCTTTATAAGCAGGTGGTCTTTAGCCCAGGGTTGACTCTACTTTCCAAAATCTAACCAGACCAATCATTCTTTAGTACATGTTCATTGACAGCACTCTCTTTACTTACCAAAGATAGAAAGACATAAATCTTATAAAAAATACAAAAAAAAATAAATTACGTTAGAATTGTTTATAAACTTACTCGTATGTTTTATTGCTTACTCAATGGGAGCAAACTGCTCATGTTTATTGCATTACAAAAAGTCCCATTGCTTACCAAATCTGGCAGCAGTTATCCCTGATATTGCATGAGAGAAACTTTACTGACATTTACTGATAAGTTTAATCATTTACAGTAGTACATGTGTATGTGTTAATTTGACGAGTTGAGTTTCATGTTAAGCTCTGCAACTTTAAATTACGTACTTGTCTCACAGGTTTTCCCGGAGTACCCTGGCCGACAAGTACAGACACCGTGCCCATTGTTTACAGAGCATGTTCCATCATTATGACAAGGGTTTGGAAAACACGGGTCAACTGAAAGTAGGAATTATTATTCTTTTTATATTGAACACCGATACAACAACGAGTCTTTATGTGCGTCTTTAATTTTTTTTTTTTTAAGTTTTGCTATAAATAGCAGTACCATGGGGCATGATAGCTACGCCAATACATAGTCAAGTCACGTCAAGTCAAGTTAAAAAGCTTTATTGGTGAGTGTTATCAAAAGTTTAACGGCACATCAACACCAAAAGGGTCATACCGTGCCAAAACAGATGATAATGATTGAAACGTCAATTCAAGTCGTTACAGTCCAAGTACTGCACTGTGTGAGAGCAATTCGCTATCAGGCCAAGTCTGAACAAAATGTCCGACAAGACCTGACACCCAGGGTGCGCCACGGGGAGGTTGCTCTCATGCACCCCCAAAAAACTATCAGTGTCAGATCATCAATGGGTCTGTCCAAAACTGTCCTGAATTCTGAGGTGGTCTTATTTTTTCAGGTCTATTTCTATGTGATGAATAGACCTAGGAACTGAAGTAGTTGTCCTTACTTCCCAGGTTCTCCCTATTTCTCGGGTGGTCTTAAAGACAGGTTTAACTGTACAGAGAAAAGCCATAGATACTCTTTGCATACGGTTTGGCGATAAATTACCATCATTACTAGTAGCTGTGCTACAATTACTGCTATAACAACAAAATTACTACTACTACCAAAGCTACTACTACTACTACTACTACTACTACTACTACTACTACTACTACTACTACTACTACTACTGCTGCTGCTGCTACTACTACTAC
>JAAUYG010209285.1_pt1 | contig 12814 bp, 16 predicted proteins | sample 7278091 | NCBI WGS metagenome assembly JAAUYG01 (sample SAMN14350201, study PRJNA611818) | marine sediment metagenome | isolation source: surface marine sediment (0.6m) | place: French Polynesia: Moorea | collected 2018-08
AAAATTCAAATTAGTTTTCTGATTTTAGTTCTCTGTTCTACTACAAAGGGGCTGCAAATCAGCCAGTATGCTCAAATTTTAGCACAAAAATGGCCTTATTTTAGAAAAACTAGATTTCTTAACTAAAGTCTGATGCAAACTAGAATTTACTTACTACTAGAACACTGGGTATCTTGAAAACAGTGGCATGAATGGGTTGATCATCAGCACAAAAAATTAAGGCACAGCTTGATTTTAAAAAAGAGAGCCTGTATAAATCATCAAAATGAGTGTTGTCAAAAACACTTAAAATATTCACAATTGTCTCCTCTTTCAAATGCACTTGGTTCTGGGTGTTAGGTTCCAATCTCAAGTGGAACATGGAGAAAATTAGCTTCAAAGTGAGTCAGGGGCAAAAATGGGCATTTTGGGCTTCAGCTGCAAGAGGGTTAATTGACAAGTCATTTGCACCCTGTGGGAAGCTTTTTAGTGGGGTCACCCCCACCCCCATAGACTCCTGACACTTCCAATTATTGCTCACATGTTTGCTCCTGATTGCAAATCTGACCCAGATTTGGATTCCTAAGAAACCCCATCCATAAATATTGTAAATCTGGCCCCAGATTTGGATTCCTTGACCCCAGAAAACCCCATCAAAACTCCCCAAACAACCAGACCATTTCGTGTGTTTGTTTTTGGACTTTGGTCCAATTCTGGGTGATCTTTGACATGATTCCTTGGCCGCAAAAAACCCATTTCAAAACAAAACAAAACAAACTTTGGCACTTTGGGGGTTGTTTTTGTTTTTCTTTTTTCAATGATACCCCAGCCATTCAAGAGCCCCAAACCCAAACTGTGGGCATTTTAACCCCCCCCCCCCGTTCCCCCACACACAAAGTTTCTTCCATGAATTGAGTGAAAATTTGAAACCTTTGTCAGGTGCGCAGCCTGTAGGATCCACCGCTGGCTGATTTATCTCCGCTCTAAATTCTGCAACTAACTTTGCACACTTGACGGGCTCATTCGACAGTTCGTCTTTACTTCTCTAAGACACATTTAAATAAGCTCTGTATAGATCTGCTGAACTTGGTGTGATTCAGCTGGTTTTCTGTTGCTACACTGGAGACTACTCTTCCAAAATTGATGTTGTAGGAAGAAGCATTTACACAATTTTCTTACCCGGGATAAGAATTCCCAAGTGTACGCAAAGAAAACATGCCGGTTTGTGGTTGGTGGTTTTGAAGTTTGAGCGAAAAGCGTGGCAAAAAACAAAAGAAAGAAAAGAAAAACATCTTTGTTATTTGTGTGGCAAAATGAGGCCTTGCTGTCGATGTGGTGAAGCTGAAGCTGAGGTGGGATGCGAGCAATGCGTAAGCACGGAAGGTATATTAAGATGTTCACTTCACGCAAAATGTTTTTTTTTCTGATCACAAAACACTGCACACGTTCAGCGACTCAGCGACTAAAGAATGAAACAATGGGTTCATTCTGAGCCAGGCGTATTTTTCATTGGAGTGGAAGCGCTGGCCCTTTCTTTGGGACTCATAACCTGTTTTAAGGGGTTGGTGGTGTAGTGGTGGCACCACAGCCAGGGACACCTCTGCAAGTGCAGAGTGTCAGAAATTGGCATACAGTTACATCTTTCAAATGCCAGGTAAAATCCCAGCACACCACATAGCTTTCTTTCTCTTTAACGCGTCTATTTTCAAGTCGTGTGTCGTCCTGAAACTCTTGGTCAGAAAGACTCTTCCTTCAGAGATCCCCCCCCCCTGAGATCAACCCACATGACCCAATCCCGTGACGAGGAGCACGCACAGCCCCTTTACGTTGAGTCGGGATCGTGTGACGACAGACACTTTGTTGTCTTATCCCACAGCTGCCTTGTTATGGTATCATGTGTCAGTGGCAGTTGAAGGGATCATGTCCCCAGTTAGAGGTCGTCATTATCATTGTTGTGGAAGCCAACTTCTCCAACAACTACTGTCCATGAACCTGCACATGTACACATGCATGCAGGGCAGTCAGGCACGGCTCTCCTCCCCTGCTGCCACCAACTCCAATTGATTTTGAATTTCAAAATACTTTATTCAGTTTCGCATGTTGTGGGAAAAAAGTTCAATGCAGTCTGGGCAACCCCTGGTGCTGCTGGCGGTCTGACTTGGAGCCCCCTCCACTTCTACTGCTTAGCAGTCTCACTGACGCCTCCTGCCCACCGGCCTGCTGGACCCTTTGCTGCCGCAAAAATTCGGACAGTCCCAACCACAGGGTTCCCTATCGCCGAGCCAGGAAAAAGCCCTGACATTTTCTCTCCTTATTTCCCTTCCCAAACATTCCATCTTTGCTGACAAGACCGCTTTGCTCCTTTGCAGGGCTAGCATTGCAATTTTGCCAGCAGTGTTCAGACATCCTTCATCTGGGACAAATGGCGTACCACGTTCTCGCTCCTCTGAAAGATGAGGTACGTTTGTAACTCGCTCATTATTTCCCCATGAGGAAGGTTTGACAGAAAGGCTCGCAGGATTGATTCTCTCACTGCCCTGCTGAAATGGTGATTTGAAAGGTAAATGGGCGTCTCAAGTTGGAAAACTGGCATGATTCCCTCAAACGACAGAGAAAACTCAACGAAAGACATTGGCCGGCATCGAAAATGTTGAAGTTTGGTCGTGCACACCCAGTATTTCAGGAACAATGCAAAAAGACGAGGAGTGTGTTGTGCCAACCCGAGGTGAAGGTGTGACAACAGACCACCGAGGTGCACACCACCAAGGTGTTTGTTTTCCTTGAAAGGGGAGGTGTTTTCTGTAGGATAACAGTGTCTGGAATCAGGCAAAAGAGGTAAATCTAGTGACAAGTTGATCAAGCCAAAGAATTTCTTGCTTTTTGGTGGGTGATAATGGATTGATCCAAAATGGCAGTAAATATTCCTAAAACCAAAGCAGTGGCACAATCACTGGATACAGTATCCAGCAAAAGTAAATCGCAGTCAAGATCGAAATCTCAGGTTACAATGGTCAAGTCAGTTCACAAGAAACAACAGATCACTGACTTCTTGGTGAAGGCTAGATCAAACTCAGACTCTGAAATTGGGGGGTCAATTGCTCCTTTTACCAAGAGTGTTATTACTGACAAGTTGGGTCACACAGAATGCCTGATGATGCTGAAATAGATTTGGAGTCTCCCATTCTGAACACAGGATCAGAATGGGTTGATGATGTTGAGACTAGTTCCCAAACAAGTTCTCCTACTGATGCAACAAGCAAACAGCTGGTGTACTATGAATCTGGAGCTACTTGGGCAGATTTGGTTGCAAACCATCACAAGAACCTGGTTACCCCAAGTGTTTCTACTACCACTGGGCAGAATTCTAATGATCAGTACTCAGAACCTTTCTCACAGGGTACCCTGATGACTCACAAGACAGAAGTACCACCAATTTTCCTAGCCTACAAATGAGTATCAAATGAGGGTGACAGAATCTTGCTGATGCAAATAGCCACTTCTGTAGCAGACACTATGCAAGACCTGATGGTACTAGATGCAGTTCAGCCCATGAGGGCAAGATGGTATATTTACATGAAAACTACTGTGGACCATGCCACTCTGGTCTCTAAAGGTATTACAGTTGCTGGAAGGTATATTCAACTTCAATCTGAAGTGAGACAGGACAGAGTGCATTTGGTCAAGGTGACATTGAGAGATCTGCCCCTTCACAGTGTGGATAATGAAACTGTCCTGGAGACCCTTGGTGAGGTATGTCAAATTACATCACCAGTCAGGTACTCCAATGTATGGTACCAGGGAAGGCTAACCAACATTCAGAATGGAGACAGGTATGTCTACATGGAGGCAGGTGATGCTAGCAAGTTGCCTGACACATTACACATTGGTGAGTTTGTGTCTTGTGTTGTGAAGCCATTGCAGCTGTCAGCATACAAACACTGTGGAGGAGTTGGTCATCATGCCTTTGACAAATCCTGCCCTGTGAGGGAACCTGATGACACTGTGGACATGGTTGAAATGTTCAGGGGGCATGAAGCCAGCTGTCCAATCTGCACAAGTGCCTGCAAGGTTGTACTATCAAGGATTTAGGTATGTCATTTGACACTAGTGAGCATCACTATCAATTTAAAAAGCAAAAGTTCCATGATAAGGCTGCTGAAGCATATGAAATGCTCATGAAGGATGACAGCTTTCAAGCAATGAAATTTGCTAAGGAGACCTTACCTGAAGATCAAATCTCTGATGCTTGGCAAGCTACAGCCAAAGCAGAGATGCTGCAATTGAACCAATTGAAATATTCAGCCTGTGCACATGTGAGAGACAAACTCTTGAAAAGCAAGTTGATTCTGGCTGAAGCCACTGGAGATCCTTTCTGGGGCACAGGTTTGAATGTGAATCAGACATGGGAATGTTTGAGTGACTACTGGCCTGGCAAAAATGTGATGGGATAAATCTTGATGGAGGTGCGAGATGAAATTCAGAAACAACAACTCAGTGTTGATGGTGGTGAACACCTAGATGATCAAAGAAAATGCAAAGCTCACAGTCCACTTTATTCTGATCTGTCTAAGACTCAAAGAACATGAACTGCCTTTCTTACATGTTTATGGCCTTGACCATGATAACATCTAATGTCAATGGCCTACACAACTCATTAAAATGGTCAGAATTTTGGCAAGCAATTCTGAGGAAGGATATTATCTGCTTACAAGAAACTCATTTGGTCTCTACACAAGAGAGGGCCTTTGAGCTTCATGCACAAAGTTACAATTTTTTCTATGCACATGGTATAACAGGTTCCTCAGGGGTTTGTGTTGCTGTTCGGCATAACACTGGTGTTAGTATTGTCAAGTCAGGAGAAATCCTGGGTAGATTGTTAGCATTAAACATTAAGTCAGGTGATTTTGATTTTGACTTAGTTTGTATCTATGCTCCAAATAATTCTTCTGAAAGGAGATCCTTTTTTGCACAATTACTATCTTTTTGTACTGCACATGTTGTTAATTGGTGACTTTAACTCGGTGGCAGCAAGTGGTGATAGGATGTCAGGGAATCTTGATCCAACATCAATTCAACTTCAAAGTTTTCTGGGTTTAAATAATTTTTCAGAACCTTTGGGCAATCATTTGAACACATTTACATATCATCATCTGACAATCTCTACACATATAAGCCACATTGATAGGGCCTATACAAATTTTCCAAATAGATGGATGGGTTATGCTCAGTCTTGTTCATACTCTGATCACTATTGCATGGGATTATTTATCCCTAAACCTGATGATTTGGGTCCTCAGCCATGGAAATTCCCAAACAATTTAATTTCAGATAACTCTTTCTCTCAACAAGTTGAGTTAATTGTTCAAAATTTCAACTCTAATGACTCAGCTATTTCTTGGGAGGTGATTAAGTCCAAAATTCAGGAAATTTCAAGAAAATGCACAAGTTTTTATCAAAAGCAAAGCAGTCTGGAATTGGCTGCTCTTAAAAAATCTTTACGCTATGTTAATGCAAGAATCTTCTATGGGGAAGATTTGAATGAGGACAGGTTGCTTTTAGAGAATAAGATACATCAGATCTGGGACCAGACCTGGTTCTATGACCATGATTTGGGATATGCTTGGCTAGAAAATGAGGGAATGATGTCACCAGACTTTTTGCACCTTGAAGATATTAAACAACAACCTGGATTGGATTCTCTCAGAATTGGTGGTTGTTTGACATTGGATGTTACTATGATTTTGTTGGAGATTCTATTCTGGCTTATATAGTCAACAAGATAAGCTCTCTATTGCAGAGATTGATGACTTTTTAGCATCTTTAGAAGATCTTCCCAAGGTGTTGGAGGATACAACAGCAATGACCCTAGAGATAATGGAAAAAGAAATTGCTCCAGCAATAAAACAACTAAAAGTAGGAAAAGCCCCTGGAAGTGATGGCCTAATGGCTTCATTCTATAAACACTACCAAGATGTACTGATTCCTGTTCTTTGCAAGGTTTTCAATGATGCTTTCGAGCACAAGAATTTGACTATAAGTCAGTGTTTGGCAATTGTCATTTTACTCTATAAAAAGGGGATAAATACATATTACCTAACTATCACCCAATTTCTTTGACAAATACAGATTATAAAATCTTGGCATATGTCTTGACTGCTAGACTTTTATTGCATTTGCCTCATCTGATTTCATCTCATCAGTCAGCTTATATGCCAGGATGATTCATTGGGAGCAATATTTGAAGTGTTCAGGATATGATTAACTACTCGGTTGAGAATGACTCAGATCATTTAGTTCTTTTCTTGGACTATAAGAAGGCTTTTGATTCAGTTTCACATCAATTCCTGGACAAACTACTCCTCCATATTAGGCTTCCTGAATCCTATGTTCAGTGGATATGCATAATCTGTGGAGGTGCAAAAACAGTTATCAGACATTAAAACTGGCTAACTTCTTGTTTCTAAATTGAAAGAGGAGTTTGTCAGGGCTGTCCTCTCTCATGTCATCTTTTTAATCTTGTGGGTCAGGTTCTAGTTTATTCTCTATGACAACAAGGGATTGTTTGCTTGGTGGTCAAAACCTGGAGATCCTTGCTCTTTGTATACTGATGACACTGCCCTTTTTGTTGCAAATATTGAACAGCTTCCTTCAATTTTGGAACACATCAGATATGTTGGTCACTTTACAGGACTTGAATTAAATATTGACAAAACTATTGCATTTCATCATAAACAAGAGATGGATTGATACATTGCAGGAATAAGAGTTCGCAATGTACTGGTAAAATATTTGGGAGTCTTCCTAGGCAAAGGTGACTTGTCCCAATTAAACTTTGAAAAACTGCTTCATGCTGCAAAGGCAAAAATACATGCCTGGAATAAAAGGCATCTCACACTATACGCAAGGGTGACTATAGTGAAAACATTTATCTTCAGTCTATTTGTTCATGTCCTGAACTCAGTTTGGATTAACTCAGATCAGTTAGATCTGATTCAAAAATTACTTAACAACTTTCTATAGAAAGGGAGAAATTGTTTAAAACAAGCCATATGTTGTGCCAGTATTAAGAATGGAGGCTTGAATATGTTGCATCTACAAAATGTTGTTCATTGTCTCAGAATAAAATGGATGGAATGGGCATGTAAGGATATGGGATCCTCTTGGTCTAGATTTATCTGGCCCAAAATTGAAGATATAATACCTTTCCAATTGATTGGAGGTGCTCAAGCCATCAAAGAGAGTTACTTGTCTGGAATAATACCTTTTTATTATGCAATGATACACTCTTATCTCTATGTGAATAATCTCTTCTATAAGGCAAATCCTCACTTGGAACTCCCTCAGAATATCTGGTTTACATCTCTCTTTCCCTACCTTGATAGGAAATGGCATTCAGCTAGACTTTTAATGGTAACAGACCTTCCTGTTGAATCAAATAAAATTCAGATAACAGCAGTCAAGTCTGCCCTGGGTGTTGCGGATCCAGCATTATATTATAAGTGTTGTTTGATGCAACAGCATTTTCAAGGCCAATTTCTTCTTATGGCAGGGGGCACACATATGGTTCATCCCTTGGCCATTTCCCAGTCAAAACACCTTTTGCAGGATGAGCATTCTGTGATGCTTTCTCTTGCAAGATAGTGTGAGGTTTTGGACCTTCTGCCATTGGAAGAGAATGAATCACAAATGATCTTTGAATGCATACTTTGTGCTTGTAAAATAACAAAGTTCAAAGAGGTAAATTATAAGATTCTGGGAAGGATCTTGGCTATGCCAAAATTAATTTCATGGGTGCACAAGGAAGATAACCTATACTGGTGCATTTGGTGTGGTGATGAGGGTTCTTTAGAACATATACTACTCAATTGTGTGAAGACCAAAGAGGTTCATACCTGGATACAGAATGAATATGATATGCCATCTGTAAAACAAAAACATTGGATTTTTGGCAAGTCCCATCAATTTTGGAATCCAATCATATGGGTGGTGAACTTTGCTTTGTACAAGGTACATATTTTGGCATGTGAGGGGAAGGTTTGCCCTCCAGTGGATTTGGTGCAATCCAAATGTGCCAGATATGCAGACCTCTTCCTGTGTTTGAATCAAGATGATACATTATAATAATTATGTATTATAGATGGAGTATACATGTGTACCACTGAGGATGGACCTCACACAGTGCCTTACCCCTGAGATTGGAGCCTGCAAATGCTGGAGACTTCTGCCTGAATGAGAGTTCAAGAGTGTGTGGGTATGCTGATTGAGGCCTTTTCACAAGCCCTTGGAATACATGAAGATGCTCTCAGGTTGGGCATGAAGCAGCTGCTTGCAGAAACCTTAACACCCACAGCTGAGGTGATAGATGATTGGCTTTTCACATCAGGTATAACCAGAAAATAGTATCTGTCACGAGTTGTCAATAGGGGTGCATCAATCAATGGCCTTTTTATGTGGTTGGCAGCTGTACATGTGGGGTGCTATCTCAACATTATCCATGGTGCTGGGATATGGATGACTCGTGCTTCAGAGATAGTCATTATGACTGACTGTGCCATAGTGTTTATACTACACTGCTTCTTGTCAACCCCATCCATGCATTTGACCACTGCAAAGGACTCACCCCAGGACTCTGACTCAGACTCGGATTTCATGCAAGCATTTAGACTGGCTGGTGAGACTGCAGATAGATATGTTCGCATTCCCCAGGTGCTGAGTGACCCAGTTAGGGACTGTATTGAGAGAGCTGAAGAGGTGGGCATAACTCTTCAAGGTCAATCATGCCCTATACAGGTCCTGCTGGCAGAGTTGCTACACACTAGTCCTGAAGAATTCAGGAAAATGCTGGTGTCCTGGATATACCAGCACAGATCTGAAGAACATATGATAGAGAAATGGCTGGTGGTGTGAGGTTTGGATCTTGAGACATATGCTGTACATCTAATGTCTGGTGGAACTTCTGATGGGCTTGAGCTGTGGTGTTTCTCTCAAGCAATAGATCAACCTGTGACAGTCATCATGGAACAGACAGTGATATCTACTGCTGCAGAGGGTATCGACTTGTTGCAAATAATGATTATGTTGTCTTCATACACATCTGGATATTTGTGTGTTCAGGTTAAGAGTGATGCTTCAGGAGACCAACAAATCATGGGATCGGTTGCCTCTGTCCCATGAGGGAAAAGAGGATGTCCAATGACAAGGGCACAAGACACAGACTTGTCTGAGGGTGAAACAAGCACAGATGAAATAAATGTTGAAGACCTTATGGAGTTGAAAATCCCTACCCCAAAGAAGAAAATTCCCCATTCTGGGGTGCCTAAAGCACTCGTTTGTCCTGTATGTCAGTTGCAGCTTCCATCTGGACTGGCCCTTGAGAGACATCTGAAGTCTCTTCATCCATTGTTATGTTGTTTTCTGTGTGAGTGTTGTGAAGTGAGATTTCATAACCCAAGAGAGGTTACCAGTCATAGAGCTAATGTACATAACCCACGCAAGGTTTCATGCAAGCAATGTTCCTATTAAACTGTCTCGAAGGCCAAGATGTGACAACACATGCAGAAACACACAGGTGGTATCAAGTGTAAAAAGTGTAGTAAGGCATTTCCTTCTATTTCTTCACTGTTGGTACATAAAAGGCTCCATGTTGTGGATTGCCCAGAATTTCCTTGTGACTTGTGTGATGCTGTATACAGAACCAAAGCAGTGCTTTGGATACATGTTATTGGGAAACATGGGGAGTGGTTTACTTGTCAGCATTGTACAGCCTGTTTTGATACCCCAGTTCAAAGGTTAAGACATCAACGTAATTGTAAGTGATTTGATGTCATGATGTAGTCTGACAACTTTGTTATAGAGTCTCTATATTGAGTCTTTGCACTGAGGAGTCCATGATATCTTCAGTTTTGAAGTGTTTTCTAGTTGTATCTGACTTGTCTAGGTTAACAGTTGTTTTTTGTGTACTAGCAAACTATTTCTATTCTTGTCATATTGGGGGCTGATCCACTAGCTTGTCTTTGTTAACAAAGGTCACTAAGGTTTTCACTGTTTTGGGTCTTCCATTTCATTTAATATTATTTATACATGTATTATACATTGTTGTTGTAGTTGACTTGTCTATGTTAACATTGAATAAAGGCTCTTTCTGTGCATGGAGGGCAAATAGAAAAGATGCTCTAAAAGTCTAGATCTATTGAAAAGATAAGACATGACATTTTTGGATGTACAGTCAGCATTTTAGAGGAGATTTTCATAAAAATTTTCACTTTTGTACACCCAAAAATGTGCCTGTGTATGCCCAAAAAAAATTCTCTGTACACCTAAAAATGATACTATTCACATAAAATTTAAAGGTATTAAATAATTTTTTTTTCTCTATTGCTAAAAGCCTATTTTCAATAAATATATTTACCAACAAATACAGATCTGTGAATCAAACTGGCAGCTATGACATCATGATATTGACATTGTTTTGATTTTCTTTCTAACATTATTTTCTGAAGTAAAATTTTTAAAATAAATATTTACTGACAAATGCAAATGGCAGATGTGGCAAATTTATTCATGATGTCACAAAAAGAATTCTGGGATGCTGGATAAAAAAATGTAAACAATCATTTCAGACTTTCTCTTTTGTATCAAAAATTTTCCTTTTTAATTTCATAAAAGTTGATAACATTTTAGAATTTTACAACTTATTATAAATATTTGCTGCTGAAATTTTGTAGTTATTGATAAATATTCACTGCACTGTAAGATTGTTAGTGTAACCTTTTTACAGCTCCTGTAAGATTGTACTCTCCCTGTCTGATCTGCACTTCCACAAACTTTGCAAAAAAAGAAAGGACTCACAAACAAACGTCGGCAAAATATTTCTAATACACAACCAGGACAACCAGAATAGCCGCTCGGCTGTACAGCAGCGCGGCCTAAAACCACAACAACAAGCCAGTGTCGAGTTCGCAAGGGTACAGGAAGCCAGTTGGTAGTGATCTGTCTATCTTAATACCTGGACGGGAGAGCGACAGTGGGTTTTATATGGGTCTGTTAAAGCTACAAGGCATGCACTCAGCTATATACTGGTAGCTAGAGTACATGTTACTGCACAAAGGGTATGTGTATGTGGATTTTAGGCACGGTCCAGTCGCGTCGATACTCGTTACCAGAGAACCAGACGTTTTTCGCTCACGGGGAAAGAAATGAAACGATTTTGGATTCCTAGGACCAAGTGATCTCAGAAAGTTCTTACCCTTTTCCTGTTTCATGCATCATTCTGTTCTCCTTTTTGAGTTTGTTTCTGGCCCTACCAAGCAGTGCTGAGTCACACGCTCACCTTTGGTCACTCTGTTCTCAAAACATAACGGGCGAGATTCTAAATTCAATGCAACAAGTGTGTTGCCCAGTGATCTCCAAAAGTTCTTTCCCTTTTCATGTTTCTTGCATCTTTCTGTGCTTCTCTTTGATAGTTTGTCTCTGGATCCGCATGTAGTCACTCTGTTCACTGAGCATGAAAGGCAAGATTCAGGAGGAACATGGATTTAGGATGTTGCCCACTGAGCACTCTTCAAAAGTGCTTTCCTTTGTCATCTTTCATTCTGTTCTTCTCTTTACAGTAACCCTTTTGTCTCTGGATCCACATGTTGTCAGCCTGTTCGCAGAACATGAAAGGGGAGAATCTGGATTCTCAGGAACAACACTGTTGCCCAGTGATGTCCAAAAGTGTTTGCCCAATGGCCTGAAGACTTGGAAGATGTTGTGGATTGTCACGTGTCTCTGACTTGATGCCACAAAATTACTTTTTTCCTGAGGAGAATTTCCTCTCATCTTGTGGACGTGATTCATCAGGTCACGTGATACGTCCTCAGCGGTTTTCAACATCAAAATATACAGCCACCTTGCCTGTCTGTGACTGCCAGTTGGACATCACCAACACTATGAAACAAGTGAAATCAGAAGCAGTGCTAGGGCAACTGCAGTCCAAAGTTCACCCCCTTGTCTCTCATCCGTGGGGGGTTATGTTCTCCAAGTTCTCCAAGTGGTTCTCCAGACGTGTTGTGACATCCCTGAACCACAAAATGGCCGACCTTCCATAACCGCTAGGTGCTCACACCATAAAAGGACTTCGCACAACAAGATAACGGAAACCAGAAGCCATGACCACCTAGTATCAGGATTTGGCCAAGAGACTCCACATTTTCCCCCAACAACCGCTTTCAAGAAACTGTTGCTGGGGAAATGCCCGAGGATGGGCATGCCCAGTGTGTCCACCATAGAAGCAAAATTCCCCAAAGTATATACGCACGGCAATTGCCGAAAATAGGGATTTCAAAAAAACCCCCAAAAAACAGAAATTCAGTTTTTTCCACCATAGAATGCATTGTCCATAAGTTTAAGCATTTTTGTAGTCACCAAAAGAGTGACAAACGTTTGTTTTACCAAAACTCATCCACATGCTATTTTTGTTTGTTTGTTTGTTTTTTGAAAAAAACCCTGAATTTCCATTTTTTGAAATCCCTATTTTCGGCAATTGCCAGTATGCACCTGGCATACATGGCATTTTACATTGCACCTAAGGCGTGTTGTATTTTGTCTTGCCAGTGAGGACTTTCATCTGGAACACGGACCCAATCATTTGCTCAATTCGGGACGAATACCAATTCGTCTCTGGCCTTGATAGGCCTTTAGGCGTGTTGTGCTTTGTCTCCCGAGGGACTTGTATCTGGAACACAGATCCCCAGCTGCGTGCACGGCTTGCTCCCAGACATTCTGCATCCAGAGGGGACGCTGCCATGGGGTTTGTGGTATGCATTCCCGGTTCCATCCCGGCGCCATTACCAGC
>JAAUYG010201860.1_pt1 | contig 12812 bp, 16 predicted proteins | sample 7278091 | NCBI WGS metagenome assembly JAAUYG01 (sample SAMN14350201, study PRJNA611818) | marine sediment metagenome | isolation source: surface marine sediment (0.6m) | place: French Polynesia: Moorea | collected 2018-08
CAACAACCATCTTCCATTAGCTTTTCCATCGGGGAGGGGCAAAATTTTGAAAATCCTTGGAACGAATGAGATACGAAAAAAAGACCAACAGTACATACCGCATGTCCCTTGTTGGTAATGTTGGCTGTGAGAACAAATCCAGGCAGATGAGTCGCCACGTCCAGCCGTCTGAAGTACCACACGAGGTTCCAGTAGATGATCGGATGTTCATCTGCGAATCTGGCGGAACTGACGCACATGTCGCCCTCGTGCTCGAACACGTTCTCCACTTCTTTGCGCAGCACCAGCGGCGACAAAAACGGAACAGTGAACGGCTCCATCTGAATGCCCTTTTTGCTGCAACCGAAAACATTGAAAGTATCTACTGCATCCTCCTTGGGGCAAAACAGTCCATAGAATTACACACGAAATCAAAGCAAGAAACATTTCAGCGCGGAAATCAACTCTGGGATGAATGGAACACTACCTGGCAGCCTGCTTGCTGTCGTCATCCTGGCTGTTCTGCGACAATGAATCCTGTTCTTTCTTGATTTCACTGGGCGCTTGACTTTCACTCGCAGCCCTCCTGAAAATACAAAACAACCAACCTATTTTTCCAAAGTTCCTGGTCAGACTGTCTCTTCCACTCATTGCTGGATGTGGCGCAAACCAACACATTAATTTTTGAAGGACCAAGTCTGGTAGGAGAGAACAGTGTTCACCTTCTTGATGGAGACTCCGGTTGGTGGGTGACGATTGGAGACGACCTTTCTTTCGTCCCAATGTTTCCGTCCACAGACTCTCCCGTTTCCGTCTCACCAGTTCCCTCTTTTGCTTCATCGCTCTTTTTCGTGGCATCTTCGTTGTCAGTGCAGCTCTCCGATTCTGTGACTCCATTCACGGTCTGTGTGTTTGCTTCTGTGTCAGAAGGTGAAATATCCACCAGTTTCTTCTTTGGCTCGGTCGGACTGAAGTCTATTAATTTCTCAGCTTTCTGCGTGCTTTCTTCGCCTTTGGAAGAATCATGTGCTTCTTTGGTATCTTGGTCTGTTTCACTGGAGTTTTTGTTGTTGGCCAAGAGAACATCGTCGGCACTTTTTAGGGACGTCATGCTTCGCGCGTGTAATCCCAGGTTACCAGGCGCGTTGGATGAAGAACTCAAAGAAGCCAGGCTCTCTGACGCTCTGGTCACCACTGGCTTTGTCCCTTGTCTGAAATCCTGAAAAGAAACAGAAACTTATTAATGTTGCAATTGGTGTTTCTGTGCCAAAATTTTATTTACTTGAACATTGGCTGCAACAAACCTTGATGAGCACTTGTAAGAAAGGCACGAGTTTGGCAGCACAAAACTGACAGCTGGTGTTCAGATTGGAGTCGTCTGCGGACCAGCCAGCCATGATCTCTTCATCGTACAAGAATGAACTGCAACTGTTACACCTCGACAAACTGCAGATCTGAATCTCCATCCCGCAGTTGTAAAACGCCTGAGGGAGACTCTGTATGGAACCGGACATCTGCAAGTTGGAACAACTCTACATCAAAAAATGTTCACAAAAGCAGTTCCAAATGGGGCGCCATGCAGCCTGATCTATTTTCCAACTGGAACAACCACTGAGCGACAAATTGCGAGCATTTACCTTTTGTGTTCCCGCAGTGCTGCTGCTGATGCTGATGTTGTCTTTGCTGTCAACCTGATCTTGGAACGGCGCATACTGATCTCCGGCACCTGGAACAGCAAACAACAACACATTCGTTCTGTGAACTCCAGACCCTGACTCGGAAGAATGAACTCAACAAATGCACAAATCCCCAAAATTTGATGTGTGTGCTTGAAAAAAGTTGCGAGTAACGTAGACATGTACTGGGAGTAACAACAGTTGTGATTCGTATCAAAATGAAACAAATGAAACCAAAGTGTGGGCCGAGAAACACCTTCGGGTCCCTTTCCATTCGGAGTGGTGGGTGTGCTCGCGCTCGAACTGTAGCCCAGAGTGGTGCCCTTGAGGGATTCAAGGCTCGAGAGGCTCTGCAGCGACTCGGCCAATTGCGGCCACTGTACCATGTTCTGCAGCGACATCAAACTCTCCCACATGCCAGTCACTGATTCGTAAACAAAACAGACAACAAAAGGCATCAACACAAAACTGATGTGAAAACATGACAACAATCACAATCAGTAAAATGTTCAGTGAGACTGAACAAAAGGAAAACTGAGTGCGATCAGTTCATTTCACAAGGTAACCCTTTCGTTTGTGAGGAAATTGTTTTGCTTTTCAGATCTCTCCTGGCCGCACGCACAGGCTATTTTCCCAGACAAGAGAGGAGATGCCCCTGATTCTAACAGGCCAAGATTTTCCGCCACCCGAATTTCGTGTTGATTAGTTTCACACAAACTTTGCTGTGTGTGTGCGCGCGCGTGCGTGTGTGGTTTTTTTTTTTTTTTTTCATTTAATTTTGTCGCTTTTCTCAGTTGGCAAACATGATTCTTGGGTAACAGTGGTGGGTGTGAAATGAACCGACTTTCCAGCAAATAATTTGCAATCTTCGAAACAGCAAACAGAAAACTCACAAAAGTGAATCAGAACTTGCCGCTTATCAAGCTCAACAACAAAAAGCACTGATTTCTAAACAAAAGTGCAACATCTCATCTGGTCAAAACTTACGTTTGGAGCCAACTGGAAGAAAACTCACCGTAACCAGCGTAGGTTTTCGCAGCTACAGCCTGAGGTGTTGATTTGCTGGGAGTTCCATCTAGTGTGTCATCCAGACTGCGAGTGTCGCTCTGGTTCCTGAAGCTCATCTTTTCCTCCAGTAGCTCTTCACTGCCCGCCTTTTTCAGCTTCCCGTCTTCCCTCGTCTCATCCTCGACGAGGTTCTTATCCATCTCGTGAGCTTTGGGCAGACCACTGCCATCCCCATCCGAGCTGAGTCTGTCGAGGGAAGATGTGGAGGCGGGAGACATGGTTTGCTTGAACTCCGCCAGCTTGGACGAAAACTTGGACGAAAAGAAGCTCGCGGTGGACTTGGCGGTTGAGCTGAGGGCGTTACGAAAGGATTCCCCGCGGGCGAGCATCTTGCCCCGTCGCGAGGAGGGAGTGCCGGGCTGGTACGGCTTGTGGTCCGGGGTTTTGTTCAGCGTCTCGAGGTTCGCCGGAGATGTACTGGACTTATGGAAGGTTTCCTCTCGGGGCGGTGCGAGGTCGTGCTGCACGGCGCTGTCTCCGCGCCCGCTCGGCGTTGTCCCCTCTGATTGCGACAGTGGCGCCCAGGCAGCGGCCGGGCTGCCGGCACTGGACGAACCCGCTGAACTCGTGCTGGAGGAAGTCTTGAGCAGCGTGTAGGCGCGCGTGTCCCCGTCACCCGCACCTTGGTTCTTCGGCGTCGACAGCGCGGAGTCCGTTCTGCTGCTCGGGCGCTCCTTAGACGGACTCCGAAATGGCTCAATATCAATGAGCAGGTTATTTCTGTTGGCACTTTTTGACGTGGCAGTCGCGATACCACTGTCCTTACTGTCATTCATACCTAAAAGATCTGGCGTTCCCGAAAGGCTCGACTGTATCGTGTTCGTTTTCACAGGGGAATGAAACAGACCCAAAGGGTCGTTTTCTGTCACTGGGGTCCGGACACTGTGTGACGGACTCGAAGTGTTGGAGCCTGTGCTGCTAGTCCTGGCAACTGGAGATTTCAAGTCTTCCAGTTCACTGAAGATGTCATCTGGTTTCTTCGCCAGTGCTCTCACAGGTTCCATTTTCTTGGGACTAAGGTCCAGTATGTGCGTGGTATCACTGCTGCTGCTTTCAGAACTTGGTTCTGCTTTATTCTTCAAATCTAGGCCACCCACGGGCCGCTTGCCTGACCCAGAATCTCTCTCTTCACTAGTCCTGTCCGTTTCTTTGCGAGAGTCAGTGCAATCACTTTTTGCAACAGAGTCCCCAGCCTCTCCGCCTTCCAGGATAGTGGAGTGAACAGGTTTCACTGAGGGTCCGGACAGCCTGGAACCGGGTCTGTCTCCTGCCGCACCTTCCTTGCCTTGCTCGATACTTTGCGCTACTTTGGCTGACAAGGCGTTGGACATTTGAAGGTGGTCCAGGTCACTGCTGTGGTGACGCAGTTTCACGTCGTACTCCTGTAACGTAGCTGCGCGTCGCAGTCCGCTGTCGCTCGCGCTCTTATGCCGCCTCCGCAACTTCTCACTGTCGCGCACTTCCCCCGCCTTGAGGCTCCTACTGATTCCCAGGTCTCCGAACACACTCTCATCTATTGTGGTCTGACTGGTCATCAGCAAGCCTGCTGAACTACCTACTGAACAGAACACGCAAAATTATATCACTAATCACCACTGTTAGGATGGTAAAACAAGCAATACGAGAGCTGACAAAACGGAAAACTGTAGACCATCGAAACCTTACATGTGTACGAAAAAGATGACAAAGAGCGACGTTCTACTGGAGACGGGGCAAGAACTGAACCAGTTGCACTCGACAAACCTTTTTTTTTTCTTTCTTTCTTTCTTTTATTGTGTCTTGCGTGACAGAAACGAAAACGAGCGAAAATATACGAGACTTGGGACACTGCACTCACCACATTTACGGAACCACACATGAACAAAGTATTCACCACCACCCCAGTGCTTACATGTGCTGCCTTGCAAAGTGGAACCGCTGCCTAGACTGGACCTCGGCGACTTTACAATGCTTCGTCTCTTTAGATTTTCCTGCCCCACGACATCAATGGCATCAAATTTGAGTTCTTGACGAGGGTAGCAGCCTGGTTGAGGAGGTGCAGCACAGAGTTTAGAAGTGGCAAAAAACACAGACAGGCCTAACAAACAAAATATGTTGCGTACGTAAAGCAAAGACAAGCACTGCTTGAACTGATATCTGTACACATTCATGCCGAGACATGCACTGAAACAAACCCACGAACGTTACACGTGCAATGGATTCCTTCGTATGCAGTGGCAACAGCAAACAAAGCCTCACAGGCGCAAAAACTCGACACAAAAAGATATCAGTTTGCTTGAAGCTGTTTGGGTTACTTTTTTCCTGGTACACAGTTCCATTGCGCTTGGAAAAGGACACCCATCCCAAGCCAGCTGTTCTTTTCAATTGGATTCCAAGAATGCCTCGGTGATTTTGTTTTGATGTTCCCCGGCTGCGTGTTTATTTTTGCAGCACTTTCACACATTTACCAGAATACAAGAACGGACGGAGACAAAAGAGACTTCGGACAACGGGTGCACAAGGTGCAAACAGATCTACAAAGTCTACTGGGTAAAACCAAAAAACGCTCACCTTTGTCGTTGGAATTGTCCGCTTTCACATGTGGCTTTGTCAGGGAGATTTTGGAGATGGGTCTGGAATGATTCCGCTTCTCAGCTTGACCTCTGTTATTGGGTTTTGACAGCGAGTCCAGCGAATCTTGCGACCCGATGATCATGGAAGCTCTCTTTGCGTCGTCTAACGTCATTGAGCTGTAGCCACGATCCGACATTCCACCTTCAAAAAGAAAAATTGTCTGCTCAAGCACCTCAACTACAAGGCTATTTTTGGCAAATTTTCAACTTTCTGGAGTGTTTTTTTTTTTTGCACTGTTTGCACTCTTTCTGTCCTTGTGCAATTTTTTTCTGACAATGGAATGGAAACGCCCATGATATTGTTCACACGTATGTTTCAGAACGTGGATGCACCAGAAATGAGCCACTGTGCACAAACATAAATTTACTGACAACGAATCGTTGCATGGTTGCATGAGATGAGAAAGCAGTCAACTTACCCATACTGGTTTTCTCTTCCATGTTGGGAGATTCCACAGGCACGACTAGATCATTCACAAACTCGGTGTTTGTCGGCTTCAGTGTCTCCTGCTTATTGTCCGCCTGGATTTCATCGACGAAACTGTCTCTGCTCGCTCTGCTGATCCTGTCGAAGTCGCTCTCTGATGTGGAGTACACTGACAGCCGCCTCTTCTTGATCTGCAGGTTCATGCGGAACTGAGCCATGGCCTGCAGCACACACCTCAGCTTATTCCAGGTCAAATACGCCTTAGATTCCGACGAAGGCCACTTGCTCTCCAACACAGCTTTGTTGTAGAAGCCGTAGGTGATGGCATTGGGCTGCACACCTGCTCGCTTCATCTCGAACAACACTTTGACGGCCAACACCGGCTGCTGGTACAACCCGCACAACTGCATCAAAACTCGATAGCACACCTGCAAATGTTGACAGGGTAACTGAGTGGATTCTCGCAGAAATGAAAACATGGAAAATTCCCAAGGCTGAAACGTGAACAGAAATGCTTTTGATTTGCTCATCTGAGATAGAAAGAAAGAGTGCTGGATGTTACCTCATCTGGTGGTTGTAGTTTCGCTGTCTGCATTTTGACGAGAACGTCGTAAGCCGTTCTCAATGCTTTCGTTTTGGAGTGCACTGATTTCACGTAGGCGGGCAGATGTATGAACCACAAGGAGTACGCGTGACTCAACAAGCACCTGCAACAAAAAGCAAATGAATACTCGGAAAACCAAACACAGACATCAAATACCACTTTCAATCTAAAGAATTCTCACATCACACTCACTTGGCCCACAACTGAGGACTGTTGACGTGTCTTTGAGCAATTTTCTGAGCAGATTTAATTTCTTGCTTGGTTCGTCTAGTCATGGGACTGTTGGGACACAGCGGCTGCTTGTGGGGCGTCATCAACACGGGTTTGTTGGGCGGCAGGAAGAGGTCTTTGTTGAGCTTCGGAAATCCGTTGTAGCTGTACGTAGCACCATTGGGCAGCCCAACAGGTTCTGGGGGAGTGATGAACACCGTCCGCTCACTGCAACGAAAAAACAGGAACATTCGCGTTTTTTTCTTTTATTTAATGTTTGTGGAACACAGATATCAAACGCAGACGACACAATTGTCCGAACCTTTGTGACGTATCGTCGAGTTCGATCAGTTTGGGTTCATCTCTCGTCTCCTCGACTTTGTCGACACACTCGTCGAAGAAGGCGAGACTCGCGTCGTTGTCGGACACGAAGGAGCGCTCCTCTATGAACCTGCTGAACAGCTGCGTCTTCAACAGCTGCACGAAGAACTTGTGATACGCCTTGTCTCGGCTTTTCAAGAATCCTACAACAAAACATCGCATCTAGGTTTTTTCTGTTGCACAGTCAAACAGTTCCGCAAGGTACCCCCTTTTCCAAGTTACAAATAAAGTTAAGCTCAATGAATGAATGTCATTTGAGCGGTTCTTACCTGCGACGTCAAACAGTGAGCTGACGTCGGTCGTGCCGGCAGTCGGAGCGCGGGTGATGGGCAGCAGGTAACTCTGATAACCCTTCATGATGGCCGCCATGAACCGGAGGAACGCCTCCTGTATCGCAGTCTCCATTTCCAACTGCACAAGAAATATGAGTCAGTGACGAGGCCGCGCGGCATCACATGATCAATGCACGAGTGCCATTCGATTGACAGGTGGGTCGTACTTCAGCACTGGGGTTGAGGGGGGGGGGGAAATCTATCCACGACAACAATGACAATGGCCGGGCGGCCTAAAAATCTCAAATGAAAGGCACAACGCAAGGAGGGTGACAGTGAACACTTCAGGCGAAACAGAGAAGCTGGAAGAAGTTCATACCAGTTTTCTTCGCTTCTTGAAGTCGTGGTCAATTGGAGCCAGGTCATCAGTGAATCCCAGGGGCGTTCCCGGTATCGACGGTTCATCAAGTAGTTTGTCGGACAGTTTTTCAAGTGTTACTTTCAGGATCTTCGCTGCTTTCTGCAAAATGCAAAACGTCGTCAGAACAACGGCCCAAAATCTTGTTCGGAAGCAGTAAGAATCATTCGGCTGCGTTCCAGAAAACCAAACTGCGCATCAAGAAGAAAGACTGGCTCACCTTTGGAAGGGCCTTGTAAGTCCACTTCTTGTCAATATCAGGGCTACAATGGAGAAATCAAAGGAATTGTAACTTACAATTTCTGCGCAAAAAACACAAATGATACGAACAGGAAAACGTTCCACAGACAAGAAAGAAATTTGCTAGACGATAGGCATGCATGCACTGGAAGGAGATCTCAAGAGTTGTTTCACAACAAGAATTCAGCTGAACTGACCTGGTGATAGTGTTGGTGTCCAAGTCCACGCAGGTGACGTCGGACGGAGGGTCGTACAGATCAAAGTAGCGCGAATCGACGCCCACAATGAAAGGGCATGGAGCACTGAGAACATCCGACAGACCCAGAGGACACAGCGGAATGTACGGACATTGCCAATGAAAAGGGAAAATGATCTGCAAAGAGAGGTTGTTCTGTGAGAAGGAAATCACCGGAAATTGCTTCCAAATTGTTCTGGCACGTTCAAAATTACTGAGATACTCTCAGTTGTCTTTTTCAGACATGTTTTTTATCATTTTCAATGTTGAAAACTCACATTAGCAAGAGCTTCAGCCACAGCAGTAAGAACAGCAGGCCTCAGCGAGTGAATCAGGATCTTCGACTCAATCATGGCAGCCAGAAGCAAGTTCAGGCAGTTCTCTGCCCCCAGATTTTTCAGGAGTAACATGAACGAGGCACCGCTCTGCGGCAACGCCGTCTCTTCCGGTTGAGATATTGAGATGGTATCGTGGTTCAGCTGCAAACAACCAGTGCAAATAATTGACAATAGTTTGTTGCCAAAACACTTTACCTCCTGAAGGGAATTTTTTTTTAAATCAAAGCATTCACCTGGACTAGAATTCTTGGCCTCTGTGATGATGGGAAAGGGACTTCGTGAATGAAATGAGATATGTGTCTGAAAAGATGAAAAACAACTCTCTACTCGACCATTTGCTGAAACCTCTCCGCCTTGGTGAGACATAATGTGTCCCCGTTACAAGACGGGACTGTTCATAAGTGACAAAATATTCTTTGCTCGTGTTCCAAGACTATTTGACAAAGGGAACCAACCTCTCAATGGGGACAGGGTGGGGACCACAAATTGCAATCCGATAAATGTACAGCAGAAATTTTCTAAACGTGTCGAAGAACGGCCACCGTGACAACAAACAGATGCACTTGTTGTGATGGACAGATTTGCACTTGCTATCACTGTTCTGTTCGTCGCTCACTCCCAGCAAATGTTTCTGATTTGCTGTCAACTTGCTTTGCTCGAATTCTTCGTAAAACATGACAGCAGCACCATAAACCTGCAAAACAAAGCAAGTAAATGACTTCCTTGCGTTGTTGCTTTGTTGTTGTTGCCCACAAAGAGCAAACAAACTGACACTTCATCATGTCTGAGAAAATCCATGAGAAAACTATTCAATGTTGTTATCAGTCACATGAAGAATTGACCTGATCTTTGGACCACAAAAACAACAGGAAAGCAATGTCAACAATTTACCATCTCATATATCACAAGGCTTGTCATCAATTACACGTTTTGTCTCGGGTTTTGTCATTGTTGCAGTACCTTTTCAAAAGAGGCTCCGGTCAGAACGAAGGTAGAAAATACTGGCAGCGGGTGTTGAGCTCTGGCTGGCCAACACTCCAGGGATGCACCAAGTGGCAAACAAAACATAGGCACTGAGTCCAGCAGCGGCAAGTTCGGGTAGTCTTCAGTTGGATATCTTCCCAATATTGCTGCCATGGTGAAACAATAACACGTGTACATTTACGCTTTGCCAACCATTGTGGTGAGAACAATAAAAGACGTGTTGAGAACTCGGTTCAGATGGATGTTTTGCCAAGTGTTATTCCGAGGTCAGGGAAAAAAGTCTGGAAATACTGAGGCAATATCGAATAAAATTACCCGAAAGGTCAATGAAAAACATTACAAAGGCCCAAGTAATAACACAACTGTCTCCGACCTTGTCTCTGTACAGAAATGTAAACAGGAAGAAGATGCCATAACAAAGCCTAGCCTACAGAACAACAAACATCGGCTCGATGCCCGAAACACAGCAGCAGGACTTACCAGGCTTGTACGCTATGGTATCCTTCTTGGCCATTGATTTCTTGTAGCAGATGAAGACATCTGAGCCCACCATGCCTTTATTCAAGTTCTTTTCAATTCTGCAGAATGCGTGAGGTGGCATTTCATTCTGAAATCACACAAAAAGATGTTACACACTGGCCCGAGGAGAATCTGAATTATGAGCACGACAGAGAAGATTGTGTTGGACGTCTGCTTTGCGCTCGGAAAGCACAGTGCATTTCGTACAGATTTTCCAGTCACACGACACATCATGTCATTTCAAATCACTTTTTTCTGAGACGGCAAAGGATTAGAATGGAAGAGAAACACAACCGTATGGCACGAATGATGAAAGCAGTGGAGAGGTCACAGATTGAGAACTACATTATCATCATATGTGTCACCGGGTGCAACAGAAACAATGATGCGCAATTGTAACTGATGGGAATTGTCATCGATGTCGTCAAAACTGGAAAGGCAATCCATTGGGTTCCCTCTCACTTGAGCCGAAGCGCAGAGTTTCACTTCAAAACTGGATCTCAGAGCGCTTCTTTTTCCACCTTGCTTCATGCTTCATAACACAACACAACACAAAGCATTGGCAAAGTCCTCCGCCCACGGAAAATCACGAACAGCATCGAAGACAAGGACAAGCTCAAGCTGAGCAGCATTCGTACAGCGTGTGGATTACCTCTCCTGCCTGAATTCTGCAGAAGCACTCAATTTCCTTCTCCCTTCAAGCAACATCCCAGAGAAGACAAAACGGCTTCCTTTCGATAATTAACTTTTACCAAAGCCCATTCAAAGTGCCTTTTCATAATCAAATCTGTCTGTGTCTCTTCCAAGTGCTGTGTAGCAAACGCAAATGGTAAAACGCACTGTCTCAAACCCAACCAATCTTCCAGTCCATCTGGCATGTCAGCATGCTGAGAAGCTATTCTGAGCAAACATGAGGTAACGTCGGATGGCGCTAGCACAAAATTCTAACGAATTGGCCATTCTAAAATTGTTGCAACAAAAGGGAGGAATGATTTAGGGATAGAGTGAACATGGAAAACAAGGCTTGCTGTGTAATTGTCCATCAAATAGACCAGTCAATGTTGTGAATATCAAAGCTGGCCTGATAGACATCTCTCTAAATGGCAAAGAGAATTCAAAGGTCGGAAGCTGATTGATTCTTATCCTCGTACGATGCAGTCCAATCTGAAGATGTCTGTAACATTTTGCAAACATGCTTTTTTCGTGTGCCTAACTGATAGCTAGGCAGCAAATAGCCTTTTAAAACGTATTCTAATTGACAGAAACGTTTCTGACGCAGTGCCTCCAGCTCCTTCCTGCCTGGCGTTTTGTATCACCCACGTAAAATGACAAGGAACACGAGTTACTGTTGTAAAGACACAACGAGAAAGGCACATCAAAGTGATGTACTCCATTGAGCAGTCTTTCTCTGCATTAGGTACTGCAGCTCCATGCTTTATATGGTGTCATTAGCCCTCGGAGTCAACTTCCATGCGCCACACATAAAGGCAAGGCTTCAATTACACCTCCGACCACAGATAACTCGGTCTTTGCCTGTAAATGTTCGCTCTTTTCGGAAAGCCAACGGGACTATTTCTCTGCACAAAATGCATTGTGTAACTCACATATTGCCCCTGAGGTACCATTGTCAAATGCTTAGCAGAGATTCTACCCGACATACAAGCAAACATAAAATCTGAAAGCCAGTTCATACAAAAAGCTCCTGCAGATGAATATTTGTGTTTTCAATTTGCAGCTGTCACTGTATCCACAACAAACTTCATCTTTCCCAACGCGGATTCGAATTTGTCGCCATGTGGCACATCACAGGAGCAGAACCTGCACCCTCTTTCGTTCGAGCACCAGGTCCACCTTCCAATCCCTCCCAGCTTTGAACTTTGGTTCACTCAAAGATTGTCCTATCCACGGCCTTTGGTTCACTCATCTTGCCAAGGTGTTCAAAATCATCGCCCTCGCCCAACCCCACAATAATCCACACAGGTATTCCCTCTGTGAGCACCATACAAGCATTGACTGTGATCTCAGCGCTGCTCCCACCTTGTTGCCCAGTATGACGGTGATGTCAGTGACGGCCAGGGTGTCGCTGGCCGCCGTCTCCTCGGCGCGACGGTACGTGATAAACGTCTTGCTGCTGTTCGTGTTGTTCACGTTCGCCGATCGACCGTCAATTGTGCTGTGAATGACCTCGCACCCCGACATTACTCGCTCTTTTCCTTCATACAACACCCTGCAATCAAAGATCAGAAGAATTAGCAAATTGCATCAAAGAATCCCGAGGGGAAACAACACCATCCAGAGGTTCTGCGAGACAGCTAATGCAGCAACTGTGCCACATCCTGGGCGGGAGAACGGATTTGGGGTTATGCGGTGTTGTTTACACTGTGGTAGAAGTTTTACAATGCAAATGAACCGCAGAGAATTATGAGCTGTCATAAACTAATGATCCTCGACGAATCATATGCGTGTAGTCGGCTCCGCAATGGTCTCGTACATCACGACCATCAGTTGATACAAACGACAAGTTGAACCAACAGCTCAAAATTTATTCACCACAGCGGAATCACGTTGTCGCCGATTTATGCGAACATCAACTGTTGTTCTTTCCTCTTTTTTTGACACGAGTAGAGAAATCATGGAAATGTGTCAAATCAATATTCAAAACAATTATCAGAAGAACAAACTTGCAAAGCAGAAACATGACATCTTCAGTGGCAACTGTTTGGGAAGAAGACTCGATTTAGATAAAAGACGAATAGGACGGAAAATGGAAGTCCGACTGTGGTGACAATTCAGGAAAACTAGTTTGCAGCACTCTCAGGGATTCCAATAATTAACTTGCAAATGGACTG
>JAAUYG010223666.1_pt1 | contig 12811 bp, 5 predicted proteins | sample 7278091 | NCBI WGS metagenome assembly JAAUYG01 (sample SAMN14350201, study PRJNA611818) | marine sediment metagenome | isolation source: surface marine sediment (0.6m) | place: French Polynesia: Moorea | collected 2018-08
GGGGTTAGGGGCTGATCTTATTGCCACCACTTCGAAATCCTCAATGTATAGAATGGCTACAAGTGGTGTTTTTGTAAAGATTAGGTGTGGTTCACATGGGGTGAGTGGAGGGGGGTTGAAATGGTGAGAAAGCCCATAGTCTATGTTATGAATAGCGAGATGTTTGGCTGTCCTACTTCAAAGAATTTTGGAACATATTGCAAACGAACTTTAACTTGTATAGCTGATCTTGAACCTTTAATATGTGCCCTTCAAGAAAAAAATACTTTCAAGCTCTGAAACTTCTTCAGACTCCAAATGGTGTGGAGGTTACTGTGCCACAGATAACTAGTATCATCAACCAGATTTACTGAGACACATCTCCCATGAAGATACCTGGATAGGTTAAATCTATTTACCAATTTTTTCCGGTACATGTACAGTCTACACTTTCTCTGCTGATAGCACTCTGTGTACTAGGTACAGACACCGAGGGGACATTAATTTAGATTAGCATGCTTTCTTTGTGTTCAACCAATGTCATTGCATGAATGATACCGGCAAACAAAGCAATCTTGAACCTTGCATCTTGAATCTTGAATCTCAACCCCCCAAAAAACATTCAACAAAACATGCTTATCTCTAAAGTGCTCACTTTGATCATAGCCAAGACATTTGATGATACAAATGTTTTTGTTTATACACACAAAACTATTTATTGTATTTTTTCCACCTGAACTACACGACCACCCATCAGTGGTGCTCTGACACCACTATGAGTTGCTGGAATCGGTGCTCTAGGCTTGGGAGTGGAATTCTCTGTGTTCATGCAGACAATACAAGCGGCATTCTAATTAATCAAGAGCGGGTAAACTGTTGTCAGAGACTGGAGCCGGGATATAAAGACAAGGGCTATTTAGGAAACCAGGCTTATTTCCTCTGCACCTGTGTCAATCATTGCCTTGCAGTGTCCTGCAGCATGGCATCACGGGTAATATTGGCGGGCATGATAATGCACATGGGTTTCTGGTTCCAGGCAATTTGTAAAATGGACTGACCAGTACCCCCCCCCCCCCTCCCCCCTGCAAAATCGAGAGGGATGAGAATGGAGGATGATGGGGAGTTGGGGGGGTGGGGTGGAGAAGAAGGGGGGACGGAGAGATAATTAGGAGCTATTACGATGACAATATTGACTATCCACCTTCCACCTGTTTCAAGTACAGGTAAATTTTCTGTGTTCGTTTTTCTTTCCTTTTTTTTTTTTGTTTTTTTTTTGGTTTTTTAGAAAAAATTTCCCACATTTTGATTGTAACATGTTGATAAATAGCCACTGGAGCTTGGATTTTATATTAAATTAAGGCCACTTCTTTGAGAACCACCTGGTTTAGGCTAAGATTGTAATTTTATATATATGCTATATAAGTTGCTGCTTTATATTTAAGGCAAGCAACCTTCCCTTTTAAAAAGCACATTTTCATTGAATGAGTGCAGTCGTTAAAATACACTTGCATACTGGTTATTGTACATGTTTTGTTGTACATGTTGTATATGTATGTCATCAATCAGCCTGATGATGTAGAGATTGAAATAATTTCCCCCTGGATGGCGTATAATCTGGTATGTGGTGTATATTGATATACAATGTATCACTGTTACCAACACAGAAGCCAAGTTTGGCAATCCATCTCCACTATGAGGAACAGTTTGTGCCAAGAAGCACTGGCAGAGCTTTGTCAACACAATGCAACAAGCAGCAAGTCGACAAGGGGGATCGACTGAAACCTGTCCCCCATTATACCAACAGTGTCTCAACAGGGGGGCAACGCACTTGCATATTGACATTTCCTGGAGATTACAACTGCTTTCATATGATAACACAGTGAGGGGCGCTGCAGGAAAAACTCAATACCATCTCCGAAAAAGAATCGTGACGCTAACGGACGAACGCTTCAGACTAGAGTGACTTTGATCCGTCGTGACACGGCAGCAGTTCTCTGGTGACAAGTTTGGGAAAGTTTCCGCACCTCCACAGACACAAGCTTCGACTAAATATCAAGTTCCTCATTGATTCACATCTCTTTGATTCACCTTTTACAGTCAATGCGGTTCACCCACTCCTTTTGTTTTTTTTTTCTGTCTGGCCGTTATTCGGTTTGGCGCACAATGTAACTTTCTCAGAGAGGATACAACATGGTGGACTATAGGAAACACAACACCGGCCCCCTCATCCCGGCCATTAGATCCAGGCAAGCTGCCCCCTGTACTTGAACCCTGGAAAAGTCATGCTTCCATCAATTATTTACATGTTCTATTATTTCTTGCATTTACAACTATAAATGCAAGCACATGTACCAGTATGGTCCTGTTTCAGCAGTCTTGTTTTTAAAACAACAGACCTTTGGAAAACAAAGAACTTGATTTGAGGTATGATCCTAAAATACATTTTGTGGCTATAAAAAGATGTACAATGTACCGGTATTTTTAGAGTACCGTTTTTATTTTACACAGCAGCCTGTAGTACTGAGCCCCTCCTCAGTGTTGTATTTAAATAACCTCTGACGTGATGGAAAGCAGAGAAACATACCGACATGTTTGCATTTCTGACACAGTTCATCCAGAAAGTTTAGAATAAAAGATGTCGAGTGCATATAATTGCGATATATGTAAGGATAATTTAATTCCAAATCATTATTATTATCAGCTCACTGTCCCTGCTCGGTGGTCGAATGGTTAGAGCACCAGACAGAGTGACATTGTCCCCATCCAGCGGGTTCGAAACCCGTCACGGGCTAATGCTGATAAAAATGCCTTAGTAACATATGTCCCATAGAAAACATATGACATGATGCAGCTTAAAACAGTGTTGCGTGAAAATTGTGGTTGCACTTCGAGAACAAACAAAGATATACATATACAATGTAGAGCTGTTTGTACACTGCATGTACAGTGGTTCAAGACCAGTATGTTCCAAGACCAATATACATGTGGTCCCTGTGATTTAAGACCCCTCCATTTAACAATTCCCTTCATTTTAAGACCAGTTATCAGTGACACCATTCTTATATTTTAATATAAAAAATCCCTCCATTTTAAGACCACCTCCAATTTAAGACCATATTTATCTGGCTGAAGGGGTAGTCTTAAAATGCAGGGACCACTGTACATGTAATTCAACACTGGAACCTGAATATTAAGACCACCAATGGAACCATAAGAATATAGTCTTGTACTACAGGTGATCTTAAAATAAAGCTTCAGAAGTACATAAAAAGTATACGCTGGAACCAAAATAGGCAGGCTTATAATCAAAGTGGTCTCAAAATAAAGGGTTGCAAAATAGAGGACCACTCTACTGTTCTTTTCAGATGAAGTGAACCCCAGAGATCTACACACGTACTGGTAAAATAATTTAAAGACCTAAAATAACCTTGAAATAACCTTGAAATCTCATATACCTTGAAATGCAGTCTTTTGAAATGTTATGTGCACATATTGTTTTTTTTTAGACATCTACAGGTACATTGTATAACCAATGTCTAGCAACACTGTCATCCAATTCACTTAATGGTAGATCAGGCTCAGACAAAAGGGATTTCTGCAGCCTTGCTTGAAGGCATAACACTTGGCTGGTTGTAGCCTGGTGCCTGATTGGTGGTGCTGTATATGTCCCTTGTTTTCAATTCAGAATCGTCTGGTCTCCCTGCATTACAAAAGTCTCCTGTATACATAAGAAAGGAGAAACCTGCTTTCAGCATATGGAAAACGGAGCGAACGAGCAAGCGAGAGAGCGAGGGAGAGAGAGAGAATGACCAGGCCATATTTCTTCCTGTCTTGACTTCAATCCAGCCACCTCATTACTCCTTCAGGAAAGGCTCCCCTAGTGACTTGTCCTTACCCCCAGCTTCTCCAGACCCCCTCCTTAATCTGGACCCCCCTCCCCCCCCATCCCCCACAAGGCCTTATATGGCCACTGAGCCAGGAAGCAGGTAGATGTGTTCCTTTGTGGGCTCCAGTGGCAATGGTAGCACAGATGACCATGCTCCTGTCCCTACTGACTTCATGATGTCACAGACGGAGACCACCAGCTTGCACTGGACGAAGCCTTCCGAAAAACGTACATCCTTGTCCAAAGGCCAGCTAGCCACCCACCCAGCTTGGCTAGCTACAGTGACAGCAGTCAGATTTACTCGCCTTGACCCATGCTCCAGCCACACTAATTTGAGCAAAGTTGCGCAGACACATGGGGACTAACACTGTCACAGCATGTCTGCGGGATTCCAGGCTCCGCGAACTTGGTAGTTAACAACATTCCAGCCTCTGCCCAAGCCACTTTGTACCTTATAGAGTACGACCTACTAGTGGGTGTATTGACTACTGTGAAACAGATCATCTATCTTGAATTTATGGCTGAGTGGTGTGGCATTCTAAACTGCATGCAAGGCAGTAAAATTTCTGTTCCTTCTATACTACATAAAACATGTTGTATCTCTATCTTCCTGCCTAATGTGTGTTATACAGGATATAACACACATTAAAACATAAACAACAAATTCCCAAAGTTAAAGTTTACATACATGTAAGTAAGGGATTATGTTATTATTCATCCACATCAGAGACCTTTTAGAGGTATGCTACCAGGTATGTCTGATATCTGTATATGTGTGTATGTGTGATATAAGTGTGTATGTCTGTATGTATATTTATTTGGATCAAAGACACAGGAGGCAATACATGTACCGTATACAGTAGAACCTGCTTTGAAAGACCGCCCCATTGGCCATAAAAATATGGTCTCTCAAGACAGGTGGTCTTAGGTGACAGGTTCAGTTGCATTGAAATGGGGGGCCTTCTGTCAGGAGTATGTGGTCTGTTAAGACAGGTGGTCTTTCATGACAGTGGTCTCTCAAGACAGGTTTTACTGTATGTCCTAATAGAAGCACAGTGCACGAGTGAAACGGCTTGGGTGCGCGTCTACTAGTTTCAACAATAAAGCCTGTCATCTGGTACTACATGTATACAATATGCATACATGTATATGGTAAACAGGAACCACGTGGACCTTTGTTTACAAGGAAGTGGCAATTTGTGCATGTGCGGCAGCCAAAAAAGACCGGAAATACTCCTCGAATTTTAGTGTTTGTCAATGATCTTTTGATGTTTTATACAGGCATTTGGTGTGAATTTGATGTGATGTGTTTTTGCTGCAGGGGCGTTCGCATCTATTAGGGCATGCGCTTGTATGAGGACATATTCAAATCATGCACATTTATATAAAGATACATGTTTAGAACTCTGTGCTGACCCAGGACTATTTCTGTGAATCAAATGATTGTAACTGGACAGAAATATACATCAAATTAAGTACATTTAATAGCTATAATAACTGATAGCTATCCAGCCAGAAAGGACCAGATTCTAGTTAGATTTGTTCTGCACTCACAACAACATAAATGTCTACAAATCTTCCACCTTAATTTGCTGGTACATGTATATGGTTCAAAAGTATTTATTCCATGTTATGTTCTAAAGAACTGATTACATAGGCATCTTGTGACGACATGATTGATTCCAGCCCAGAACTACTGTGTTTCTCCAAATCCAGTTTATCTAATAAGGTACTAAGTATGCATTACTGTGCTTTTAATGAGTTATAAAATTTTCACGATTTTTGTCTTATTGATTTTGTTTGAACTTCATGAGTGGTTCCTAACTTCTTAAAGGATACTCTCTACAGAGGACACCCCTCTACAAAGGACACACATTCTTGGCAGAATGCACTGTGGCTACAGACGATGCTCCCTCTCACCAAAGGACACCTCTCTAATAAGGCCAGAATGGTTTTAGCAGAAGGGGTGTCCCTATTAGAGGGGGGCTACTGTAGTTGGATATATTTTTTTGCTATAGGGAAGGACAAGGCTGGTTCAAGGATTGAGTTGACATGTTGCTACTGATTCAGACAACATAGGAAGACGGAAGTCATTGAAGGCTGGCGGCGCATTGCGAGTCGTAGCGTCCTTGATCATGCGACTCGCAATCTCCCAACGTGCCATATTCTCCCATTCAGCCCGCTCTTCGACAGGCACCAAACACTTGAATACAGCACGAGACAAGCTCAATTATATTGCCATTCACACACAAGTACTTTGGAAAAAAGACGGGCGGAGATGCTTCTAATGATGTTCAGCGCTGCCATGCGACGGAACTTCAGACTGCGACGGTCAGTCAGAGTATATAGCTACATGCTTCAGCATTACAGGATGTATGCAGGGCTGGACAGGAGGAGAGATTGTGCATAGAGAGATTGCTATTTGCTACAGGAAAGCAAACCACGTAGATATTCATATTTTGTCTACATGAATTATGTTCTCACGAAACTTTAACTGTAACAGAAAAAGCTTTATAACTGTTGTGCTACATTTCAGTTTACATAGCGTTTATATTTAAAGTTATAAAAGGTAGCCATGGATTACACTTCACATATTAAAGGGAATTTTCAGACAAAATTGTGGCTGCATCTACCGGTATATGTGTTATTTGTTGTTTTGCTGCTATGTTGCATAATTTATGTTTACATGCTCAATAATTACGGTATGGCTATTCTGTAGGGTTGCTAAGTAAAGTTTGACCAACATATTTTGGCATGGATTCATTCACTTAGATAATCTAAGTATCCATGAACCTGGATTTTTGTATATATTTTTTTAATCAACAATGTATCAATCATATAAGAAAGTTATCTACACTCTGCCTGCAAGAAACACTGGCACAGAAATTGTTGTCATGGTGATCGGATGGCATGAAGTTACCAAATTTATGTGATCAGTAATCTGCATACCTAACTCCGAGATCATGCCAGACATTCATGCCAGACATTCACGCATACTTTCATCCCTAGAATGTTTAAATGTCTACTTGTGTTTACACCTAAAAATTTCAATATTTTCAAAATTTTATTTCTACGCTCCCGATTCCCAGATGGTACAACCTTTATGAGTACAGCCTCAATAAGAAGCAAGACGATAGTGTATATATAAACAAATGTGAATAGCATTAGGGACAATGTGACAATCATAACAGAAACTCAGTCTTGTTCTTATCACACAGATCAGAGAATTTGAATCCCCAAAACATATCCTATATTTGTCTGTACACAGATCGAGGTGGCATTGATAACGTAAGCAGGGAACATGAGATCTTAACTGAATCCTTCAGGCCGTCCTGTGTATTGGGCACACCCAGCGTGAAGGTACCGTAAGATCAGGAAAACAGATACAACCCCATGCAACAAATAGATCTATGAATATTCGGTATTTGCTGGAAGCCAAAAGCAGGCAATCCAATGCTTATCAGGCAGATTGATGTCAGGGATCCGGTGCATTTTGCACTGGATATCTATTGACATATTTTTTATGGTTAAACACACCAGTTTTATGTTGTGTGTGGACCAGCAAATTGTCATCATGCAGGATTCGTATCAGTTCTGTGGGTTTTGTGTCAGTGTTGTAGTTATTGTGTCATGTGTTGTTATTGTGTCAGTGTTGTAGGTTTTGTGTCGGCGTTGTAGGTTTAGTGTCAGTGTTGTAGTTATTGTGTCAGCGTTGTAGTTATTGTGTCATCATTGTAGTTATTGTGTCGGTGTTGTAGTTTTGTGTTGGTGTTGTAGGCTTTGTGTCAGTGTTGTGGTTATTGTGTCGATCAGTGTTGTAGTTATTGTATCAGTGTTGTAGTTATTGTGTCAGTGTTGTAGTTATTGTGTCAGTGTTGTATATTGTGTCAGTGTTGTAGTTATTGTGTCAGTGTTGTAGGTTTTGTGTCAGTATTGAAGCTCTTGTTGTAGGTTTTGTCTCAGTATTGTAGTTCTTGTGTCATGTGTTGTTACTGCGTTTTTCAGTTATGTCAGTGTTACAAGTTTTCAGTTACTCACCCCAGGTAAGGTTTTCTGTTCGTGTAGTGCCTGTTGAGCCTTGATAGCACTCTCACGACCGCAATACGTCAGGAATGCACAGCCTGAAACAAATATACATGACTTACATTTAAACACCCTACAATGTTTCCTCTATTGTTACACTGAATATTCTTTCCAAAAAAAGTTCAAACTATATTCTGAGTTTTGGCTTATATATATTCATGTATCTGTTGGGACATACGCAATAATTACCATCTAAATAACCAACTTAAACCATGTTATCAATAATTATCATATAAATAACCAATAAAGTTATCAAAATGGTATTGGTTATCAATTACCCAATAAATAATAAAGCACTAACCCAATAATGTATTAATGTATGTAGTATTATACATTTAACATTAATAAAAATCCTAATGTAGTCTCCCCGCTGTTACAAGACCAAAAGAGTATGACATATATATTAAAAATTCATGATCTCTAGCAAACATCACTCCCAGATTTAGGAGATGTTTATGTGAGTATAACCTAAATTACTCTCCTGCTTGATGCCCCTGAAGATGCTTCTTTAGGAGTTCCTGTTATTTTAACATATAACAGTGACATTATGATGGTACCATTACCCAGGAAAAAACACAAAACAGTAACCTACTGGTATCTTTGGACCTTTCCACCACAATAACCACTATTCCTTGGAGCCAACCAAGGTCTTAATTCACATAACTTTGTGTTGAAATAACTCTTGTTTTCTAGATTATATAAGATACCATTTCTGTCTAGAATTTCCTATACAAATTTCTTATAGGTATATGTGCCTATCATCACTTTTTTGAGAAGCTAAAAGTTTTATCAATGTATCGAAGGTTTCAGCTCAGTGCGGAAATGCTGTGTTTATTTATCATGTTGATGGAAGGAAGGCTGAGGTCATGTTAGGGCCCCACATGGGTCCAAATAATTTATGCTTTGTCACACGTCACTTTTTATTTTTTCCCTATGTCCCCATGTCACTTTTTATAAGACCTTGACGTCACTTTCTACAGTTTTTATAAAAGCCCACGTCGGACTTCTACAACTTTTAAAGTGGCCATGTTGCACTCGTTTTTTACCCATGTGGAACTCTCGTGTTGTGAAATGTTGATTAATACATTCTGGAAATTTTGTGGCAGTCAGTATATAAAGAAAGATTGCGAAAGGCAGCGGGAGAATTCTATCGAGTCTTGCTATACATGCAAAAGAAGATGCTCCTATATGATCCTACAAAGAGATATGGAAACCGCTAGTGTTTGTTGAAGCCGCATTGTCTGCTGCAGTTGAATAGCAGCAGTGAACTACATTCAAAAGTTGAGATCTGAATAATGAAGCCATGTGAAAATGTCATAAAGGTTTGTCAAGAACTGGTCAATTTTGTGAAAAATCACCAATTTTGTGATTAGCAAATGCCTTTGTGTGGAAGTACCTATCAGGGAGAAGTCAGGAGATTCTATTTGTATTTTCTACTGTATATCAACTGACAACAAAATGACTATTGTGTAATGTTTGCTTCTGAAATATCACTTTTAACGGCTGAGAAGATTTAAGTATCGGTAATATGTTAACAGATAAACAAGTAAACCATAACTGGGCACCCCAAGAATTGTCACCAGTTGGCTGCTTCCCCTCCTCATTAGCTAATGCATACATGTATATACACAGAATGACGCAGGGACTAGAGATCAGAGGGTGGATTGTCAATGATTCAAGGATGTATAAGTCTGTCGGAAGAAAACAATGTAACTCTGGGGCACAGGTGTGCAAATAATTCAGTTTCCTGTGTGATTTAATACTTTGTATTCAACACATTCTGCTGCTAGGTTCTTCTGAGGATCATCACTAGCTTTATAAACTGTCAGCACCAATGTCAATTATTATATCAATTAAGAATTACGAACCTAATCACCACGAAGGGCAAAATTGTTTGGGTGGTTGTTACAGAGCACTTGTTTTCTTTGTGTATAAGATGGTTCCAGATATATGTTTAATGTAATCCTAAACATGCTAAAATCCTGTTTATAAGCAGACCAGGAAACACAGTATAGAGTTCCCACTGTATAACACCAGTACTGCATCAGCTGGTAGATACAGTGAAACCTCTCTTGATAAACACGCCATGACAGTCTTGAAGGACCACAGAGGCCAAATGTCTTGGCAGACCATATTTTATGGGAGGTTACTGAGCAGCCCATTGTTTGACAAATTTAACATGCCAGGTTATAGGCTCCACTGCACTGTCTTGCCAGGATGAAGGTTCCACTGCACTGCCTTCACGGGCAAACCTGGAGCTCCTGGTGCCAATGCCACAGAGCTTTTGTAATGTCGCTAATGGTGTTGTCAACAGATTCCTTTAAAACCAGCTGCTGTCCTCTCTCTACTGGCAAAATAATTAATTACCAGTAGCCAGTCGATCTCACAATAGGTCCCACAGAGCTGCTTCCTGGGGGCTGGGGCTGGTCTGAGGGTAGGGAAAGGGGGGTGGAGATGGGGGGATGGGTGGGGTGGAGGGGACTGGAAACCTGAGGTTGTGGTCTAGGATGTCTGGAGATGTTTCCTGAGGGAATATCGTGCCATCAGACACTCTGCCTCTCTGTTGATCTGACCTAAGCTTGTACAAGCTCAGCTTTGGGGTAAAATCTTATAGTGACAGCATGGAGCTTCTGTATCCTTATGCATCACCCAGGTGCTGGTATGTTCAGATTGCTGGTAGCAGTGGTAGGGACAGAAAATACCGCTTGACCATAAAATTTTCTGTATGTACTATGAAATTTACTATGTTGGATCAAGCAAGTAGAATAATGACTAAAACAACAGAGAAAATAATACCCTATATACATAAAGATAGAAGAACAAAAAAAAAATGGAACATACAAGACAATGAATAAAAGGGCCTACTACTTAGAGTAAGTTTGCATTACATCTACTCTATATCTGGGACTGCAACTGTTATTTCTCAAGTACCTACATGTGCAACCAAATATCAAACGTATCATGATTAACCTTTGATTTTAATTGATGAAATACTGATTACAAAAATGTCGTATAGAAATCAACAATGTACTGCTAATTGAAATGGAATCAACGGTTCACAGAAACCCTGTTTGACCATTACTGTGTGCATATCTACACATTGATTGATGCTACTCTAGTAACAATTTCAGCTACTGGGTTCTGTACACAATGTACCAGGCTACATACGACAAACTGATCGCCTTCCTTCCTCTCTCTGCACTCCCACCACTTGGCAGCACGTGATCGGCCTATTCCACTTGACACTCTTCAAACATGGCGGTCTGTCTGCGGCGACAAGAGCATCCGACCCTGCCGGGTCCCTCCCCAAACCCAAGGTTCATATTTTTCCCAAGAGACAAATAAAACAACTATCACAGAGGCATTAGCGCCCTCTCTCCATCCCAGAGAGCAACAGGCTGCTTCCATTCGGCCGCGATCTTTGCTTTATCTGACCTCCGATATTATTTACGGACACGCAACGAGCAACCGATTTAATAAACAAAGGCATTTTCCCTTGAAGCATTTCGCGGCGACTCGTTAACCATTCCCGCGCTTTTTTTTTTTTGTTGTTTACCCAGAGCCTTACCCAAGAACAGCCAACGAAAATTGGGCGTTTACGGTGAAAGACAAAAGTAATGCAATGGACACAGCCTGTCGATTAATTTGTAGTAGGTTTGACGCTGATTTGTGGCTAACTTAAAGGTACAGACGACGGGAGACTGACGGGAAGAGCCGGAAAACTACAAAACTACATGGAACAGAAAATACATCGAAGAAAACCTGAGGCAGTGTTACTAGTAGTGTTATGCAACTGGCTGATTTTGCCTCGCTCTATAGAGTGCTAACCGGGGTCCTAACGCCCAGGGATAAACGTACGCCGGGTATCTTATATACATTTTCGCTACGAATACACACCTATAACCTATGTAATGAAGGTGACCAATATTTTTGATGTGATACTTCAAAATACACCAGCAAAGATTAGGCGTTGCAGGGACCCTATATAGTCCTGGAGTTGCTGCGAAGAACAAAAACGATTTTTTTACAGAACTCTACTGGCCTTTCATTAGTAGGATTTTGTTTTCGAATAAAGGGACCTTAAGACGTAATTTAAAAAGCGTGGCCTATCAGTAATATACAGTTTTCAGCCTTATCTTACGCAAGCGTACTATAACGTAGCAGGTTCAACACTGATGGAAGATTCACTTTAATGCCAGAAGATATTGATAATCAACGTGAAACAAGTTTACTTAACTTAACTGATGTCCATGCTACAATAAAATTTATTGCAGAAGAAATGGAAAGCATTGGGAATAGGTTTGTTAACGGTCGATATCAATAGACTTCCCTAGTTTATTTGTTACAATCTAAGAGTAACATTTGAATTACACGATGCAATGCGCCCAGTTGGGGGTGTTGGTATATGTTGCGTCCCCAAACCACTCTCCCGGGAACATTTTATTTTTAAAATTAGGGGTGGAAGCAAAAGGCACAACAAAGTGCATGCCTGAAAACTCTCGAAATTTCCCGTGTCTTTATCATGTAGAGGTCGACAATCACATCATGGAGTCTAGATTTTTTTAATATAACTAATTGCACATTGCAATTCCGACTCATATTCTTGCTCTAGAATTCATTAGCATTTCATTGTGCACTTACTCAAAGGATCTTCTAGACATTCTGATGCCTTGCTGAAGCAAATGAAAGTCCATAGGTAGCTTAAAATGATCCAAGCGTCTGATACATTGCTAAGGCAAAAACAAAGTTGTCTGGTAGCGTAAAGAACACAAAACGTTTGTACCTTCCTAAGGCAAGTTAAAGTTGTTTGGTAGCGTAAAGGACACTAAACGTTTGTGCCTTTTATATACTAAGGCAAGTTAA
>JAAUYG010048248.1_pt1 | contig 12810 bp, 10 predicted proteins | sample 7278091 | NCBI WGS metagenome assembly JAAUYG01 (sample SAMN14350201, study PRJNA611818) | marine sediment metagenome | isolation source: surface marine sediment (0.6m) | place: French Polynesia: Moorea | collected 2018-08
TATATATATATATATATATATATATATATTATCTTCGCTATAATTTGCGAATATATGAATCTTTAAAATGTCACCTAAAGTGGCAAGATGTACATATTGGAGAGATGTGGCTAGTCCCTGAGCTGGACACAATTTGGTACGGATCCTGTTGGCCTGTAGTTCTGTATATAGTAGTGGCGCTGTATCAGACCGTGTGTAATGAAGCTGTTTCCTGTAAAGTTAAGTGTTCTACATGTAGGCGAAATAAGGGATAGAAATTAAAAATTTAACAATACTATTAGGTATTATTAGGAATATTATATTGGAATTTATATTTATAATACTGGCGGGTCAGGGCTGAGCAAGGGGCCTGGAAGATCATGTTGCGTTAAGCATCATCGCAAGCGGCCTCAGCCTCTCGTATGCATTGCACGGAAAGGCAGCTAACACGAATACATGATGACAGGTCAGAATGGGGCCCTGGCAGCAGCTAACTAGTCGGCTTTTCTTTGTTCAATGTATTGATCATGTGCATGTAGATCCGCATACGAAGGTCAGAGCTTGGGTTTGGCAGCAGGTACATATAAATTGCCGATAATAAAATTTAGTGGTTGTGAGGGCTGTGCGAAAATAGCAATGCGCCCGTAGGACGTGTCACGAGGTGGTATATTCACTCTTTTAAATGAGAAGCCAGTTGAAAAATATAGCGTGATGTATAAAGTTTAGCTGGGACTTGCTGTAAGGGTCCGTTTGGACGTTCACGATTGAGGTTCATAGCCGGCAAGTGTGACAGTCGTACAGTAGGGACAAGAGGGGGGGGGGGAAGGGAGGGGGTTACCGTGGTGGTTGTGAAGGAAAGCTAATAAATCTGGCAATAGATTAACATGATCAACCGGCCTTCAGAAGTCAGATTCACGGGGCTAGCGTGGTTGCACAAATTCCACGCTGAACACACAGGGACAAATTGAGCCACAGACACTATATAAGTGTCTCTACAACAATTGAGCTATAATATATATTACCCGGGGCAGGGTAACTCAGCATGGTGGCCAACGGGGGTACGCCTTCCGTTAAAGACTGGGATTCTGATTTTTGTGACCCAGTGACCAAGCTTGGGTACATTTGTACTGGATTGAGTAGTTCTTTGAGTGGCCGTCGCACCAAATTTTATGGCCTCACACATTCGTTCCGTTTCAAGTTGGGATTTTCGTGACCGTGACCATTTTCATGACTCGAGCACGAACTAACACCTATGAATACCCCCTTAGGGCCAAATTTTCGTCTATTTCCATCTGCAAGCGATGGTTTCTAAGTTGCGAGGCTATTTTGATAAAGTGCACTGAATGACCCTGAAGTGACCTTAACACACCACAACTGAACAAGTACCAGATATACAGAATACTAGTACCCCACCCCCACCCACCCACCCCCACATTTCGTCTCTTTCGCTTTATGACAAACGGTTTCGGACTTCTGAAGCCATTTTCGAAAAGTGGAGTGAATGACCTCAACATGACCTTAACAGGTCAAAAGTACCCCATTTACACCCTAGATATACCCCTGACTCAAAATGTCACAAGTTTCGCTCTATGCTCAGCCGTTTCCAGTAAATGGAGAATTTTCCCATAAAATGTAAAAAATAAATTCCACTAACTTCCACTAACTAATTCCAATAAAGGTTCTATATGAGGACCAGTGCTAGGAACCTCTATAAATTTTATACACCTATAAATTTTATGAAGTCTTAAGTGGAACAATTAATTGGCTGTTTGAAATTTAAATTTTTTTTCCTAATTGAGTCCATGTTAAGGAAAATGAAAACAGCAAAACCTTGTAAAACCAAATTTTAAAAAATCTGCAATTTTTGTAATGGTGACCATACGAAGAAAGCACCAGATAAAGTTTTACGGCCAAAAATTAATTGGAGAAGGTTTGAAATTTTCGCTTCTCTGTGGTTAAGGAAATTGGGAAATAAAATGGTTTTCGAAATTCAATTTGAAAAAAGACAAAAAAAAAAAACATCGAGGCTTATTGGCTACAGCATCACACGCGTAAAATTTAAAACCATAGTTCCCTTGATAATCGACTTGACGGACGCCGAACCAAGCCATCTCGTGACTGAGTGGTCATACCAGTAATTGCGGGGTAGTATTATGCCTTTTTATTGAGCGCCACTTTGGCCAGCTGATTAAAGGTAACGTGTTTGGGCTGTTGGAGGCCGGAGTTCAACCCTCGACCGCTTCAACCCAAAGACACAAAATTTGGCACTCTGTGCTTAACTGCGCTTCTGTTCGATAAAATTGTAATACAAAAACTAATACTGCGTACATAATACTACATATACAGGGATTCCATGAAACTATGCCATGTATGAAGAATCGGACAAGGGCAATCTATGGCTAGCCTTGTGGGTCAAATCTAATGGTGGTGCCAGGTTGCCCATACAGCATGGATAGGCTTCCTCCTAGTAGTCAGAATTAATTGCTATCAGGCCATATTTACTCTATTCTTTTTTGAGGTAGAACGGCTTGAAATATTGACTGATTTGTGACCTTGTAGTCAAGGTAGCAAACGGCTATATCTGGCGATGTGACCAGACTCCCGATATATATGTGACATAGTGATGTTAAACAGATGTCCTATCTCTACTCCTTTCCGAGATATAAGGGTTGAAATATGAGCGCCATTAAACCTGAAAAGCTGATGGTATGGCTGAACTCACCATATCTGACTTCCTATTAGTGGCTTATACATGTAATGCATGTCTTAACGATACGCCTTGAGCTATATTGGTTTCAAATATGAGTGACCTTGAACTTGACCTTTCACGGTCACTGAAGGTCCAATTCCATGATATGTTTGGATTCCAAATGAGACTTCCTATTAGTGTTTCGTTAGTGACATATATGCCCTAATTCTGCTCCTTTTTGAGATATAGAAATATGAGTGATCTTGCTTGAACTTGCCTTTTCAATGTCACTCGAGGTCAAATCTAGTAGTGCGGCTGGACTCTCCATATCTGACTTCCTATTAATGATCAATAGTAACATATACTCTACTCCTCTCTGACATAAGGGTTCTAAATATGAGTGGCCTTGAACTCACTCTTTCAATGGTCCGATCTAATGACACATTACGACTCACAATATATGACTATTTACCGGTATTAGTGTTTATCAGTAACATATATGACCTAACTCCGCTCCTTTACAAGATATAAATATAAAATTCTTCAAAATCTAAATGACCTTGACTTTGAACTGTCAAAGCCGTTCAGGGTCACTGTTGGACCCCCCATTGTGTCTCCCTGACTCCTATTAGCGTCTGATGTCTATCTCTCATCGTTCAGCTCTAATGGAGCCGTTTGATATCTTGTCTCTTATCTCTATTATCATTCAACAAAAATTTCGGACTTTCTGATTCCCGAGCGACACACTCATTTTAATTACCATGCAAGGCAACCACCTTACCGGTAATTACCCTCTCTCACACAGTATCACAAAGATCCAGTATACCGACACGTAGCCCGCATGGCGGTGATGCCCCCCCCCCCCCCCTCCCAACCCGGCTTCTTGTGGCGGTATCTTTTCCGTAGCCATACCTAGTCCGTCAGTCTCTTGAACATGGCCCACAGTGTTGCTCTTTTGGTAATTTCTTTCAGGCAAGCTGATCGAGTCATAACGATGCTGGAAGAGAGTGTTAATTAGAATGACACAGCAAACCACGAGAATCTAACATTTCTAATAATTTCATTTGGCATTCAAGTAAATCTTGACCCGATCGTTATGTTTTAACAAGGGGCGTAACTTCTGAAGTTATTATTTTTTCTGTACATGCCCACCAAGCGTAAAGCTGTTGTGCGCAGAGTATAAGATCCTGGTCAATGTAACTTGGCTTCAGCTGCTCCAGCCTGGTTTTGGTGTAAAGTTTCTCAATTATGGCTGCCCGCGAACACCACAAAGAATCAAAACGAACTAAATCTAATTTTCTGAGGCCAGGTAGTGGAGATGACTAGGTAGGTATAGCCATGATTAATAACCTGAGCCACCGGAAGACCTTAGATTGGAAACTGGATGGAAGGGTTTTGATGAAAGATCACATTGCATGCTAAAGATCCTCCCCTCAGAGGAGCTCTCCTGTGTGAGGTGAAATCCGACGCCGCTCCTTGATCGATTCCGGTCGCATTGCAAAGAGAGTCAGAGGCACTTCCGGCCGGCCTTGTGTGATGTGATATAGAGGGCAATTACTTTGATTTTTGCTTCTTTTTTTTTTTCAGACGGACCTTCCTCGGTAAAGTAGACTTATATTCAAAGCTTTTTGTCCACAGACAGCTGTGACATGGCTGAAAGTCATGATAGGGCTGAATATCACTACAGTAGTCCCCCTGTGATAAGTCCACCCTCTGGGGCCACCCTATTTGCCATTTGTGACCACATTAGGAGCTATTAAGGAGGTGGCCTATGGCGAAAGGGACAAATATATGCATTCAAAGTAGCAGCGCCAAAAATGTGTGGCCACGTTAGAGAGGGTAGCCTCTGTTGAGGGTGGCTACTAAGCCCGGGCCACTAAGAGACGGACCAGTGCATATATGGTTGAGTATCACTATTTAATGCTGAATATCATGCCATTTAGCAATATCACCGATTAGAAGGACTATAAACACAGAAAGACTTATAGTCCTTGAGCTAGTGTCCAGTATCACTATCACGACAATCGTGGCAGGTAAAACAGGCGGACGTGGATCGTAGAGTCAATACATTAGATCTGGCCAGCTTCATAGAACCAGTAACATCGGTCTACAAACACGGGTCCCGAAATGTATGATCGTTAGCCTACCAAGCCACCAATGACCCTGGCTAGCTGCACTAGGTACATGATGTAGGCTACTACTGATCCAAGGCACCAATGACCCTGGCTAGCTGGACTAGGTACATGATGTAAGGCTACTACTGATCCCAAGAGACTTAGCCGTCGATTGTTGTCACAGTGTCACAGTGTTGTCACAGTGGTGTTAGAAAGGACAGCTGATATATATAGCAATCTAGATTTCGTGCCTAGGCATAGACGCTCGTTATCTGATCAAGTTTATATAACAAGCCTATTTCAAGTTAATATGGTCTGCAAGTTGAAAGTGACTGGTCTTAGAACGAAATTTGGGTGAAATTTGGGACTCAGGTCTAAGAGGTGTGTGGGCACATTTGAGTTTGCAGTGTTCAATATAATTTTGGGGTCATAAATATTTTCGGTGGCAGAGACTGTGTCTTAATGACTGGGTGACAGAGACTGTGTTAATAGGCAAAAGGCCTAGGATTTCTCGAATGTCTGTGCTGATCAATGCTTGTTACGTGATTTGTGTCAAATCAGGCGTTATTGAGCCGTTCTGAGGACTACTATTTTTTTTTTTTTTTTTTTACTATTCCGCACAAGCTTCTTTTTCGCCTCGCTCGCTTGTTAGCACTGCTCTACTCTTGATTTGGGACACATATGATTGATATATCACAGTATAGAATGGTTGTTGGGACCTTCCAAAGTTACCTTTGTTGCAAAAGCAAACATCAAAACTGTTATAAAATTCTATTCAGCACATTATTCTCTGCTTTAATTAAGTTTTAATGTTTGTCGTGGAGAGGTTTTTGTGTATGCAAACGTATTAAATGTCAAAATGCTGCTCTTCGGTCGTTGCAAACATTATTTGCCTCCTACTTTTTGTTGTCTGGCGGCATAGAAATGAATCCCCTTCCAGAAAGTTCAGAAAATAGTCTACGAGATCCCCGACGATTTTTGAGCTTTTTATGTACAGTACGTATCCCCCTCGAATCAAGCAAACGTAGATAAGTTCGCGATGCTGAAACCGACATTATCTCATTGTCTGACACATTGCTGTCTGACACATGGCTGTCTGACACATTGCTGTCTGACACATGGCTGTCTGACACATGGCTGTATGACACATGGTTGTCTGACACATTGCTGTCTGACACATGGCTGTCTGACACATGGCTGTCTGACACATGGCTGTCTGACACATGGCTGTCTGACACATTGCTGTCTGACACATGGCTGTCTGACACATGGCTGGACGAGTCAATTCCAGACTCAGATATGGAATTTCGGGTATACTCGATAGAGCGACAAGATAGAAATCGACGTGGAGGGGAGTTTTAATTTATGTTAGGGATTATTTAAGGGCGCCGAGGCGTTGCGATTTTGGGCTGCGTGCAAACCACAGCAAACGTTTCGTTTTCTGTTTGCCCCTCTGTTTTTGCGAATGTTGCGAGCATAACAATAAATCCACGTAATAATTCTGGCTTCAAAAAGAATGACGGCACTGTAGATAGACTTCTTTGTCTCGCATACAGTATTTAGCAATCTCCCGGGAACAGGTCGGATGTACGAGTAATATTTCTTGATATAACAAAAGCTTTTGGTCAGATTTTTTCATGATGGTTTATTATTTAAATTAGGTCTGTTATAGTGCCAGATAATCTTTTGTCTTGGTTTAGAAGTAAATAATCGTAAACAACGAGTAGTAATAAATGGTAAGTCATTCCCCTGGCGCCGGGTAAATGCTGGTGTCCCTCAAGGATCCATATTTGGTCCATTATTGTTTTTGATTTACATCAGGTCAATGGCGTGGCGGGTGACTCATCCTCTTTTGCAGATGATACGTAGCTAATTAAACCTCTGAAAGATGATTCTGATATTGTTACCGTGAATAGAATAGAATAAAAATTTATTTAACGTCGGTTTACAAGGTAACAATAAACATTAGCGATCAACGCTATTCACAGACAGGTGATGGGTGATATGGGTGATATGAGATATGAGCAAGGAGAAATGTGATACTGTTAGAGCCTCCGTAAAATACACATTGTACAATAAGAATATGCAAATGGCAGCCCGTGCCATTTACCTAAAACCTTTGTTTACAACTTTTTACAAATAACGACTTAAATGCCATTTGTAACTGGGCTGATCAAAGGAGGCTTGAATTCAATGCCAACAAATCAGTTTATATGCTGATTAGTAAAAAGGTCACCCTTTCAGATGACATTAGAATATATTTCAATGTAACCATAATGACTAGCTTACTGCTGTTTGAGTGTATGGCTCTCTGAAACGATGTCATCGGACGAATATGTCAACCACACTATTACAAAAGTCTTGATCCCTTTAAAACTATTAAAACGACTTCATAGGTAATCACTTGTAAAAAGGCGGATTTGACATTTTAACTGGACTATTTCTTTCCCCTGGCACCGTGTCTGTCGCCCACCCTTGTTGAGGTGAGCATTATATACCGGTATATAATATTACACTTGTTTATTGCAAACCTGGTAAAATAGATTGATTGGGTGAACAAAAATGGGGTCATTTGGTGCACTCATTTCAAAATACTAATTTGAAGATCTGGGACCCAGGAACACTGTTGCAACATTATATGCGGTACCTCTGTGCCTTCACTCTCAATATACATCGACCTTATTATCTACTCAAGATCATTTGACCTTCATCATTTTGACCTTCAAATATCAAAATGAAGATTAGTCCCTTCCGTTACATGTCTATGAGGCATAAACCTAATTACTTGGTCTTCTTTGGCCAGTGGGCAAACACAGCGTCCTATTCCCTGGGCCTCTTGTGTATAAGCTAAGGGCTTTGCGGTGATATAATTTGTACTGGTAACGACTACGTGACGTAGTATGGTGTCACGAGGGTTTCTCTCGAGGAATATGACACGTAATCTGCATTGTAAGAGGCGGCACGTAGTCCATATAACATGTAACACCAGTATGTCGTGCGTTAGCAATAATAGATTGGTCGCTGGACAAAAACCAAGATAGAACGTCGTGTTTTCCTGTCTGACAATGCATCCACCCAGGACGAAAGTCGTAGATGATGTGAAAACACCGCGGAAGTTAGATGGGGCCTTGGCGCAATGAGATCTTGTTGGCAGGGGTTGTGTGAAGGGGATGACAAGCAATTTGCACAATAATGATGCCCTAAAGTTATTATGAATAATTTGGATATGTTGAATCATACTGATCTGATATACTAGTCAATAAATTATTACTAGTAGTACTAGCTAATAAATTCCAGTTTATTCTGTGAATAACCAAGTTCGCCTAGGAGTTTCATCCAGCGGGGGTGTAATGTAGTTATGAATGTCGTGATAGTGTAAATTTTTCAATCAGGCAGATTGTATTTACTTCTGACTACACCTGCTTTCCTTAAAAATAGACATAAATATCACATCAATGTTTATGTGAATTATAACTCTCATGTGAATTATAACCTCTCCTGTTTTGCATTGAAACTATACCTGTATATGGTGTTTTGCCTGTATATGGTGTTTTGCCTGTATGGTGTTTTGCCTGTATATGGTGTTTTGCCTGTATATGGTGTTTTGCCTGTATATGGTGTTTTGCCTTATATGGTGTTTTGCCTGTATATGGTGTTTTGCCTGTATATGGGGTTTTGCCTGTATATGGGGTTTTGCCAATGATAGGGCAGATGACCTGGATGGGAGTGTGATAAGACTGATGTTCCAAATCCCGACATTGCTATAGCTCCGTTATTACCTTGACACGGAGGAGGGAACTGTGTGATTGACTGTCTGGTGGACTACTAGTGTCACTCTTATGGAAATGCGCAAAATATATCGTCCGGGCACGTGTGGCTACGGAGCCCCTACCCGGCAGGCCCCGGCAGTCCCTCCCAGACACGTGTAGTTCTGTCCCTACCGGTGGGGGTAAGCCCCGAGTCCCACTCTAGTCGCCATTACGGGGGTATTACAGCGCTGTTTAACACTCCCTCTGCCTTCTGGCCACCGTGAGGCGGTGGGGGCCGCTTTTTATTCCGGGGGCAATGCTCGATGTATAATAAAGTTCCGGGGCTGTGTGTGACAAAGGGACAGGCTGCCAGAACGTGACCACTGGGGGGACTACACTCAATATCGCCCAAAATGTCACGAAAAAGAAGCGGACAGCTGGGAAGCTGGGGAAATGGCGGGCTGGGAATACAGAGTTCAGTTTGTTACAGGTTCAATTTCCTGCAGTACCGGACATATCTGTAATAAATAACCTCAAGGCGAGGGACAGGTCACGGGAAATAGGTGACAACCACTGAACCACGCTGAAGTCAGGCGGTGGCCGTGTCATTAAGGAAGGACCCTAGAACACTATTAGACTTGACCTTGACATATTTGAAAGGTCAATTGCAAGGTCATGACCCTCATCGCAATCTTTTCACCTGATAAAATGTCTGTCTGTACAATCCCGGCCTGTATTGACACAGTAGTCCAGTTTTGTGACCGTGACAACGCTCTTTCTGGCTGTATAGTATTTACGAAACTGAAATCATATATTCTACCAAGTTACCTTTTTGTTATACATTGGTGTATATGACCCCCCACTCCCACCCACCCACCGGGCCCACGCTTTGTTTCGCTTTTGTTTCGTTAAAATGAAAAATATGCGCTAAAAACACGTATCTAGAACTATATCTATGTCACCAAAAAACATCATCTGAAACGTTACGGTTATCAACTTGTCATATTATAGCGTTTTACTTTTTGTTCGGAATTTACGGTCAACAATGACAAATTAAGCCTGAAAATTTACCGTGTGAATACACAATACTGTTGACACATGGATACAATGTGTTTCATGATGTCAGAACACAGTCTGTGTCTGTACTCTCAGGATTTAAATGATCGTATACCCAACGTTTCTGACTGAAAACTAGGATTCTGTTTCAGCATTTGTAAGCGTAGATGTTTAATAGTTTACAAATTTTGTACATGTAATCGTAGCAATTTTCATACATTGTGCGACATGGCCACATTATAGGTAGGAAAGAAGTAGTCTTTTTATCAGAAAGTGCACTTCTGATAGTGAGATATATTAATGCAACAGTAGAGATGGCCGCAGTGGTTCGAGGTGTTGGTAACTGTTATAGTGATAACCAGACCGGTGGCGATATACGCCGAGGAACGTTCTGCAGCCATGTCAAACGGATATATGTAGGTTTTCCGCTGCCTGGATATGGCGCGGCAGCCCCTGTAGCCCTTCCGTGTCCGTTTACACCCGATCCAACATTTTTCGTCAGTTGGCCACTGATGCGGTGCAGTCTGTCACATCTGTGCGCATTCCCCGTCACAAGGCGCCTCTATCATGACAGGCGACTCAAATAAATATGAAATTATGGTCTGATAGAAGAGAAATGTGCCCTGATATAAAATAATCTGAATGGGGGGATTCCGTCTCAGCAAGTCGTATAATCTCATAAAAACGTCCGAGTTTAAACTAAGACAATGAAGTGTCCACATTTGTGTTCTTTTTTTTTGTGATAAACTTAATAGCAGGACTAAGGACTTGGGCGAAAATAACATCGCGGTTTTAAACATAATTTGTATTTAATTATAATCTGTACTTTTAATTTGTACAAAAGGTGAAAATAAACTTTCTATCTATATAAACATCAAACGCAACTAAAATCTGATCCGTAGGTTTGTTGACAACAATTATCGGCCAATTACTAGGCATGGATCACGTGATTTCATTTTCCTGTTTCACAATCTGACAAACTACGTATCCGCATTAATGTGTGGTGTGAACAAAACCGGGTCATTTAAGGACGAGATGAACGCATGGGGCATTGGTTGTGTTTGGCGCTAAAGTAATCTTTAACGGGTCGGGATTTCGATTGAACCCTAAACTTTAATATCGAGATATCGGTGTTTATCGTCGTGTTTACTCTTGATATTTTAAGGATTTTTTTTCTCAACATTAATCTTCGCCGCTTAGTATGGAAACGATAGATTTAGGCGCAGAGTTGAATTGACACAACACACCGCGGAGTGATAAAGACCCAGATTGTACACAGACAAAAAATCCACGTAAACGGGTTTATTATCCAAAAATATCACAGGTTTTATGGTATGCAGTGTCACTCACAGATATAAACTAGTTACATTTCCTAATATAAACCTCTATATTAATGACCATTGCGTTAATAGAGACACCGCAGCCCTGGGTGTACAGTCTGTGGTTTGTTTACTGTCCAGCAGACGTCCCGGCGCCAGTGGGTGTCTGTAGCCTGGGGTCCAGATAGGCCGCCCGGCTGGTTGTCTCCCAGCTGTTGTATACGGCCTTCAGTGGGGCACTGTCCAACTCCGGCTGGTGGGCGGGGTGGGCGTGGGGGTGACGGGCTGGGGGAGGGATAGGGAGAGTTAATGTGACAAATTCTAGTATAGTTAATGTGACAAATTCTGTGTTAACTCCACCCAGCTTAGTTCATAAAGCTTCTCTACAGGATTACATGTAACTGACCTATGCCTGTGTTCATATTTGCGAAAATTTCCTTGCTATGCAACAGCTACAGGTTTCTTTGTTGTAGTTGTGAAATACATATTTTATAAATTAAATTGAATTATGAATCAATTTCTGTGAAGGTTGGATGAACTGTTAGGTGACGCTGGTTATGATTGACTGTAATGATTGAATGTACAGAAATAGATTTTTTAAAAAAGAGGGTTATTTAAAGGCTTGAATTCCCCCAAATAACGATTCTGACTTTAATAAGATATAATTTAAAAACAACAGACTTAACAATACGTGTTTAATAAAGTAATTGAATTGCAGACAATGAGTTAACTAATTAAGTATACATATTGAAATAATCGATCGAGGAGGTTATCTATTTCCGGCGCCTATATTTGAAAGTTGACAGCTGGAGTACCTGCCAGATGCTGTAGTTCACTGGGAGGCGTGTCTGTCTGAGAGCGGCTGTAGTCTGTCCCGTACGTGCTGTCAAAGTAGTGGCTGTACTGATTTGATAGAAAGGAAACCAATTAATATCACTACTACACCGTCAATCAAACATCTAGACAGGGCTGGTGTCCAACCGAAATTGTGGTCCAGACATTAATGTTTCATTATTGGTGTTTATCAGAGATGTACTGTGTATTTCAGTAACTAGGAGAAGGAATCTCTGTATGAGTTGTCTTGTCACTGGTGCCAGTTGACTGTACCACACAAACACATCTTGACACAGTAAAGCTAACACAATACACACACAATCTCTTCCAGGCTCCGCCCTCTACAGACTTTCCCGCTAACCTGTGAAGGGAGGGGTTTGGCCGCTTTCATCTTTCCCAGGTCGAACCGCTCCTCGACCCAGTTCCCGACCAGCGTGTTGGTCGAGTAGCTGTTCTCTTTGGTCGTACAGCGCCAGCCAAACTGGCCAAACTTCCGGTTGTCGTTCACGTGTGTCCAGATCTCGCCTAGACCGGAAGCTCGCACCATGCTGCAAAATGGGGGGCCCTGGAAACAAAGGGCGTAATGCTGGAACGTATAGTCTATGGTTTTACATATATGATGGTCTCGGATTTTGACTGAGTACTATATAGTAGTTCCTTGGCACATATATTGTTGACCAAAGCAACCCGATGAAGCGCAGCTTTACTCCATATATTAATATTTTCAAAACTATTTAAACCGTATACCTGTTTGCTATTTGTGAGAACCCCATCCCTTTGATATTTCCAGTAATCCACGACCTATCAATTTTGTTTTAATTAACAAGATTAACCCATTCTATGTCAACGTTAGTAAACTACAAAAACACGAGTTATACTACAACGTTATAATACAACGTTAGTAAACTACAAAAACTCGAGTTATAATGGCCTTCAGTGTATATAATAATAGCAATAATACTGAAGAAGAAGAAGAAGAAGAAGAAGAAGAAGAAGAAGAAGAAGAAGAAGAAGAAGAAGAAGAAGAGGAAGAAGAAGAAGAAGAAGAAGAAGAAGAAGAAGAAGAAGAA
>JAAUYG010107784.1_pt1 | contig 12810 bp, 7 predicted proteins | sample 7278091 | NCBI WGS metagenome assembly JAAUYG01 (sample SAMN14350201, study PRJNA611818) | marine sediment metagenome | isolation source: surface marine sediment (0.6m) | place: French Polynesia: Moorea | collected 2018-08
GACCAGAAGATTATACTTTTTGTAATTCACATGCCCATTGGTTTTCGAAGGCTTGTAGCAAAAGACTAAAGAAAATAATATTGAAATTTATAACATTTTAACATATGATTATACGCAGGCCAGTTTGATTGTAATCGTAATTGTAATCGATTACTTTTGTCATGTAATCGTAATCGTATTCGATTACTTTACTGAACTTTGTAATCGTAATCGTAATCACACTGCCAAGAGGTAATCGTAATCGTAATCGATTACATTGGATATGTAATCGCCCCAGGCCTGTTGTATACGTTGTAATAGGATGTTATTTTGAATCATGTAGGATGCCTTGCTTACGTCCTATTATAAAGGGACTTGGATCGGGCTAGAAAAGTACTAGTACAATCCGGTAATTGTGACTGTAGATCGATTGAATTAAGCAGTAAACTACTACTAACATTGCAGCAGTAGACTACTACTACTACTACTACTACTACTACTACGACTACTACTACTACTACTACTACTACTATAAAAAAAAACAGTTATGATGTCGACACTGCTACATTATTCCACACAAAGCAGTATGTTGACCTCACCTGACATATAATATCCAGATCGGAGACTGACGTCCAGTGGGTGTCCACCCCCCTCACCACCACGGTGTACGACAGAAGCAGGCCCCCGACTGCTATGTAGAAATCGATAGAACTGCCAGGGCTGAAATAAGCGCAGATATATTCTATATACGGAATCTACTTTGAAATGAACATTCCAGGTAATAACAAACGTATGCCCTACAGTTCAGCATTGAATATGCATATTTTCTGTACATTTTCCTACCTCATACATGTATGTAAAACACTGATTACGTGGACTGATCCAACCGGCGTTTCGACGGGTCATGCTTAGTCCGTTTGCGTTTTCAGTACGCTGATTGGTCCTGTTTTGATCTGAATGTGTACTACACAGTACTGTCGTTGATTACACGTCTTTAAATTAACCCAATATGACAACATATATTGGACCCAGTAGGACTGGACCAGTGAAACTACACACATTTGACAGTGTGACTGGATATACATGTACAAGACACAAAGACTATAAACATTCCACCCTGTGATCACACAAGCCTGACCGGGTCACGTAATTGACCGTGTGTGATAATAATGTGATTATACATATTACGCAATGTGACTACACACAATGCACAGTGTGACTAGATACATGCAGATATTTGACCCAATCCGACTACACACATTGCACAGAATTTGACTACATGTACACGTACACGTATCTCAATCGGCGCCATTAGTCATTACATATATTTCACTCAGTGACCACACTTATATATTTTGTATCTTTGACACGGTGTGGCTGCACATATTTGATTCGATGAATGCACGAGAACAATAGCCGAGCGATCTCCGGCTTCAGGCCTACGGGTCGCGGGTTCGAATTATGGTGTGGGGTACTTTTGAATTTCACCCCTTCCCACGTCATAGCTTGGCCTAGTTTAGCCTGCCAATTACATATATACAGATATAAAAACTGGCTAACACAGATCATTTCGTCTTCGAAGTACATGTACACAATACTGCTCCTGTCGTATTTCGCATTATGCGTATGCATATTAGTGCCTTAGTTGGGACTACTTGACCATATGCTGTCGTAAATCCAGGGAGTAAACCTCACAAAAATCAATATTGGATTGACTGTACTCATAACAGGGCAACCACTTTTCTTGACCATTCGATCCCTGTTATGCACTGACCTGACTCCCCGTGTTGAGGCAGCGCAGCATGGCAGGAATATGATGACCAGGGAGAGGATGACAATGAGTGCAGACACAGCACAGAATATATAAAACACGAGCACGTCCACTTCGCCCAGGCGATCTAACCACATCCTGACGGCTCACTAAGAGAAAAAAAGAGAGATGATTATTTTATACACTGATCTCATATTAATTTGCAATGGCAAAGAACAAGCAATAGTCAAATATCAAAGGACTGTTTATACATAGTTTTGTTAAATTGGTACCGTCGAGGTATGGCCGTGATATTCAAAACCCAACTGCTTATAGTCACTGAAAGCTGTTTCACTCTGTACGATAAACATGTCCATCAATATTCGGAATATTTAATTCCTGAATGCAACACAAAGAAACGTTGACACATTTCCAGCAATTTATAAAAACTGTGTTAACGGCCCTGAAACAACCAAGTAGGCATTTTATAATTCCGTGATTGTATGCAAGGTGTACCAGAATCATTGTTTTTAGACAACTTTATCCGCAATTTCAGGAGAGGTTCATTGCGTGTAAAACTTCATATTTATTGTGCGATAGGGTACGGTGTCACAGAGAGCATAAGGTGACGTTACTTTGATCAAGAGCCATCTGTTTAACGTATTTACTGTAACTGACAAGTTATATTGTATCCTGGGTGATTGCCAAATTAAGATTCATTCCAATGTCCTAAATTCTGATGTCTTTATCATACTTTCAGATTTTAGGTTTGTACCATCACTGAAATGGAAGTTTGTATTTCTGTGCAGCGTCAATACACTTGTAATCTGTGGTAGTCCTCTTTTTATCGCAGAAGCCGATGCCGACATTTTATACCTATTAATGAGTCTCGGCTGAGGTCTATGTCTACCAGCACCACCCAGTATCTGATGCTCGAATGCATGTCATTGCACAGTGGCTGAGTGATGTTCGTCCGCGTTCGGCCTATAAAGATCACATGAAGAACACGAGAGATACCGCCTTATTTTAACGTCTTTGGTTTGACACGGTCGGGGATCGAACCCCAACCTCCAAGCGGACCACCAAACGGACGCCTTAACCACTAGCCTAATGGCGCCGGGCACATTGGTATAGAAGCTACATGTACATGTAACTTACTAAGTAAGTCCGGTAATCACACTAACAGCAGTATTTGCCATCCTTAAGACATGTAAGACCAGTTTGTTTTTGCGAAAACCGATAAAACGCACAACATGGAATGTACTGGCTGCTGGGAAATGACGTCGCTTGGAACAACGCATGAATGACGATATCGACTATTGGAAAACAGCCTCACCAAAAACCAGGAGCAGCTGTGCCGTACAAATACCGATAATGAAAGATTAAATCCAATAAGCACGGAAGCCCTCTTCGCTGTGTATCACACAAAATTCCTTGCCCGAGACACAATATTCACTGAAGCGTAGCGATCTACACAGACATCTTTGTCAAACGTTCACGTTCTTCTACCGATTCCCTTACCTCAATTATTACAGTTTATTCCACAAAAACATATGTTGTGAAGTTCTTCACAAAGGTCCCATATTTTCCCTGTTGTCTAGTTTTGTGTTAGGGACAATACACCACCATATCCGAAGCGAGCAGCATCCGTGTTTACTTCGGGTCAGAAACAAAGATCTCTCCTGAGTCTCAAGTCATTTTGTCGTCCCAGCAAACTATACAAAGGGCGTATCAGGGTAAGACGACAGAAGACATACCAACACATGGCCTGCGGGCGGGTCTCCTGTTGACTCATGTATGCCTAGAAGGGGATGCTGCTGGACGTAAGTAATGGACACGGGTGCTGAATTGAACGCATCAGTGAGTGGTTATGCGTATGCTTTTTATGATATCATTTTAGAAATAAAACATCCAACATCACCACCACCACCACCACCACCATCACCACCAAATAAAAAATAACAACATTACCACCACCACCACCACCACCACCACCACCACCACCACCTACTACTACTACTACTACTACTACTACTACTACTACTACTACTACTACTACTACTACTATTACTACTACTACTACTACTACTACTACTACTACTACTACTGTGATGTTGTTGTTGTTGTTATTATTATTATTATTATTATTATTATTATTATTATTATTATTATTATTATTATTATTATTATTATTATTATTATTATTATTATCTTCAGGAGTACACTGTTACCGTATATCTGAGACAGAGATGGAAAGACAAACGGCTGGCGTACACGGAATTCCCCGACAAAGAATACGTCACTTTGAACTATGACCTCTTCGACCTGATGTGGGTTCCGGACCTAAACATCAAGAATCAGAAATCGGGCCACTTCAGAGAAATAACCGTGCCTAATCGACTACTCTACCTCTACCATGACGGACTGGTTTATTATAGTCAAGGGTAAGTCCATATGACGGGTACCCTATGTACCAGGGGACCTATAATTGAATATTTAGCCCCTAAAAGAAAAGAACTACGACCGTGATTTTGTAGTATGAGGATCAGTGTTTACACGTAATTGACTAGCTCTTTACGACTCGGTTAAACCTATATTTTTCATGTATAAAGTACCCCATAATAAAGGTTTATGGTTGGCACCATTGCATGTAGCGGGCTCTTCGAGGGGTTTGATCACTCTATTGCTTCATTGCATGACCGGTTGCTGCGAGATGAAACGGGGTAAATGCTAAACCAAACAATGGGTGCTTTTAGTCTGCAGTGGACATGCGACAGTTTTAGAGCGAGCAGAAAGGTCAACGGAAGCACTGTGGACTCATTAATAATATACTGCATCCTAAATGGACTTCCCGTCTGTCGTTACCTGTCAGGCTGGTGCTGCAGCTCGAGTGCATGATGTACCTCTTCAAATTCCCAATGGACAATCAAACCTGCGACATTCGTTTCGGCAGCTGTAAGTTAGTGCAGCCTCTATAAGTCACCTGTTACCTGTGCTGCAACTGGTAGTCTTTAAACTTGTCTTTGTAAATCGATCCTTCAGTCACAGCAACACAGTTTCAGCGCAACGGTCACTTATTTTGTGTACAATAATGACAATTGTCACAAATACTGTGATTAGCACCACATTCTTTGGGGTAGAAGAAGTATTTATAAGTAAAACAGTGGTGGACGGGTAGTTAGTAGACTGTAATGGTGTAGAGTATTCGTATTATGGTAACCAATGTACACATCATGTATACGGGCAAATAAAGCTACTTGACTTGACTTTAATCAGTTAAATTGATGTTGTGTGCATCGTTATACATGTACTGCATAATTTAACAGTCTAGAAAGAGTCAGATATAGCAAGCAGTACAGATGTGTTGTGTTTTTTTTTTTTGTCATAACAGATGGGTATACCACCGATGACATTATAGTAGAGTGGCGGAATATCAGTGCCCCTATCCAGGTGTCCAAGGACCTCATATTACCGGAGTTTGACTATGTCGGGTCCAACTTTGGCGACTGTACCAGGCATTTCATCACTGGTAGGCTACAATTTTGGATGACACATGGTGTCTAACCCCTGATGACTGATCTTTTTAATATTCTCCTATTTACTAATCCTGTGCACTAGTGAAAACGCATTTGTTGGGTATATTTGTTGGATAAATATTTGAGGTAACTCAACAGCAGCTCCTTTTTTTACCTTAGGCACCTTCTCCTGTCGGTTCGCTCAACTGCATTTCACTCGGAAGCTCAATTATTACCTGATCCAGACGTTCATACCCAGCATCCTCATCGTCATACTCTCCTGGGTGTCGTTCTGGATCGACATTGACGCTGTCCCTGCTCGCGTCACCTTGGGGCTGCTGACCGTGCTCACCATGACAACGCAGTCGTCTGGTATCATGGCGCGTCTCCCCCGTGTCTCCTACATTAAGGCCATAGACGTCTGGATGACGGCCTGTCTCGTGTTTGTGTTTGGCGCGCTCGTCGAATACTGCATTGTTAACGTGCTTGCTAGGAGGGACAAAGAAGCCGCAGACAAAATGCAATCGCAGGAAAAGAAATTGCAGATGCAATCCTTCATCATCGCCAATGCAGTTGCTCACATAACGGAGCATTTTGGAAAACCGGAAATGAGATCAACGGTTAGTACCGTTACGTCTGTAGGTAATCCCGGTGTCTGTGATAGTCTTTGTCTCTGTTATGTGTCTGGAACCACGGATAAGCCCATATGAGTTGGACGTATATGTTGTCAGAATATTGTCTTATGTTTGATCTACCGGTTCCTGTACCCACGTCACCGCAATAAACGAATTCTTGTTCTGATGGTCACACTACACGTGCACAATATAATCTACATGGATAGTCACGTCGCATGTCACTCGTATTACTTGTTATATGCACGTTATATTATATCACACCCACCTACACAATATCTTTGCTAAATGATCATTTTCAAATTTAAATATAAGTACATGACTTTTTAGCATTAAATCCATGAACATACACCATTACCTCAGTGTACCACGCAGCTGCAGACCAGAAATATAAGAAGTTGCGTTTACTCACTGTTTTCCACTTTCTGGAACTACTGGGATTGTGTTCAAAGTGTTTGAGAAGTTGCGAATACACTATATACTCAGATTTCTTCCCTCTTGTCTTTGGGAAATTTGGGTTAAATCAGCCATTATTTTATACAACTAATTATACCATTCTCTTCTAAAGTAACTCTAACTCGTAAAAGCTCACGTATCATGGCTGTGTTTCTGTAATATCGAAACATAATGTATTGAGACCTATGTGCTCTCGTTTCAGACTAGTTCAGCTGCTAATGGCACCAAGCATACTAAGGAAGCACCCAAGACAGAGACAGCGCCCCAAACATCCGACGAGTCCTCAATGCGAATGCGGAAACCTCGTAACTCGGCACTTTCCGTAGAAATTTTCTCGCGGATATTTTTCCCGGTCACATTCCTCATCTTCAACGTTATATACTGGGTATATTACATGGAAATAGTGGCTTAGAGATGATCAGGATATGAACGGCAGGACAGTGGAACCTCTTATACCTCACCTATAAAGACTAAATTTCAAGGGTTGTATTATCTCCTTGTAGTACAGGTAGTGTTCACTATGCCATCGGGTATGCCCATACAACAGTACAAGACCTGTGCGGTCTGCTACAAGGAAGAGAGCCCTATAGCTACTTATCGCAACAACGTTTCGCAAAAATATCCGTATGTCTAGCACACGATTGCTATACTTAAATGGTAAATTTGCACATGTACATGTATGTATACTGGAAGTTGCATATGTATGTATGTATGCTCTAGTTACAGTTTGCTGTAAACCAGGCAGGAACAACGGGCAACACATTAATTTGAACATATTGTCTGATTTGTCTCATTTGTCTCTACCAGGAATAATAGATCTGCTGTTCTGGTCACAGGCAGAAATCCAATAATTACATGGCCAGACTATAGTTTTATGGGTAACCATAGCGGTGGTAATGTCTTTGACCAGAAAGTAAGCCGACAGTCGTTGTTAACTAAATGCACGAAACGACGAGAAAGCCGACACGGTCTGGGCGTATGCTATTGAAATAATGTTTTATATTTGATGTAAGTTACCAGTTAAAGTGAGTTTATGTACGCACCTCACTATAATAAACGATTTCTTCTTCGACAGTCAGCATGACGCTCAACGTCGCCAAATGACGATAATGATATGATTGGACATCCCCTTAACATTATTACTTCTTATTGATGTCCAATGGTAATATATGATGACCTATAGATTGAAAGACTACCTTTCTTCCGTCAATCGGAGGTTCAACCAGTGAACGTAGATGCTACTGCTCACTCAAGCTTAAGTTGACGTTATACGTGGATTCTTCATGAAGACAGTTCATGATCAGTTGTACATCTTCAGATCTTAATCACCATTCAGTTCTTATCGGCTGTAGTGAGATTGTTTGGATTTATTTTGAGAGGATCAAACCGTATGTATATACAAAATACAAATAGCTTATATGAGCAGTGGCACCAAACGGCTATCGTCATTTTGACAACACTGTTGTGGTCTCTGTGTTTGTTTATTTTAATTTATACTATTATGTTCAAATCAGCAAATGTGCATCTGGAAATGCATTTATAATAACAATTACTAGTAAATATTACAGGTTTTGTTACTTAAATACTAATTTGTACTGGTAAGAGAAAGCCGCTATGGTTACTCCTATTCGCTTCCCCGACGTCCCCCCCCCCCCCCCAGGGTGTCTTCCCTTGCCTCTCTCCCACAGACAACAATCAGATGTTCCTTGTCTTTCATTAACTTTTTGACATGTCACCATGTTTAGCAAGCACATTATATGAAGCGACGCTAAGTATACGTTCGTTATCAGAGATTGGACATTGGACATTCGAATCGCCAACCTCCAATGCCTATTAATGAACATAGGGTTAAGTTATCGACATTCGGAATTTTCACAACGGCTTTGTGGCGCCAGAATTGTTCCGGATATGCTTTCATAGGTCTTCCCTACTGTCACAATGTCCAGAAACAGCATTTTATTGAACACAAAATTGTGTAAAATTAAGGAAATCCAGATTAAGCAAAAGTCGAAAAAGACCCAAATGCTGTGAATAACTGAATTCTTGTCACTTTTAGCATTTTTTTCTCGTCGAAATTGGGTTTTCTGGACTTCGAGCCAATCCACCGGCTAGAAAAACACGATTCGTGGCCTTAGCGGCTCCATGGTTCAAGGTTCCAAAGATCTGTGGATCCAGAAAGCTAACATGGAACCAGGTGTTGGGTGGGAGTTGGGTCTGGCTATGTTTTGCCGATTGAAATAGGGTTTTCTGGACCTTAAACCAATCCACCGGCGTATGGTCTGGCACTAGGAAAACACTTTCGACTGAAAATACGAACAAAACTCTCATTAGCTGTGTTTCATTCACTGCATTGGCGTCCGTCGTCCGTCAAACACGCTTTGCCAAAACCGCCAAGCTGATCAATGCCAAATTTTGTGGAAAGCTAGCTATCGACTGTATCTCCAAATAATTTTTCTGCGCGCTTGAAAATTGTGAAAATTTTATAATGTTAAAGAATTTTATTCGCGTCTATCAATACTGAACCCTGCTTCTATATAAATCGCTTCGGAATTACTTCAAATCCCTTATTTTTTTATCTCAAGGATCATCACAAAAGTGATCTTTTGGTTTTTTCAGCTTTTGCGAAGTTTAATATTTTAACGATATTTTTTTATTTATTCCTCAACATGGGGGTGACAATTTCAAAATGCTACTCCTCATACAAGTAGCTTCCGATTTATCTCCAACCTATATTAAATTATCTCAATGGTCCTCACAAAAGTACTGTTTCAGATTTTTAAAATTTTGTTAATTTAGTTAACAATTTATTGAATATCTGGACAATACTGGCCACATATGCAGCCTGACAGAGGGCAAACTACTGGACAAGGAAAACCATGTGTCCAGGCGGAGGATCAAGGAGGCTATCAGAGTCCACCAAGGGAGGCCTGAACTGGGACACCGGCCTGGACATCCCAGCTGTCATCCTCCAACTGGTATCACATGATCCAAAGGGTCATCTGACACCAACGGCCACTAGTTGCCTTCCCCTGACGAAGGCAGAGAGAGTCTGCCGAAAATTTGGTATAATTTTCCATCTTCATATTGACTCTGAGCGTAGAATGTTTGATCAGGAATTATGTTTCCAGTCCAAAAACATTCACTCCCAAAGGTGTCATATATGTTTATATCTGAAGTATTATATCAAATGCCATGCAAACATTTCACCCTGGATATATGGAGGGGTGGTCTGACGATCAGTTATGAGTTGGATGGTACTTGGGGCACTCTGGCTGTAAAACGGTTGGTATGAGTACACCCTTCAAGGGGAAGTTGTTCCAGAAAGTGGGACTGTGGGCAGAAGAAGGCTTTGATACAGCAGTTAGGGCAGTTACATGCGTGAACATCTAGGGGTTATTGAACCATGTGCAACTTTAAGAGAGTGGCTCAGGTTGAAACCACAATATAAATGCCATTGACAACTTTGTAGAACAGTGCCAGGAAAATGTCTCAATGCTTTTCTTCAGGATTTAATATCAAGATTTGTAGAATGGATAAAATATTGCCTGTCCAACACGTACCACCTACTGCAGGCTGTCATTCACATTCCTGTGTCCTCTACAGCTGGATAATTTCCTTTATTCGTTATGACTCCCATGTTAAAAGAACTGTGTACATTCGACAAGTGATCTGACCAAGGCCAGGGAATCTCGTTTGCTGGGAATCAATTGACAGCCTAGTGGGTTACTCCACTAAGATCAGCTTAGCGCTAGCTTAGCGTTATTTGACGCTATGTTGATATGCGGGGGACAAACACAAAACATGCACCACTCTGACTCCCCGTGTAGTTGGCTGATGACACATGCCCAACCACCTATACTACCAGTGTACACCCTGCAGAGGTTTTAGTTGACAGCGTAGCCTCATGATCTCGCTCTTTGGGCCAGTTTCTGGAAAACTTTTAAGTCTAGAATTTCAGTAATCACTAATCACCATAGGAACCATTGTCTTTTCCGTGCTTAAGATTAATAGTGAACTTGTCAGAATCCAGCCATATCTATGATTACCGTGAGATTTGTAGTCTATAACAAGACAAGATTTGCCCGCACTTTACACCACATTGTTTCATGCTTGAGCGTTCTTTATGCCAGTATTTTATTAGTCCTGGATCGATGAGATTCTCCTTCGAGTGCACAGTAGATGGATAGTTTGAGTTTGATAGTTTTTCAATTGGGACTGTACACACACTGTGGCAAATAATTTATGGGCTAAAATAGTTTGGGGCTTGACTGACCTCTTCTCTACACCTAGATCTATACCTTGATGTGCGATTCTGCATGGATTCGACTACGGGATCAGTCTAAAACCAGCCACCACCAGTGGCTGGGTCCTTTGATCCTGAGTAGGAATTAAGCTGTTGGGTATATTTGAGGTCTGAAAAGGTATGTGCCTTAGTTTAATGGGCACATTGGGTGTTGTTCAGGGGTTGAACATGCACGCTGGTTCAACTTGTGCCACGTCACTGCATGAGATTAGCATAGATAGCACTTTATAATTTGATCAGTGAGCGTCCAAGTGCTGCCTTGCGAACCAGTCCATTTGTTATATAAACTTGAGGAGCTGTGTGGAACTGTCAATGGTTCTGGCAAACAAAAGAGCCCCTGGGATTACGCAGAACAGCAAGGAAATAGCTTCAGTTCTGGTGTCTGCTTCTTGGGTACATGAACCAAAAATATCCACGGTGACTTACAAATCAAATTGCAAGCAAATTGTTATAAACAGTCCCTGGGGTGGGATTAGGGGTTGAATAAAAGCCTTCTAGAATTCAAGCATGGTGGTGTTCACGCACTGGATGTATCTTGCGCTACAGTCGGTCAGGTACTCCTGGAATGTGGTAAGAAAGTAGATTGATTATTATTGTTAGAAGTATTGGCGTCTTGTATAGCTATTAAAATGAATACCTTCGTGAAATATAACTACATGCACTATTCCTTCTGCACCAACGGCATGGACTGTTCTTCATCAGAAACGTCAAGAGTATCTTCTTCAGCAGCTCCTTGTAAAGGGTATAGCATATTGCTCTATATATAAAGCAGCAGGGCAGTTGGCGTTGATCTGCTCGATGGTTTGTATGAATAGGCTTGTGTGCGGGCCTTTCCAGTATATTGGTATGATAATCACATGCATTATCGACCCAGGCCTACAGATATTTCCGCCTGATATAGAGCAGTGATGGACAAATAGTAATAAACCTATCTTGCATTCGTGGAAATTACATCCTATAGCGAATGCAGATCTTTGTTTCAGTCATTTCTGCAAGTAGGATTAAGATATACTATTTTGAAACTTCATATCCTGCCTTGTGGGCAGGTCACAGACTCTGCCTTGGGCCCCTCAGGAGGATCTAACATATTCCCTGTTGTGACACATTATATGGAGTAATCTGGAGCCACTGTTGTATTTCTACTTCATATTCAGCCCTGGGAGCGGGTCATATTCCTCACCCTACGGGTAGCCCAGGATCCTGCCCTTAGGGCAGGTCAGACACCCTGCCCTTGGGGTAGGTCAGAGATCCTGCCCTTAGGGCAGGGCAGGTGCCCCATATACTCCATATAGTGTGCAAATACCTTACCCCTAAACACTGCCTTATTAAAGGAGATTCAAATACCCTGCCTTTAGGGCAGGTCAGACAACCTGCCCTGGGGGCAGGTCAGAAATGCTGCCATTAGGGCAGGTCAGACACCCTGCCCTGGGGGCAGGTCATAAATGCTGCCCTTAGGGCAGGTTAGACACCCTGCCCTGGGGGCAGGTCAGAGATCCTGCCCTTAGGTCAGATCAGTACCCCTTATATTCCATATACTGTGCAAATACCTTATCCCTAAAGCTAAGTACTGCCTTATTAAAGGGTATGTCAAAGACCCTGCCTTCAGGGCAGGTCAGACATCTTGCCCTGGGGCAGGTCAGACATCATGCCCTGTGGCAGATCAGAAATGCTGCCCTGGGGGCAGGTTAGACACCCTGCCCTTAGGGCAGGTCAGAGATCCTGCCCTGGGGTTAGGTCAGGTACCCCTTATATTCCATCTTACCCCTAAAGCTAAGCACTGCCTTGTTAAAGGGTATGTCAAAGACCCTGCCCTCAGGGCAGGTCAGACACCCTGCCCTTGGGGCAGGTCAGAGGTCCTGCCCTTAGGGCAGGGCAGGTGCCCAATATACTCCATATAGTGTGCAAATACATTACCCAACACTGCCTTATTAAAGGAGATGTCAAATACCCTGCCCTTAGGGCAGGTCAGACACTCTGTCCTAGGGACAGGTCCTAGGGACAGATCCTGCCCTGGGGGTAGGTCAGGTACCCCTTATAGTCCACATAGTGTACAAATACCTTTCCCCTAAACACTGCCTTATTAAAGGATATGTCAAAGACCCTGCCCTCAGGGCAGGTCAGACACCCTACCCTGGGGGCAGGTCAGAGTTCCCATACTCCATATAGTGAGTGTAC
>JAAUYG010032040.1_pt1 | contig 12809 bp, 5 predicted proteins | sample 7278091 | NCBI WGS metagenome assembly JAAUYG01 (sample SAMN14350201, study PRJNA611818) | marine sediment metagenome | isolation source: surface marine sediment (0.6m) | place: French Polynesia: Moorea | collected 2018-08
ATAAACTGGGAAACAGTGGTATGGGAATCAGAGGCTTGTGTTGTATGTCATAAACTGGGAAACAGTGGTATGGGAATCAGAGGCTTGTGTTGTATGTCATAAACTGGGAAGCAGTGGTATGGGAATCAGAGGCTTGTGTTGTATGTCATAAACTGGGAAACAGTGGTATGGGAATCAGGGGCTTGTGTTGTATATCATAGACTAGGAAGTGGTCCCTCTCTTAAAGGGCATTCTACAGAGGACAGCTCTCTATAAAGGACACAAATTCTTGGCAGCTAGTACTATCAATGTATGTAATGCTCCCTCTCATCCAATGAAACCTCTCTGACAGAATTTTTTTTGGCAGAACTGGTGTCCTCATTAGAGGGGGCCTACTGTATATTGAGTTTGACTTAATTCTGACAAGGTTACATTGTGTTTTATTCTATGCTGTTGGGGTTCTAAGTGTGTGACCTTTATCTAAAGTGTGATATCAATGATTCACATTAATTCTTGTTTTTTTTTCTCTCTATCCCTCCCCCCCCCCCCGCCAATCAACCTGACAGGTATTGTCTGGAAGAAGAATGACCCTCACCTATTTTTCTCCAGTGGGAAGGACTGTGCGGTGTACCAGCATGTGTTCCGTGATGCCACGCGACCTGCCGACAAGGCCAACCCTGTCGGTATCGACATCAACATCACCGGCTCACTGGCTTATACTGCACATGATAAACTGGGAAACAATGGTACGGGAATTGCAGACTTATATTCCATGTCGTAAAGTGGGAAACAGTTGTAGGGAATCGCAGGATTATACTGCATGTCATAAACTAAAAAAACGGTATGGGACTCGGAGGCTTATATGGAATGTCTTAAACTGGAAAACAGTGGTATGGGTGTCATTGGGAAATGGTGATATGGGAATCACAGAATCATTCACATACACTGTACATTATAAATTGTTAACCAGTGGACAAACACTGGAAATGTAGTTGGTGTTATGTAAACTGCTGAATCCCTCACACAGTGACCACTGTCACATTTAAAGGAACTGCTTAAACAGAATACAAGGGTCATGGATTTGACAAATTATAACCAGTTGGTATGGAAAGCAAAATGGCGTATATTTCCCATTTCTGATGTACTGTGAAAATGACCTATAATCAGTACTTTCCACCAATTTCCAGGCAAAGCTTATAATCAGACGAAGGCACCGCTGTTTTTCCGGAAGGGTCCAGACCGCAGTGAGCAGTTTACCATGGTAACCAGTACCCTGACAGAGTTTGGAGATGGTAAGGAGACACTGTCCGTGGAAGGATTCCTACACTGTGCCAAGGAATACCAGTTAGCGGGCAAACCCATTGCCGAGCTCTGTGAACACAATGCTGCTGTCGCCATGGCCATCGATAACTACGATGTAGGTACAGTGGGATAAAACTTTCTCTGACCAGATATATGTTTGTCCGTCTCATGTGTACTAAATACGGGGGGAAACACGCTAGGTATACACTGTGTTTGCCATTGTATGAGAAATAGATTCTTTTTAGCACACTTTTTCTATAGGGGGTGGGGGTGGGGTGCGGGTGGGGTAGAAATACCTGGGAACCAGGGAGGCTGCATTTGACTACCCCAAGTCGTTTGTGTAGGTTATAAGTACAGTGGTCCCTCTCTTAGTGGGCACTCTCAACAGAGGCCACCCTCTCTAGTAAGGCCACAAATATTTGTCTCTGCTACTATCAATGTATTTACTTCTCCTTCTCGCCAAAGGCCACCCCACTAATGTGGCCATATTTTCTTGGCAAATAGTGTGGCCTTATTAGAGAGGGACTACTGTACCCTAATCTGTTAAACTGAATTAATACATTACCTTGCCCTGTAATATACATTCATGTATTTATATCATAAATCCAACTGAGCCCACCCTACCACGTTGGCTAAAAAATCTAACACAGCGAGTAATTAGAGTGGTCTCGTACCACTATATAGAGATTATTGTACAGAATGTTGCCAAGGTGACGAGTTCCGTCTCTGTTTGTACAGGTTGCCCAGACATGGAAGATGGTGAAACACCTGTTCACTCAGCCAGTGGCGACGTCCCCTGTGGCACCAACCAAACCTTTCTCTAGTCATGTCACCAAACAGGAGGTGGGCCACAAGGAGGCAGATTTGGACAAAGGTTAGGGGCTGTGTCAAAGATAACAACTCGGAATTGAATATCTGTTGAAAATAGCTAATTACTGAATCAGGGAATGTTTCAAGGTAGTTCATCTTCTGACTCAAGTATCCACTCTGAAGTCTGATATTAGGGACCATATCAAAATGGGAAATCGGCTAGGTATTGTGTCACAGCATCTGTAGCCACATTTGTGGTACCAGTATTTGTGGTACATGGGTTATTGTGTAACACACGTAAATCACTATTAACATAGAAAATGGCAAACTGCAGTTACTCTGTACTCTTGTACTGTTGTTAACAGAGATCCCCAAACTTTGGAATACTGTTCTAAAACCTTTGTCATAACAGTAGAATTGAAGTCAAACATTTTGTGCCTAGCACCCAATGCATACACAGTCCTGCTGAGACTTCATCTTGTTATTATCATTTCTGTGGTTTCAGTGAAATCCGAGGGAAAGTCGGCAGCCAACCAGGAAAACAAGATTGTAACGGAAGGGGAAAGTAAAGAGAAACTGGTCGCTGATACATCTACTGGTTGGTAGCCTGTGTGGCTGAGGGTGGTATGTCAGTGTCTGTCCTGGGGTAGGGACAGGCTATCTCTGAGGGTGGGGAGATGCCTGATGTGGCTATTATATAATCGATACTTGGAAGTTTATGCGATTTAGATATTATGCAATCTCATCCGTTAGCTTGTGGACTGTTCTCTAATCAATTCATCTAACTGAATGATAACTTGAATATACATATAACTGCTTCCATATGGATATGTGCATTAATTGCTTCCATATGGATATGTGCATTAATTAAGTTAATCCAAAGAAAGCTACAGTGTACATGTCACATATAGTTAGCAGCTGCAGGCAGTAAAATACATTATTATTGGAGGTTTCACTGTATGGTTTGTCTTGGAGCAGTGTTATATTACTGTAGACGACACTGTACAATGTAACTGCAATGTTTGTAGATTACACTGTACAATGTAACTGCAAAGTTTGTACTGTTCTCCCCCCACCCCCACCCCCCAGGTGTGAGTGAGGAGGAGAGTGACCTTGCTGACCCTGACGGTGAACTTCGACCCTCCGTCCTGACCTCCCTGACCAGTAACATGCGTATTGGTTTGGACGGGTCTAACCACAGTGATTTCTTCTTTGGTGATGCCAACCTGGAAGACAGTGAGGAGTATGAATATGACGGGCTGGGGAACATCAATGATGGGCAGGTACAGACACTGGGTCCATGCAGGACAGGAGTCCTGGCTTACTATGTCATTATTAATTCAAGATATCTCAAGGCTGGGACATTATACCTATATAGATGGAAACTCACGTTGACACCAGCGAACATCGGGCGAAATTTTAAGCTTTCGACCCGACTCCATGGGTCTTCTTCAGAAAACTGAGGTTTCCGCGTCATTGTCACGTAACTCCCGGTTATCATATGGGTCACTAGGGTTACGTGACATTATACCTATATTGTATATAATAAGTTTGTTGAATTGAAATTGGTTCATCATGTAATTTGTTGCTATATGCTGTACTTATTTCTGAGGTACATATACTTTAAAATACAAATACAGTGAAACTCAAGAATTAAGAAAGTAGATTCTTAATTGTAGAACAATATACCACCAGTGTGTATCTTTGATCTTCCAATAACTGCCCTTAATTCAGGAATAGTCTTATATTTCGGGGGTCATCTCCAAAGGGAGTTCCACTGTACAATTCTAAGGTGGTACATATTGTAAAATGACATTCTGGTGTCTTATTTAATGTCTTCTACTCCCGCCAGGACTGGACGTTACACAGCGAGGCATTCCAGCCGCGCCTGGACATGGAGGATATGAAATGTCAGTTCCCCGACCCTCTGGGTCAGACCGGGGTCATAGACTCCCCCAGTAGTACAGCGGAGGAGGGAGCTAACGGGGGGCTGGTCAACGGTCTGGTTACTGACAGCTGTGTGAGACAGGAGATACTGAGTATACCTCCGTTTACCAGCCAGCTGCCGCTGTGGAACACGAACAGACACGTCTGTGAGATGTTACAGTATTACTCAGAGAGGGTGAGTAAGGGGAAATGTCAAAGTACTCTGCCAGTGTTATCTCCTGCAGGTATCCAAATTGAACCTCACATTGCATCAGATATATTATTGAACCCCAATAATGAATTTCATATCTCATTCTCAGCAGTGTTTGAAGTCCTAAACTCTTATAGGCCCTAAGTTAACCTCAGCATGAAAGTTGCTGTTGATGAGCTATGCGCTATTCTTGTAGTTTCATATTATACACTACATGTAGCAATGCTACCTAAGGCTCCACATGGGTAAAAAACGAAGTACGAGTCAGCTACTTTAAAAGTTGTAGAAATCCGACGTGGCCTTTTATAAAAACTGTAGAAAGTTATGTCAAGGTCTTATAAAAAGTGACATGGGCACATAGGGAAAAAATAAAAAGTAACGTGTGACATAGCATAAAATATTTGGACCCATGTGGAGCCCTCTACCTGGATATTCCTTGTAGTAGCTGTTAAGATCTATAAGGAAGTTCCATATTTTGCCATCAGGGAGATGTCCAGACCTCGGTGTGCATGCTGATTGTACTGGGGGAGAAGATCAAGTCCCAGCTGAGTGAATCCATGCAGGAACAGTGGGTACTGGGCTACATAGGTTAGTACTAGAGCCTGCAGCTAGCCTGGCAACCCAGCATCGTCTACTATATCACTATAGGTCAAAGTCATGGAGCTGTATGGTTCAGTACTCACAAATGGTGTGTCATAAGGCCGTAAGAACACTGTAGGAATACTGATAGGTTGTAGGAACACTAATAGGAAGTTTCTGAAGGTAATGTGCCCTTTGACCATAGATTATTTGAAAGGTCAAAATTACCAGATGAGTGTTAACAATACCAGGTAGTTCCAAGTTTAACTGAAAGGGCGGGCCTGTTTGCAATTTTGTTACAGTTTTGTATCTTAAATCCTATATGACAATAAAACCCTATATGACAATAAAACCCTATATGACAATAAAATCCTATATGACAATAAAACCCTACTAGGAAGTTCCACATGACCTTTCAGAATGTGTGATGTTACTTCTGACCTTAGATACCTGGAATAGGAAAAGTCAAGGTCATGCAAATTGGAGGCACAAGACTTAGTACTCATAAATGGTGTATAAAGGCTTAGGTTACTGAACAACACTGTGCACAGCTGTGCTATATATTAAGCAAATACCGGTAACTGCTGTTGAGCAGCAAAATGTTCCAGAGAGTATAAAAGCCCTGGACCTCTTTGTTTTGGCAGATTGCGTGTGTAGATTACAACCAGTAGCCAGTTCAGACAGTGATATTTAAGATTTATGCAGTAGGCTGCCTTTTACCTACAGTACATAGTCCACACTATTCCACACTGTAAATATGACTTATATGACTTTCTGTTTCAGATCTGCTGGGGCGTTTCCAGCTGTGGACGGAGGCGACTGAGGTAATCAAGCTGTGTGGTCTGCCGTCGGTGGGTCAGCTGAACCAGCAGTCGACCACCATACACACCCACTGTAGCCTGTGTAGCAAGGACCTGAGACGTGCCGGGTGGCTGTGTGATCGCTGTAAAGGCACCATTAATGTCTGCAGTATCTGGTACGGTCGCGCTGGTGTACTCTCTGTGGTTGTCACACATAGGAATTGTGTTAAGGATAATTTGAAGAAGGTAGAATTCTTTACTCCTAGACGTTAAAAACAGTGAACAATAGCCATGATCATTTTAGAACGCTGGGCCATTGCAACAACATCAACAAAATGATTAAAAAGACATCATACTTGGCCCAAGTTTAACCATTTTGCCACCACCCTGGTAAGCAGTAAATTTTTAACACAGCCTATAATTGGCCAAATTCCATTGCTGAGTATGCCAGCGATGCCTCATTTGAATATATCCTGGACCAGTAATCCTACTGTATTGTTTGCTTATATATTATATGATTGTTTGCTTACAGCCACCACCCAGTGAAGGGTCTGTATGTGTGGTGTCAGGGATGCTCCCACGGTGGCCACCTGGAGCACATGAGGGAATGGTTGAAGACAAACCAGCAGTGTCCCACAGGGTGTGGACATCTCTGTGAATACACATAGCACATGTCCTGGCTGGTTATCAGAGGCGGAAACTGAGCGTTGCTGGCCTAGGAGGCTGGTGGTGAATGGTGGGCTGTGATAACACGGAGCGTGACACAATCAAGTAAGCAATGCTCAGACTGTGATACGGTCTGTTCAGGACCAAACCTGCTCAACACAGATGGCTTACAGGATATGGTGTTCTGTGTCAATAAAACACGACCCATTCACAGCTTTGGTGCATACAGATTTGGCAAGATGCACCACACACGTAAAGTTCCTTGACTGTGGAACTCGCTCTGGCAACACTCACAGAGACAATTATCTAAATCTTGTGGGACAGAGACACAAGGACTGAAGTACTGCAGTTAATGACTCCAGTTATGCTGTAGAACTGGAGCCTGACCTGGCAGTAAAATTCCTGCCTGTATAGGGTATTACAGTCTGTTACTGTAACAGAGTGATGTATTATCTGTATACAGGGTATTACAGTCTGTTACTGTAACAGAGTGATGTATTATATGTATACAGGGTATTACAGTCTGTTACTGTAACAGAGTGATGTATCAATGTGATGTGTGTGACTGTGTGTTCTGTGGTGGGTAATATTGCACAGCTAAATCATGAGTGGTCTTGAAGGCCATTTGAGGTGTTGTGGGCAAATTATCAGTGAGGTGTTGGAGGCCAATCAAGATGCTGTAGGCCAATCAAGTCTTATAGGCCAAATGAGTTGTTGTAAGTCAGTAGGGGTTTTCTAGGCCATTTGTAATGTGGTAGGCCAAATTAGAAGTTATAGACCAATCAAGGTGCTGTAGGCCACTTGAGGTGTTCTACACCAAATGAGGCATGGCCCAAATGAAGGGTTTAGGCCAATCAAGGTATTGTAGGGTATTTGAGGTCTTTTAGCCCAATTGAGGTGTTGTAGGTCAGTTGATGTGCTGCTGGCCATGTGAGGAATTGTTGGCCAACTGAGGTATTGTAGGTCTCCAATGTAAAACATTAAGCACTTGAACACACATATTGTATCCATTTTCTGTTAGCACAGTGAATACAGCATTATACTTTCATTTCAGATGATGTGTTCATATTCAATTAGAACAACTTTGAGAACATACTCATTTTAACCATATTGTTGAACAATTTACTGAAATCTGTTATCATTGTATGTGTTATGTATTATGATGTGTCCTAAATTTGTAGCTATTTAAGCGGTGTATTTAATATTCATAATGCTTTTGGTCCTTTTGAATACCTAATGTTACAGTTGATATCTACAATGTCTCACAAAATTAATGTACCGATCAGGCACCTCAAGAAAGTCTTTAGAATTTTCACTGTTATAGTGCAGCGTGGTATGTAAATGGACGGCATGGAATGCATGCACACTACAGCACTCTCTCTCTTAGTGGTCACTCTCAACAGAGTCCACAGCCTGTGGAAGTGGCCCCAGAATCTACACCACTGCTACTGTTAATGTATTTAGTTCTCAGTCTTGTTATAGGACACCTCTCTAATGTGGCCATAATTTCTTGGCAAATAGGGCGGCCGTATTGGATGGGGACTAAATGTGGAAGTATATGGCTATGTACGTCTGTATAAGCAATGTGTGATACGTAGTACAGTTTGTGGCAGCCAGTTTGTGTTGCCCCGAGGCTCGATGCTAGACCTAGACATCAGATGTTACCACTTTTGTCTGTTACCATGGTTACTGGTCAGTTGCTGACAGTCCAAACCTTAGTCAGGGTGATCTGATTCTTGTCAAACTGTCACTTAATGGGTAACTGTAGGCCAACAATAAGGCCAAGTGTTTGTATGTGTTTTAGGTCCATTGAGGTGTTATAGGTCAATTGAGGCGTAGGCTGAATCAAGTGCTGTAGTCCAATTACTACACTAGTTAAGGTTGCCTAACTGTATGATCCTTGGTTATATACAGCCCCAGTGGTAGTGCCTGCAAACCAGATTGAGAACTGGGATGGAATGCTTGAAAATACTTCAGTCTAAGTTTTGACTTAAGTCAGATTCTAACCAATCAAATTGCTAAGGTCAGTGTAAAAACTTGGACTTTTTGAGAGCTCCAGCCCAGGTGACCACTGATGGACATCTAACACTGATAGATACAGACAATGGTCATCCATACTACTTACAACTCCAGTGTGAATTGTATCTGTTGGCAAACAAACTGATATTAAAATTTGGGACTTGGCATGTTTGTAACTCCAGCGCTCGAGTCCATTCAGTTCATTCTTCCATTATACAAGAGCCTGTATAGAGGGAAGCATGGGCCATATTAAAAAGATCAGGTAGAGTACTGCAATGTGTGGCAGATGTGAAACACTCTAGCTCTTGGTTGTAAACAATGGTAAGAGACTGTTGAAAATATTTCTCACAGAGCTCCAAGTTCTGTCATCTTACCACGTTATGCTACCAGTGAAAGTATTGCACACATTGCCAACCTTCACCTACTGGTCACTGCCAGTATCACGATTATGGTGCTATTTATGTTCATTGATTGAATCATTGATTTGTTTGTTGTTTGATCTGGGCACCAGAATAAAAAAAGACTTGCTATGGAGCCGTGTTATGTATTGGTTGTGTTTATATGTGTGTACTTAGCAGTGTGTAGCCCGGTCATCTGTAAATAGAGGGGAAACTGCATGTGGTCTGTTGTTAAACTGGGGTGCAAGAGAAACTCGAATGGCACTGTGTACGGTTATATCATGTACATACACTACACAAAAAAGTTAAGGATACTTTTCTAGATGTTTTGTGCAGTTTCGTGAATTGGCCTTAATTTAGTATTTAAATCCAGATAATGACAAATATCCTTAACTTTTTTTGTGTAGTGTATCTTCACCATATACTGCTTGGAAGCCAGATGTTTAGTATGACTGGTTACAGTGACAGTGGTACCGAGGGACACAGAAGAATTCAGAGGACATGGATATTTTATTAATGAAATTCAGCACTGAACGTCAGAACATATCACAGAGAGAGACAATTTCCCCTTGTATCGCAATTCCTAACTTCACAGGCAAACAAACATGTACGCAATGCCAGGACAGGGACACACTGGTGGAAAAACACAGTGACCACCAGTTTTAGGAGGAAAATAAAAGAAAACGACTGAAATATCTACTAAAATATATAAAAGTAGCACTCAAAATTGCACACACAATTAAAATTCAAGTTTACCAGCTGCAGCAGGAATGTCCTAAACTACGGAATGGCACACAATACCCTCCCCCCCCCCCCCCCCCTTCCACAGACCTGCCCAGTAACAACTCTGTGGGGGCAGGCATTTCCTTTGTAGGCAAGCAAGAATAAAATAGTCCGAACTATTCTGGCACAAAATGATGCAGATGTCGCTATCTGCTTAGTGATTATCTTTCAGCAACTACGTAATGCAACAAAGACTGAAAAAAATATTCCTAAAATCATCGTGTTAAAAAATCAATTTATGCTGCTGAAAATGTGCTTTGTACATGTGTGCTGATGCATAGCTCCACGCTTCAAGATTTCCATCATCATACTCTTAGTCATTCTGTACAGGCAAGAAATACTCAGTTTGAAATTTACTCTCTTTGCATGCTTTCGTTTAAACAACATTCCCACCACCACCCCAAACAGGTCCCAAACTCAGCACTTGAACTATTTATAAACGGTACTCGACATGGCCTTCTTCCTTGTTTTTAATACAACTCAATTACATATACATTACTGGCTTATGAGTACATGGAGTAATCAGACTGTAGTATAAAATTGCAATATCTGCCTGTCTCATACAGTCGGGTAGCTTAACCTTCCTTCAGAGCATGCGCACTATTACCGTTACATATAGTTAATTTATTCAAAGTAGGCCATTAATCGCCATGTAAAAATAATACAGATTCCAGCTCCTACATTGTCTTCACTAATTTACAGGTACAAACCACTGGATGGTAGGGTGCACATACCATGCATACATTATGCCTAGGTGCCACACTGAGAACATGTCTGAGATAGAACAATCGGTCATCCACAACTTTCCCCCATCGACCATTTTCCACTGTCGATCATGCAATGCAGCAAAGGTTGAGCTCAAGCTATTGAGTAGCATATACTGTTAATACAAGCTACTATACTAAGGCTTCTCTAGCTCAAGATGAAAGTGCTTTATAGCGTTGTGCATGTACAATATATCCTTTATTTATAATGATATGCTGGAAAATATACAAACTAGTATGATATGCTGGCAAACTGACAATCCCTGCTAGAGCCTTCAAAATTGACTGATACCACCAGAAAATAATTAACACAGTTACTGTAATGATTTTAATTCTTTTAATATCCACCCCCAAGCCAGCCCTGAAATGAAATGTGGAAGCCCTAAGTCCCTGGGAGACAACAAAAGGAAGACATTATTATTTACCCCAATACATGTACATGTCTACCCCGGTAGTTAACACAGAACACGTGTCATACAGAATACATGTATATAAATCAGTTCACACAAGTTGCTTCCAACAGTTGTTCAATCCTGTAACATTTTGGAGATACATCGATTCTTAAACCTGGTTCTACGATATAGACCCGATTTTAGGTATACTTGTTAAGTGGCTGTGCTAGTCTTGAATAAATCAATAAATCCTATTGGATTAACCTTGATGGTGACCTTGTCTATGGTATTTATAAATGTTATTGGGACAAGTCATCCATTGCTTTAATAGGACAAGTCCTCCCATGCTGGAGATACGCCAGTTAAAAATAGGAAAATTTCTCAAAAGTGCACAGATATTCAAATACTGTAAAAGTAGCAATGTTTGCAGGAAATCAAGTTTGCAGTTCAAAAGCACGTGCATAATTGCACGTTACTGGGAATTAAATTCGCTGCCACTGGTAGTGAAAATTTGTTTTTTTACCTTCGTTGAACTCACAAAATTAACAAAATAAAATCCACATGAATATTTTAACTTTTACAGTAAGTCTTGAGCCAGGTACCAGGAAGATTAGGAAACACTTAATTGGTGTAAATTTTCCCATAGCAGCATAGTTATCCTTGAAATATCCACTTAATTAATAAACCCAGGCACTGAGAAGTTGAATACGTAGCACATTTCAGTGCTTTGGTCACTTTATATAGAGTATTTTACAGATGTACCTGTATAAATATATCATAATATAGACGTGGGTTTTTTTTTGCTAAATTGTACATGCATACTTATTACTTACTAAGACTCTTTCAGAATTGTCTGTATAGTGTACAGTACATTTTTATGTAGCTAAACCATTTAAATTAAAGAAATATGATATCCAAGTTTGGGATGCCTCAACACATGAATAAACTAATGAGTATTTATGCATTTCTTGCTATCAACACTACAAAAATATGCCTCTGCTACACTTGATACAGTTAACTAGACTACGATATTTCTAATACACTACTTTGGGTATAATTCTAAACAGTACACACATAGTGGTAAATAGCTGCCTACAAAGAAAACAAAATTTAAAAAAAAAAGTCAAACCACTACAAGCAGGTATTACAAGCAGGTATTTTCTACTACTATTTTTTAGGAGCCACCAGGTTCGTTCCAGGCTAGCAGTTTCACAGTATTGTGCATCTCAGCTTGCGTTGGGGTTTCTCCACTTTGATACCGTTGGGGGACATGGCTGCCTTATGTTGCCGGATATCTCTCAGGAGTTGGTAATACATCTGAAAACAGAAAAGGCATGATAGCCCAGAGGGATTAGGGGCCCTGATCCAGGGACATTTATTTTACTGCTTTACCACCACCCCAAAAAAGACCACCCCACAATTAAGACCACCCACAGTTGAAGACCACCCCAGAATAAAGATCTAGAATTGAGGCCACTCCAGAATTAAGACCACCCACAATTAAGACCACTCCAGAAATAAGACAACCCCAGAATTATAACTGGGAATCTCTGCTATTAATTAAGATCAGCCCACCAAGAACTGTAGAGGCTATGATCACTTGGCACATTGTTTACAAAGAGTGCAGACAACTTTGGCTCCTGTTACATTGTGGGTCTGTCACTGTAGCCAATCATTATCTATACAATGTTATGTATATGTATCATGTATATTGGACTGTCCTTATGCCCTCCTCCCCCTCCCCCCCCCCCCCCTCAATGACTCATTCTCCACTCTTATCGTGTATCAATCTGTGGAACACTGGAGTAAAGGCTGCTGCCACGGAACCCAGTCTTATCTGGTACACTTCTCCTTTAGTTTTATCATCAAGCGTTCTATTACAGTGGAGGAAGCATAAATTTCCCCTGTGTAGCGTAACTCGCATCAACATTTTAAATGTGAAAAGATCAGAACAGTTAAGTAGTACATTTTGTAGTACAAGTACAAAGGTAGCTAAACCAACAACTTCCCACCACTCACAGTGCGTTGGGGGGGGGGGGGGGGGCGGCGCGGCCCCCCCCCCCGGGGGGGGCGCCCCGGGGCGCCCCCCCCCCCCCCAACCCAAGACGAATGGAGAGAAACCAAAAAGGAGCACAACAAAAAAAAAAAAAAGTTTGTGGGGGGCGAGCGGCCCACACAGG
>JAAUYG010016058.1_pt1 | contig 12806 bp, 11 predicted proteins | sample 7278091 | NCBI WGS metagenome assembly JAAUYG01 (sample SAMN14350201, study PRJNA611818) | marine sediment metagenome | isolation source: surface marine sediment (0.6m) | place: French Polynesia: Moorea | collected 2018-08
CAGAACGTTGATCCTGTATTCTGCACTGCCAGGTCACCAAAGTAAAATTAGACCGAAGAGCTCTCTCCACCGGAGCACAAATATTGCTGAAACTTATTTCGAGACAGGGGAAAATGGAGAATGGCTGAGTACCTCCAGAAATCAGGCTATCTCTATGCGGACGGCCGCTGCTCCAAGTCTTGGATGCTATTGTTTATTTGCTGCAAATCTCCACAGTGCAGCAAGTTTGGACAGCAAATAAAGCGGTCCACTCTCTCGCAATTGCATTGGGCACGATAAGCCCCGAAGGCAACAAGACAACTGAGCATTCTCCCATCATTTCGCTACCCAATCGCCAAGAGTCCCCAGCAGTTGGGAGGTTTTTCTGGTCCCCAAAGCAACTAGCAAGAAGTATTTTCCGACAGATCCCATTCTCTATGTGGGGAAAACAACATCGTTCAATCTACAAAGAAGGTTTCGAGCAAATTGTTATCTCATTCAGGCAAAAGGGTCAAAACATTCTTTCCTGAATTGTTTTTGTGGGCATCGTCTGGATTGTGAATTCTTTGCGACGCACAACCATTTTACAAAGAAGGAAATGACCCCAGAGGAGAAAACCTCGTTCTTCGGTATGTTTTCTTGCGGCTCGAAATTCGAGCATTTCATCAACAGCACAAAGCTGGTTTCATTTTGAAGTCTGGTGGATTTTGACTCTTAATGGACCATGTAGCAGTGTGATTGTGACACAGGAACTTTATCTGCTTGATAATTCACACAGAAAGCACCCTGTACTTAGCATTCTTTGCTCGCTCAAAAGACCCAGAAAAAGCCAAGGTGCCCGAGGCTGGAGCAAATGGTGAAAAACGCTTGAAAATCAAGTCATTCGTAAGGCTGTAAAGAAATACCTTCCCATCAGACCAACTGTTCAGGAAATAACTCCCGAGTTGGCGGTGTCTGGAAAATCACAGGTCACACAAAACCAGTACCTGACACATCGCACAAAGGGGGACCAGAATTCTGGCAAATTGACTCCAATTATCTTTTGATCGGGTTTGATTGAGCAATTAAAACAATGTGAACTCTGCTTTCTTTCCACTGTACCACAGGGGCAAAACATAACCGCCATTGGGCCCATTAGGCGACAATGGGCAACAAGGGCCTATCACCTCAACTCTAACACAGTTTGCTATTCACATTCCCTCAGGTGGAAATGTGACTTAATCAGGCACAGGGACTAAATGATCACCTTTCTCAGAGAGAACCTAATGCGATATGTCACAAAATCATGTCAATCTCAGGCATTACACAACGAGCAGTATTCAGGGGAAACCCGATAGGTTCAAAACCTCTGAAAACCCAGCAGCACAGATAAGGAGAGAGAGAGGGAAGGACTGGAAATGCCGTGCCTGGCGTAAATTGTTAACAAAATTTGCAGAGATAATTTAATTGACATTGGAAATACCACAAAGCACTTAACACGTCGCATTGGATTATGAATTATCAGCACCGTGGATGTGCAATCCATACACGGAGCTTCAACAGCGGCTTTCTGAGATGAGAAAAAGACGGAAAACGCTCTGGATCTTTTTTCCCCATCTGCAACGCATCCGTCAACAACCCTGTTTGCATTGGCCACATCAAAGATCGGTCCATTTCATACTTATTGGCCACATCTCGGCAATCATTTTGTGCTTTCTCGATATGAAAGAAAACAAGGAAGCTGAGACATTCGTCACCTCTTGCACCAATGCACGGGCTATGCATCTCCTGTACCTGCATCAGCCCGCCAAATCTGATTCCTTTCACAATTGCACCCCATTGCATGTGAAAGGAGAGAACCAATGAATGACAAAACTTACCATGAAAACGTATTCAGTCTGTAGTTGAAGACCTGGGAACGTGTGGTTGAAATTGGTGGTGAAAACATTCTGCGTCGTGTTGGGTTTCTGCTTCTGGGAGTACTGGATTTGGAATTCCTCCATCTTGGTGTACGGATCCTTCGGGTGCTCCCAGGCCACAGTCACAGAGTCACTGCCCACTCTAGCAATCCGCAGATTGTGCACTTTTGCAGGAACTGAAAGAGACAAATAACTCTTTTGATCAGATCAATTAATTTCAAAAGAAAACAGATTTTTCTTTTGGCAAAAGGAAAAATTGATCAGTTTTCGGCGGGAAATATGGAAGATGTGAGTCTGGTTTGTTTCACGGGTGAACTCTTCCAGCAGCTTGCATGCGAAAGTCTGGAAAATGTTCATTTCCCGTCCAAAGAAGATTCCCAGGTCACGCTAGCTTATCTGCCTGAGAGCCCTTTCATATCTCAGCGACCATTTGAATGAACGGAACTGGCGATTCTGTCGTCTTCAATTCTATTAGTGACCTGTTTTTATTGGGTTTTCCTATTCAAGTCAGGAGACCTCTTACAATATTAAGTCTGGTGTCCCAAGGGACCACCCTTTAGACATTCTTCTTCTATCTGCATTTGTTTGACCAATTTCATAAAAGAAGACTTTCCCTGACAAAAACCAGGCACCCACATGATAACCTACGATAACTCAAGAACGAACCGAAAAGTGCTCCCGACCTCTCTTGGCCTTTGTGCCTTCTTTGATAACGTCACGCTGTTTTTCGAGCCAGCTCAAAAATATTCCTTGTGATTTGTCTGGAGATCGAAGCCCTTCACAAAGCAGATAACATGTCGCACAAACATCCACGTGTCACCGCGTATTTCTCACCGCTCATCAAACTCTCAGGTAAAATTATTGCACTGGAAACTGAAGCTCCATCGCCACTGACGATCACAATGGAACGAGGTTTTGACCATTGGACACTGAGGGCATTTTCAACGAACCTCTGAATATGGGATTACAAAGCAGGTGAAATGATTCTGAAAAATCGTCCTTTGCAGGTGAGGGTCATTGTTGTTTTCAGTATTTCTCTTTTTCACATTGGCAATGAACATAGCACCAGTCAATCTCATACGGAAACAAATCAAAGGAAGCGGATGTGCCATCTGGATGGATTCTAGCGCTGCACAGCAGTGTAACATTCGCAGACAATTTCCCAAGAAAATACGTCTTCTTCCCACCAGTGTGGCGCTTACGAGATTTCTCCGTCATCACTCGAGTGTTTATTTTGGTTCAATCTCCCCCACCACCAAGCCAGGTTGTGACCCCGTACCTCTCGTACAACAACAATGATTTGTGCTGCGTCTAAAGCAGCTTCAATGGCCGTGTGGACAAGCTGGATCTGAGTCGGTGCCAGCCACTTGACAATTCTTGCTCAGTTCTCGCACACCCACCCTGTTTGCACAATCTCTCGCACTTCTTGCGTGATTCGCCTAAGAAATCATTCATCGAATTCATTTCTAATCAAAATATCCCATGCCAACAAGCACCATTTGATACATTTTTCTTCACTGCTGGAGAGTGTCTAGCCGCTGTTTGTGTTTATTGTGAGTTTGCCAAAGCGTTCTTTCTGAAACTTTAACATTTCTGGAATCATTCGTGATGAGGTCATGCAATTTATTTTTGAATAAAGAAAATTCCCAGGAAACAGTGAAACTATCCAGGATGAGCAGGTTTCGTGAGAACGACTTTTCTTGCACTGGGGGTGATGGAATGGTCACCGAGAAATGCCTCATCGTTTCAACCTCATTGCTTCTTCATTGCTCAGTCGCGTGAAAGTTGTCGGTAATTCTTTTCCTTCCCGAGGAAACAACAATTAGACTCGCGCGAGGTGAGTGCTTATTTATTTCCACTGTCCAAGCTGGTGCTCCATCTCTTTGCCCAGCCCCGTGAACATTGCGTGGGTGCGTCAGAAATTCCACCGGCAAGCTGTTGCAAGCGGACTCCACAGTCTAAAGCTAGATTCAAATGCAGAGATGGCACTCTTCAGTTTGTGGAAATTACATAGAAAATGGTCAGAGACTAAAGTTCTTGGCAACTATCAAGTGGAACACAAAGGACCTTCTACGATGAAAACAGTATTTTATCCGCAAAGGAGCTTAGCTTCACAAGCACCACACAAAATGAGCAATTAGAAAGTGCTTTAGATGACATAAGCCAGTTGATGGAGTATCTCTTGCAAGTCATCCGGGCAAACGACACGTGAATGTTTCCCTAATGAGATATTGTCCTGAACAAAGAGTGATCAATTATTCTTGTTCTTACTCAAAATGACTTACATCCATTCAGACCAAAACAGCACACGACACATCAGTTTTCAGTTGGTTTCCTTTTCCGGATTTTGCAGAGTTCACCGAGCAAAGCCTTTTTCCTTTTTTTGTGTGAAATAATTTTGCATCCACATCCAGAAGCTGATTTAATCACGCAATTTTTTTTTCGACTAATTATCCACTTTGCAATTATGAACACTCCCGTCGTATGCAGCGAGCGTTTGTCGCTATTCTGGTGCAATTGCCTCCCGTGTGCCGCTCACTTCACCCAGAAAAAAAACCAGATGAGACGACGCAAAAAAAAGTCTGCATTTGCCTGCACAAGATGACACACCAACACGGGAACATCCGCAATTTCCCCCAGATTCACACCTTTGATGTCAAAAAGAAGTGCCAGCAAAAAGCACTGCTAATGGGCTAGAAAAAAGCCTGCATGCAGTTCAGATGAAGGTCATTGCAAAACCTCATCCCTGAGCCAAAAACAGGAAAAAATCCTCTCGTGTTCAAACACAGAATCGAAGAGATTTACACACTTCAAACACTCACTCCAAACAGCTCAGGCTTTTTGCTGATGAAATTCTCTTGAGACTTTGAAACCGCTCAAAAATATTTAAGCACTGTGTCTGGTTAACTGCTTTTTGGAGCATTACAAAACAGCCAAGGATAAGCCAGTTCGCACTTCCACGGATACAAAAACCTGCCAGCCGGCACTGAGGGGATAAAGGGCGAGATGACATTCGGATTTAGACAGGATCAAAACTTCTTCACTTGAAAATCACAGTTCACAGGTGCAAATTCTCATGACTGTCAACGACTGCAAAAGGCTTTACACGGGAACGTTTTCAAATATTTGATTTCAGTCTGACATTTTCTTCCCTGTGTTTCATGTTTCCAAGATCTCACCTTCTTTGTTATCTTTCAAATATTTTCACCCGATTTTTGTCTCTTGCCGCCCTGTTTGACTCCAACGTTTGTCTTTCAAAATTTTGTCCCTTTTCACACCAGTTTTTACAAGGACGAACACACGGGTTCTGCTTTCATGTCTCACACCTTGCTCAATTTTGGCTCTGTGCTGTTTCAGCGCCGTCCCCCCAGACTGTCTGTTGCTTTTCTGATGGGAGTCTTTTTATCCGGCCCGCACCCTTTTAGATCCTCAACCCGCAGAAAGAATTTAGCCTTTGCATACCTGCGTGTTCCGTTTGAACGACAATGGCTGCGGAGCGCTCGGACCCCGCCTGTTCACTGACGCCGTTCTGCGACACGATGACGAACTTGTACTTCGTCTCCGGGTACAGACCCGAAACCATCACCCTGCAACAAGACAAGTGTTGATCGTTTTAAAAATAGAAAACAGAAGACAAAAGGGTAAATAATCAGGGTCCTTTGTGGAGATGCACTGAGCTGCAGGTTTGACTCTGATCAACAACACATTGCACCTTCTTCACCTATACTTCCTGCAAGGAAAACACAAGGGACATCTGAGATGCAGGCACCAACTTCCTGCATCACACACACTTCCCCTCCCCTCCCAACTACTGCCACCTCTTGCCGCCGGTAGCATCAACAGATGAATTTCAAAGGCAATTTTGTAGTCTAATTAGAAATGACACCTGTCAAACAAGTTCGCCTTGCAATCTTCACAGGGCAAATATGTTGCGCAGCGGAGGCAACGCGGATTGGTTACTTTAGCAGCGGATCCCGGCGCCAAGCTGCAGTTTGTACAGCTTAGTCCTGGAACAGCTGAGCAAAAAACACAGGGCGCCGCCTGTGTAAACACGCGTATCACAAGGCACCCCAGGTGGGTGACCAAATTATCCCAGTTTTTTTCTCTCAAAAAATGCTTTCAGTACTTTTAGTCCTGAGATTGGGATCATGTCAGAGATTGTTTTGAAGAATAACCCAAGACGCTTGGCATTCAGACTGCAGATCAGATGACGCCACGTTTTGCTGGAAATATGCTTGGAAGTACGTAAACCCGTGAGAATTGTTTCTAATTGTTCACATAATTGAAGCAAAACATTCACTGACATTTTGCCATGCTTTCTTTGGCAAAAACATACTTGGCCATCAACCTAATCTTCACTTTGGCGTGTGCCCTATCTCACATCAGCATTCAGTTTCTTCAGGGTACTTGTTCAGGGCCCCACATATGAGTACCAAGTATCAACAACTGTACTTCTATTGTCAACAGCTTTTTTGTTTGAGGCAGCTTCTAAAACCCTTTTTGTTTACACAACAAAAGATACTCACTTTCGGAGAGTGATATTTTGACACAACCTCCCATGTTTTATTTCCTGCCTACTGGAGACACGTAGATATTTTGAAAGCTGGTAGACTAGACAATCTACACGCAAAAGTTGCCCGGAACAACATGACCTCTGCGCGCAACGTTGGGCGGTTTATGAGTATGTCTATCACGTAACATACCCCCGGCTGGGCGTGTGACACTGAACAGCAAACAGGCCATCCGGGCCGAGATCACACTGCCCAGATTTAATCGTGGGTAAACGGGGGGCCAAAATGGCAAAGAACGAAGAAATTTTGCGCCTCCACTCTGAAAGGGGATTCTTTTGCCAAAATGCAACATGGCAACTTTTTCAAACTGTTTCAACGCCTCTTTGGTGTTTTCCTTGTTTCAGAGTCAATATATAAAGAAACGGAACGCACTTGGTTTGGTTGAGGTGCTCCTTCCTGGGTGTGTAACGCACTTCCTGGGGGCAGCCGAGGCAGCTGACGGTGTACAGCAGGTCCGTGCGGCCGCCCAGGTCCGCCGGCCGCGTCCACGTCAGGTTCACCATCGTCTGGTTCACGCCGACCGTCGTGATGTTCCGCACTTCCGACGGCGGTTCTGAAAACAGCAGAATTGCGGAATTAAGAATATATAGTCCACTGTGCAAAAAGACTTGCATCACACGTGGGCTAGCAGAAAAAATGCATTGAGATACAGGAAGAAGAACTTCGACAGTTTATTTTTTTTTCACTTTGTGGATCAGGAAAGCCTTAACGTTGTTAAACGTTCAAAAACAAGCTTGTCAACGAAGCACATCCCAATCCGAGTTGGAGTGTTTCTCTGGGTACACGACCACAAGCCAAGGGTCTGAAACAAATTACTTGTGGCAGAGACCGAACAAATGATCCTCAACTTTTTTCCCAGCACTCGAGAGTATCGCCCGTGTGAGCAATTTTTACCGCACATTTCACCACACGTAATGACACCTTAACCATTTTGAGGTGTCTTTGCGTCCCTGACTTAACTTTTTTTGGCCATAATTGGGAGTCAAAAAGGAGAAAGGAAAGTAGAAGACAGCGCCGTTTCAAATTAGCAGAAGAATCACTCATTTGGAGGAAAATAACAAGAAATTTTCACAACCAGACAACCCCCAATCTTCTGTGCGTAAAAGTTGGGTGCACAAGAATTTCTCTTGGCAGCAAAAAATAATCTGAGAACATCACAATTCACCTGGAAAAGTATGGTTGGCATTTATTTGCTACAACGTGCGTGGAATATTAATTAAGTTAAATGTTTGGTCAGCTTAGATATCAATGGTCTTGTTCATCCACACTCAAGGTGTGAATATTGTTCTCAACTAGAGACGTGACATGTTAGTTTTGCGTGACAGAGTCCACGACTCCTGGGCCTAGAGCCCCAACGCGATGTTTGCTTCGGCCACAGGTCCAAGTGTCCAAGTCACTCGGTGGACAAAGGCCGATAGATCAGCACCAATGTCCAGCAGAAATCCCCTCATTGACCAGTGTGTTTGACGGACATGACTCTCCTGGGCAAAAAAGATTCCGTTTACGCTGTAAATCCAGGCTGTAACTTGTCACCAGTCACAAATATTCAAGGACAAAAACTTGGTCAATTTGCAGAGATTGGGTGTCACTTTCCACACATTTAGAACCTGTGAATTGATGGTTTAATCCCACCGTGTCTGGAGTTGGGCACTTTTCTCCTATTTGTATTTGGAAACCTCACTGAAACCAAACCGGAGCTCCAGGACAATGAACAAGCTCAGCTGCCCATTTCGGGCCAAAATACCCCAAATTCTCGAGCACAATTCAACACAGTAAACAGCGCATTTCGTACAATTTCATACAATCTGGCCACATTTCCATGATAGATATTAATGACTTTTCTGCTTTTTGATTTATTCGCCAATTTGTCACAATTAGCTCAATTCACAGAGAACTGACGTCCAATGCATTGAGTTGAGCCCCGTCTTTTTTCCTCAAGCGCAAATCCGCAGAAAGGAAATCGGGGAATAATCACCGCAGCACTAATTCGTTTGAGCCTCTGGAGCCCATAGCTTCACGTGTTGTGTTTCCCTGGGAAGGAAAAACAGCCTTAGCCAGAACTAATACCCTGGGTGAAACCTACGAGTCTATTGATTGCTCCAAAAACAGCATGAAACAGGCGTTAAAGTGTCAGCCCAGTCTCGACGACCTGACAAGCACTTTGAACATTATTGGGGAGCTGATAAAAGGGTCCCACTGTTACAATTCACAAGGATTTATAGCACGAGTGAGTAATGATTGGCTTTTGTGCTGCTCGCTGTAGCCAATATGGTGTAAGGTGGCTGAGATAGCATTGCGCCGTCAATTTGTTCTGCAGCCCAAAAAGCGGCATCTGGACGCACAGCCGTCAGGTCCGTGGAGTCAGATCCATCACGGCGCACAGACGACAGGCTCAAATCTCGCCGCTTTCAACTGCTCGCAAATTATCCTCCGCGTTGCCTCCATCAATCATCACCAAAAAGAAGTTTCTTCGCGGGACCTTGTCCGCAATTTTGCTGTCATTTCTTGGCAGCAGCGGCACAAGGAAACATTCAACGCCAAAACACAACACTAGGACCGGCCTGATGGGGGAAAGGGACCTTGACATGGAAATGTTCACATAGTGCTGAATGTTGTGCAGACTGCAGCAAAAAAAGTGAAGCTGGCCAATTACATGATCAGGACGCTTTGCAGAAATGACTTCCCATTGTGCGAAAAGGAACCATTCATCTTTTCCCCAGGGTCTCCATTCTACTCAAGTGCCCAAACTTTCTTTCTCTGTTTCCTTTCGTCTCTGCACCAAAAGGAAACTTATTGAGACTGGAAGGATGCTGCTCATTTCAGTGGCCCACGCAGAAAAATATTCTGAACAAACTCAGATGCGCTACAAAATGTGTCCAGACAATGACATCACAAAAATCGAGAAAGCGATCACCATTGCGTTACAGCTCTCCGTGTGGAATTGCTCGCCTTTTGTGTGTGTGGTGTGGTGTGTGTGTCCGTGTAGGGAGCAGCGGGGTCAGTAAAAGTGTGGTTTCGGGTGAAAACAAATGGACATCTTACTGGTGCAGGGTTTGGACTTGTCGTCCTTGAGGCTGCGGTAGAATCCCGTCTCGCAGCCGCACTCCACCGACCCGTTGTTGGGCGCGATGCTGTTCGCCGGACACTCGGCGCACGCGTAGTTATCCGTCCTCCACTTGTACGTGCCCGGCGCGCAAGCTGCAAAGACACGGCAACGAGAAAATCATTAGACCTACAGTCAGCACTGCATAACGGATCCAGGCAAGTGACACACCCAGCATGGTGGAACCCCAGGCCATACAGATGCGTTTTAACACTGTCTGCTTGAATCTGAGTCCCCGTGGCTGGAAAAGGCAAAAGGATGGGGAGCAAAAAATTGTGTCCAGAACGGCAGTTCCAATTTTGAAACAACAAACATTCATGAATGCAACGACCAGTCGTCGCAGATTCCCAGCAAACAAACCAGAATCTGAACCTGGATCAAACTGCTTAGTTTTCCGGGACATACGCCCCTTTTCCTTCCGGCCAACAGCAGTGCCCAAAACGTCACACGCGAGATTTCAATCTGGGAATTTGGTTTCTTCTCTGACAACCAGATTGTCAGACCACCTCTCAGTGGAAAAGTAACGGCGTGACAGGATTCTGGCTTTCTCCACTGGAAGTCTGTTCACGGGAAAACGGGGTGACAGCCGCAGAAAAACCAACAACAAAGTCAAGACAAAGATAACGAACGAATTTCAGTGAACAAATACAAAAGCCCTCCGCGAAAGAAAAGGGAGACAAAAAGCCTGGCCTTTTCTGACGTTGCCACTGCGCAAAGAAACACCAGCTGAATTGACAATGATAACAGTGACAATCAGAGAAAAGGCCCTTTGAACTTCCTTGCACAGAATCACGGCAAATTACCAGCCGCAGCCCCATTCACAACCTTGTGGCAGCCATAAATACCAAACCCTGGCTGACAGCCGCACAAAACCATCTTTGCAACCATTAATGTAGATATGTTCTCATTGATGCTCGAAATACTGCACAAGGTCTTCGTAATGTCACAAGAGTTTTCGTCTACAAATTGATTCAATCTTGGATTTTAGATCTTTGGGTGTGGGCGCGTTCTTTTTTTCAATTAGGTTCCAATTGAGTTTTTCTCACCTCTGACTTTTCACCACATTTACGGTTGCCAGAAAAGCAAATGTGTTGGCCTTTTCCAATCCTTTTCTTCATTTGATTCAACAAAATCGCAAAAAAGGACGGCCACGAAACTTTCTGGCTCAGGCCCTCAGCGAACCTTTGACGCTTTCGAAAGTTTGTGTGCAAATCAGGCCTTGGCCAGTCAGTGCAAACTTTCCACAACACACTGCCAAATTCCTCGTCATGACTGGTTATTCAAAGGCAAGTCAAAAGCTATCACGGCAAATTAAGATCTTCAAAGGCGACAGGGCCATTAATTTCAGATTTCTCTGCAACCCTGCCAAATGGCCATGTTTGGTCATCGTTCAAAGCTAAGAAAGAGACCGGCTAAAAGCGAGCATCTGAATAGAAGCACAAATCTAGCATGCCCAGAAGGGCGGCTTTTGAAGGATATCAATAACACAGGAGCATGCATTTTGTGTATTAGTATGATGGTAGTATATACTGTTTAACCGATACGAGTCTTTATTCAATGTGCTCATTTTTGGAATTGCATTTTGTTGTTCGTCAACTGAAGCGTTGGACGTCAGATCCACAGAGTGGATCGTGTTTACGAGTCGCAGATCGCTGCACACTGCAACTAATTACATCTCCGTTCTGCATATTTAGAGTTCATTCTTTTGTACGATGCCCTGTTTTTTACTTGACCCCGGGGGTCTCTTTTTCATTGCTCGGGTCAAGCACCACTGACCTGGACACAACACGATTCAACGCACAATTTCTCAGTATGTATCTCTCCATCTTCAGACACTGAAAGGACAGCAACTAATGTGATGCCCATTTTTATGTGTTTTCTTTTTGAATGCGAGGCCCTAGAATTGATCTTCTCTTCATGTAAGCCCAGAGTTGAACTCTCATCTGTATGGTCATGTTGCTCAGTTTTCTGAATACTGATTAGCTTGCTCTGAAAACAGCTATTTGTAGACAAAATCACCTGAATTATTCATGAAGCTTATGTGATGCTTGTCTTGCCTACATTCAGCTTTTGCCTCACAGACCTTGATGTTCAAATGAAGTGCTTCGTTAAGTGTGTTTGAAGCGTTTCCTCGTGTGCAAAATTTGGTTAGCTCCTTTTGTGGTCTGGTCATAACTGCATTACAACTTTCTTTCAAACGCATAGTGTACCCACAACGCGTGGTGAATCACGAAAAGTTGCCAATCTCGTAAATACACATTCCTGCCAAGTGTACTGATTCTCATTTTCTCTCCACATAAATTCACTTTGCCACAACCCCAAACCCTTTGTGATGTCACTTCAGCACACTTGACCTCACTCACTCAGACATTAACCCTTGACCTTTCATTACATTAAACTATTACAAACTTCAGTTTGCCTCTTAAAAGCTATTAATTTCTTTTGGTCATGCTATAAAACTTGCATATGTGCTGACATGATGTTTATTTTGACGGTGCAGGGCAAGGGTACAAAAGAGCTTTTGGATGAGCACCCTCTTGGTCCAGCCCCTGGCATAGCTTGATGCATTTTTAACCTTTTATGACTTGAAACTTGGCAGAGTTTAACCTGTCTGCCAGACAGGAAATTGTCCTGCTATGAAACGGGCCCCAAGTCAAAATACAACAGTTAAACTGGCTGGAATTCTTTTAAGGTGGGTAGTTATTTAGGAGGCTACCCCACAGGGAGACAGGCCAGGTGCTTCCTTGATTCATCTCATTCTGATCCAACCCCCGGTCCTCTCTCATCTAACCCGCGGCCTTTCAGCTGTAGGGGAAGCCTGCAAAGAATTGTATAACTCAAATCACAAACACAACAGAAGAGGCCAGAAGTGGGCTTATTCTGTTTATCAGTGAGGTGACATAATTATCCTTTGAATACCAAAAGCAGAATACCCTGGAGTATGCCACAAAGGATTATACCTAATGACCTACGCAATCAATAATCTCTGAGCACACACAACTTTCACTTGATTTGACAGGAAATATTTTCCACCATCGTTGATTGAAAGAAGCTCCGGCTACACCAGAGTCCTGCTCCTACGAATTCAATCAAAGAAACAAAGATAAATTTGCAAAGTGCATGACAAGAGCACCAGTCTAGGTGATCAAAAGGTGAGAAGCGTACCATTGCGAAGAAACAGCACAGAGTAGGTGGGGGGAATTTTCTGTGTTCGGTGGCATAACACCACGAAAATATCTATTTGATGATCTTCAC
>JAAUYG010141134.1_pt1 | contig 12805 bp, 10 predicted proteins | sample 7278091 | NCBI WGS metagenome assembly JAAUYG01 (sample SAMN14350201, study PRJNA611818) | marine sediment metagenome | isolation source: surface marine sediment (0.6m) | place: French Polynesia: Moorea | collected 2018-08
TCGCTACAGTATAAGCACTGCACTGTGTGAGAGCATTCGCTATCAGGCCAAGTCTGAACAAAATGTCCGACAAGACCTGATACCCAGGGTGCGCCACGGGGAGGCTGCTCTTTGCACCCCTTGTGTTCAGCTTGAAACAGTACGTGTCCATTGGGATTTCAGATATGCACATTTTCTTTATTAATTATGTGTTATACATTGTACTGACCAGGGGAGTTGATATTGTGGCTTGTAAGCAATTTCTGAACAGGAATAAAGATTTCTTGTGACTCTTGTGTCTATTTTCGTGTGTGAATGCCAAAACAACAGCGGAATGGCAGATCCTCCTGAATTCCGCACTCTGAAAATGGAAATTTTGCACTAAGAAAATCTAAATTGTGATGTACAGAAATAGAAATTCTGCGCTCAAAAATAGAAATTTTGTGCTCTGAAAATACAAATTTTGCACTCAAAACTGCTCTAAATAGACCGTTCAGAATTCTGCGCTGAGAAATACAATGATGCTCTAAACAGACCACCCAGAATTCTACTCCCAGATAATGGAAATTCTGCACTCTGAAATGGAAATTATGCGCTCAAAAATCGAAATTTGCCCAATGCCATGAAAACGGGGCTTTTCCGTGATTTTTAGGCGCCAATGCCGTGCTATGCCACGCTGCCACGCTCAGATCAATATTCTGCGCTAAAATTGCGGAAAATTTGGAGGGACTGAAATAAATACATCAAAGGGGCGTGCGTGGATTTGGTGGCGTGTACAGATCCTTACGTCAGATCTAGGCCAATGCATCCAGGCCAATGCATGTTATCATGGGTTAGGGGTAAGGGTGATATTTGCCACAATATGGGATCTTGTTTTGTGCCCTGTAGAAGATAGAAGTTTGTCCAATCGTTAAAGCACAAATATCAAATGTTTTGCATAAACAACATCATTCTTACAAGAAATAGCCAGAAAAGGAAGGATACTTGTTGCGAGGGTTGTACATGTAGGTAGTTAGGTAGTTTCCATCACAGCCAGTATACGTCTACATACGTAGATCATGTTATATGCCATCTCATATATGCCGTCTGATATATGTACCCCCCTTATAGGGCGACAATGACCAACACAAGTAACAGTCTTACCAAGGAAATATCCCGGCGGCTTCCTTCGATATGTCCGAGCAGCCTTCCTCAAAAAGGACTTAGGCAAGACCTAGAAACAATTGCTTGATTCTCGTCTGTTTCTCTGATTAGCAGACTCCATACCTAGAAATAAACCAGAACACACCCAGTTAGTCACATTCAGTGTATCACGACAAAGCCAAGGTTATATTAAACTGAAAGCAAGGTCGATCTCGATTCTGTCCTCCAATATCATTAGAATACTGCCGCAACACAAAGTGTTGAAAGATTTGAAATGGGTATCAGCCATGATGCCTGTAAGAACATTCCCGACTACCTATAATGACTATTTGTAACACTAATTTCAAATTAAGTCAATGCTAGCCATATCCGAATATTATACTAATTTAGATTTAATTCAATATTTCGCATGGAACAAGGTATTTTCGCTCAAAGATAAATACGTTCAATTGCGTGAAAAGCACAATTTAATTCAAATCATTTCAAGTCGTGTTGATTATGAGATTACATTTTAAATTATGCATAAAACAAAGCACTCAACTCACAAATATGCAGTACAGCAAACCGTGCCCTATTGTTATATGAATTAAACTACATGATTTGTTTTACATTACATAGTCACTTATACACAATCCTGAGTCAGTATAGTCTACATAGTACACATCCCAGCTGAACATCCATCACATTTTCGCTCCTTAACATGCTTAACAATATCTTTCGATATCAGCCTGATACACTTTGTGGGGTATTTATTTAAAACTAACATAAATTAACAGTCTTTGTGTCTAAACTGATTTACACTTCTGAGTTAAATATGCTGTCTGGGTGGTGGTGACTAATAGTGGTCTAGTACCTGATGAATGATGAATGGAGTCTGGAATCTGTGATTTACTCTTGCCCTGCCACTGTCGACTGCAGTCAACATATTGGCGTCCGTTGTCATCAATTTTAGTATGTTTAGTAATCGCTAAATGTCGCACTTACACAATACTAGAGGTCCACAAAATGTTTCTCTGATAATAAAACTAAATTGGTTAGGTAAATTTCTCCCGGTGCGAGTGGAACAACAGCTGCTGCAAGACGAAATATATCATCTTGTTCTTGTTTTTTGTTGATTTATCATGGCTCAGGGTAGGTATAACCACGAGACAGTCTTGGTAAAAGAGGACTTGGAATATGATAGAAACAGTGATGAAATAGTGTTGATGAAAGGGAATATTGGATTACAGTGGGCAGTAATGTAGCTGCGATAATATATTGAACAACGGTGCATAAATTTGAGTAAACGAGATATAGTACTCAATACTCACTAGATCTATGCATGCAAAAGGTTCAGATACCAGTGTACAATTCTTTTGTATAATTCTACAAAGGGACTGGTTATAGAGTAGTAATAACCAGCAGATAATAACAAGTTATAATTAAGTGATACCAATAAATAAATACACATAAATCTCTACTAGTAAAGACATCATGAAGTTGATAATTACAGGACAGTGGTAAAAGCTCATCTCTATGATCGTACTTCAATCCAATCACACTGTTATAATATGGTTTGACATCATCTATAACTTAATTCTTCACTTCCATCGCAGCATAAACCATGTTTTCTAGAATGTCAGATACCTGATGAAGGTTTTTATGTCACTCTGCCTTGTTTATTATAAATACTTCAGTGGCACAAGAATTTGAATTGGGCAGATATACCGGTGTTATTCCGAATATGCAGATGAAGTGAGATGATGTCATAAATATATGGTGAGTCAACATTTCCTTAGCAATGTAAAATTCTAAAAAAAAATGTTTGTCTTCATAGAGGGGAAAGAGATGCAGTAAGATAAACATAACTAACAGTAACATAACAAGTTTCAAAAGTTCAGCCACATGGGACTGTAAGGTGTGACAACCCTCATTAACAGTTATAAGGAGAAACACACTGAGATGCCTCCTAGTGATTGACAACCGAGCATATTTCAAAGATTACTACACCTTCCTTTCAACAGATCATAAGAAAAGCATTTACTTTATTCAAAAACTAAACCCAGGTCAGGCAGATAGGCAGCAAGAAGAGTGCTTTGTCCTCTCTAGCATGTATAGTCATAACATGACAGTGTAATATCGCATTACACAAGACTGTCTGGTTGCCAGCTTGCCTCATTAAGCCCTCTCCAGGATACACCATTCGCAATCACAAGGATGTTAATACATGGCTAATGTAAAATAATATAGGCGCCGCAGCCTTATTTTACACTAAGATCTAGGTGCTACTTTGAAAAGTTAATTACCCCCAGCCCACCCCTCATGCTGTGCTGTTAGATCAAAGGTGAAACCTCAAAGGTGTAACTGACATCACAAATCGATTGGGCTTTTGCTCTGATACTAAACATACAAACTGAAGTTACAGGGCATTAGAAGCATTAGAATATTTTCCAGCCCTTTTTTGTTTCTGAAATGCGCCATGACCCTGTACGTGCTAGCTTGTCTCATTGACAAACTGGAGAGACAGGTAGCATGTCTAGGGTGGAGGTGACAAACAATAGCAGTCAAGGTGACACCTGTAAACGTGATCCACACAGACGAATTGGAACGTTACTGTGTAACATGAGGTTCAAGGCTTTGTGCTTGAACAGGCAATTATATAGGATATCACAAAAAGACCTTAACAAGTTAACATAGGTAGCGCTTCGTGAGCGTAGTTGTGAAGCAATGTATTTGCAATGACACCGGCTAAATACTAGACATTGGGCAGACTGCTGAAGGGGTTTGCAAAGTAGTCAGGCCAATGTGTAAGCAATGGTGAAATTGCTCCAGGTTTGACCTTTTTGGGGTTTCCTTGAAACACTGTGCGTTGAAACAATACCATAGTGTATTGCTTTCCTTATTACCTCAAACAGAAATGATTCGGGGCTTAATGACAGTTCTGCTCTTTCGAACTATAAGTGAGACTAGGAACACATATCCAGAAGAAGGTGCAGGGATACAAACATTTTCCAGGTATTTATGGGATAAACTTCAAATTGGAATGCGGTGGAAAGTTTATATTCGAGCTATGACATATGACATTCTGCATTCGAGCATCTATAATGAGCGACGATCAAACTATAGGTCACAGAAAACATTACTCAACACGATTAGAAAATTTCCATCGATTATAATCGACAGGCATCCATGTCAAAGTGGTACATTTGTTGCTCTTGGACGACAGTTTGGCAACTTATTTTTCGGTCAGCACACTAACAAGTCAGTTCATGTCTTTGCTGATGATTTTCGAATCTGCCGAGTATACAATTTCACATATAACCCAATCTATTATATTGGCGATGCTAACAAAACGCTAAGTGATAGTTTAACATGTGTGGATGATAAGCTCCTACGCATTTCCTGGAATTTACTGGCAGGTAATGGTTTTGGCATCAACTATACACTGTCCGAGTTTACCGCACCCCATTCACACGGTTGTTCCGATGCAAAAGTCGTGATGAATCTTTATAACGAAAATTCGCTTCTATTGATAGTCTGTCCGAATTGGGCAACGCAAACGTTCGTCGCAATGCACATAACAGTTAAATTTTTCTTGCGCCATTATCACAACCCATTGTTTATAGCCAAACTGGATCAGAAATACACCAAGTTATCATTTCACTATCAAATTCTGGACTTAAGAAACGTGTCAGTAACTTGTTACATGTTCCCAACCAGGCAGCTCGTTAAATTAGGGATGCAAAGCAGGGTGCAGTTGGATTGGAGTGACCAATCCTTAATGCACGTTGGAAAATTTCAATGCGCCTCAGTATACGCTTTTGCATTTTACATTGGTAATTTATATGGTGATTTCCTCACGCCAGTCATTTATCGAAACAATTTCACCTGCAGCATTCCTGAAGCTGAAGCTATATTTTATGATGGCCCCATACAACCATTCTGGGAACCAGCACTCCCAATCTTGAAATACTGGAGTTGTCCACAAATCTCCAACAACACGACAGCCAATCGTGAAAACGAGGAGGTGCGAGGCTCTCTTAATGAACTCAACCTTATATTTTTTGTGCCTAACAGTGAAACTCACGACTCTTCCCACTTCGCACTTACATGGCATGCCCAGCACATGTTGCCTGAGGTCCTTCGAATCCGCGAGGTACTATTAGATTTGTCTAAAAGCTCGACAATCCATTTCCCTCCTACACCCAACACCTTTATTGATGTTGTGCATGTTCAAGCACCGGAAGGCAAATTTGTACATCTTAGTTTTACAGAAATTAAGTATATCATACCAAAAGAGCTTTATACCCGCAAAACCTTCTCTCCATGTTACGACGGGTTTGAAATAAAGGACCCAATGGACAACAAGCATCATGTTGATGGTCAAATATGCTCCAATGTCACGGCAGAAAATATACTTCAATATTACCAGACGGATGGGTTAATAGTTGGCCATGACGTTGTGTTAATGAGAAAACAGTATGGTTGGTTATCATCCATATCGGGTGTTATCACTGCAAGGGCGCATAACTGTGTTGGCTACGTTAATGTATTACCCAGTGAGGGGAATCACCTTCGAACATACAGGGTATCACATGCTATTGTGGCTTTTGATGCAACCACCGTTAAGTTTAATGATAGTGCTCATTTTTTTCGGCTTTAAGAGTTTTTTTCAGATGTTTGTCTCAAGCATGCTGTAAATTACAGATAGTCCCTTTCAGTGACTTGGCAGTGTACGACTTGAATTTGTCTATTATGTGGAACAGTTACTTAAAATACACGATTACTAGTGAAGACCTCACATCGCCATCACGCTTCAGTCTAGAGTTTTCAGCTATTCGAAACATGGTAGAATTCCGAAATGCTTCTTCAATGTACGGAATTCGAGTATATTCTTTGAACAGCAGCTGTAGGGTTGCTAAGCTTACCTCACCATACACAAGGATATGGGATACGGAGGCCTACAGTGCTCAGATAGGTTTGCATCCGAGCATTTTGACACATGCTGCAGGCTTTTCAGTAAAAGTTGGTCAAGGGACAAAGCCGCCGGTCTGCACCGACGAGCGTGGAACAAATATGGCAGCTATGTTTTTTGATGTAAATTTACTTGGACCTTGCGCTAATGCAGACTTGAACATACAAGAGATACGTCTCCTCCTAATCTTCAAAACACACCAAAACACAAGGTGCTGTAGCTTCAATGGATATATCTACACCAATTCCATACAAGGTTACGTTGAATTGTTCTTATTCTTGGAGGAAAATTCGAGGAAAAATTTCGGGATTACCAACGATTGGCCCCTTTTGGACAGAGACAATAATGTTAAATTCCAGGTGCTGTGCACACAGGCTTGCTTAGCTATTATAATCGAAATATGGCCACGAAGTCGGAGTTCTTCGAAGACATTCAGGATTGGATACCACGCAAAATTAATTGAGCAAAGTGATTTTACTGGGGTTACATTCACACAGATTCAGTTACCTATTGGGTTCTTATCCCCACGGCCCCGCATGCTCTCCTTGAACCAAGTTTGCCTTCATCACCGTTGTTACATTACACCAAATACCCACATGGTTGTAACATGGGATCAGGCAAAAAGAGCATGCGAAGGAGAACGGGCAACTTTATACAGCATCAACAGTGACTTGGAGTGGGCTTTGCTAACTCGACTTCCGCAACAGACAGGAGTGAAATTTATTGAGTTATACGAGATTAGTGACATTATACTCCTTTATATCGGACTTGTCTCAGACGTAAGTACACATCGCATTAGCTGATAAGATTAAGGTAATAACGATGCCAGTCTCGAGGAAGTAAGTGGCATACATGGTTACGAGAGCCATAATTACTGCTGAATGCTTGGAAATTCTTGCGTAGTGCCTAAGCCTAAACCAGCAGCTTTCACAAAAAAGGCCATTTGGTCTAGTATAGATGCATTGTTGGCTTCTTGCAAATTGAATTCATATTGCATTTAAAAGAATATTTCTGCATCTCATACTCACAGCAATACACAACATTCCAAGACAGCTGCATGAGACATAGTAACATCAAATTTTACTCACTTTCCCATATCATCAAGATCATTAACAATTCACAGAGTAAACTGGCTACCTGCATGAGTGGCTAACCATTAAACATTCGATTTACATTTTATTATACCCTGAGACTGATATATTTGGACCACCTGACGCATTATGACACCAAAAGACCTTGGGGGGGGGGGGGGACTTGGGATGCTCCCTAGGCTTTGGCCGGTTTCTTGGTCCCTATCTATCCTCCGTATCCTTACATTTCCTATTTGCTCCAAGTCCGTAGATATGTTTTCCTTAGTGGGATATTTTTGTCCTTTTGTACACGTTTCTAACGATTTGTCACATATATCATGTGTATCTCTTCACAACACTTATATTATTGTGTACGTTAGTTCCTATTGTGTTTTTCACCGTCATTTACATATTAAATGACAAAACCACCACTAACGTGTCAGTCGTATTTTCTCGGGTGCGTAGGATACTAGCTCCCGCCATTACCGCTTATGTTTCACAAGCTTTCCATACCCTTAGTTTTCTCAGGGCAAGTGACATAAATAAATGTGGCTATTAAGTGTTCCAACGCCCCTTCTCCCCCAGCTCCAACATAGTTGTCAAGATGGGAAATGATATTTTTGGAAATTTTCTTGGAAACCGTTGCATCCATAACTGGGATATTTCAAAGAAAGCTTCCTGGCTGTCATTATATCTCTAGACACTGTTTCATTATTTCAAACTTACAGCTTTCTTTAAAACGCACGTATATGGGGAACAGTTTCAACACCTTCTCCAAACTCGTCGCTCGAATGCGATCGCCAATATTCTAGGATGCTTCTTGTGCAGTATTTTGTCTGCGGTCATACACTAAATTAATTTTCTCGAAAATAACCGCACATAATGTCACCACATTTTTTCATTAAATTAATTATCTCAGAAACTGCTGCACTGATTGACACCATATTTCATATTACACCATAAATCTGATGATTATTGATATTTAGAGACGCCTTGATGTCCACCATATCTCTAGGGACACATTTCAGTATATCAACATTCAACATGTTTTATGTTTCATGTAAATCTTCTTAGTTTTCACATATTAAGTAAATTGTGGAAGAATTCAAATGAATGATTCTCCGAATATGCCAAAGTGAAAACAATCGCTACAGTTTGAGGACACACCTTTGCATAACATTGGCCAAGTTTCAATTTGAAAAGTATTTTAAAATTTAATTTTCAAGTTTAAAGGTATGTTTTTACAACATTTATAGAATTGGTACCCTGACAAAGCACGCGCTTTAACTGCAAATTGCCATTTGGGCATTTTCGATATGAGTTTAGTTGCTTGAAATCGCTATGCATCTCAAAAAAAAACAACAAAAAAACTAAAAAAACACTGATCATACAGCAAAAGGTTGAACTTCCATTAAGTTTGGAATGCAAGGTTGTGTTTCCTTAGGTTTCATACCCTTATCTCTTTTTGAGAAAAAAACGTCCCACAGTTCATTTCTGGCCGCACTCTGCAATAGCTATGAAAGTAAACCTACCAGTTTAATGGAGCTTGGTCAAGCAGAGTATCGGGTTTTGGTGTTTCTTATTTATTCTCGTTTCCCTAGTGTGTTCATGACCATGTAACATTAGAGACCGTTCCTAGGCTAAGTTTTACCTTCTCGAATCATATGGTGTAATGGTTATAAGCACATAGCATCACAGAGAATCTGTTAAAATACAAATAATCTAAAGAATTGTGTAAGAGTCTGTGGGTTGCAGTCCATGCCAATCTGTTTCTTAAACTGGCTCGCAATCTACATCCTGTAGATCCGTAATCCATTTTTCAATCTGTCGCTGCTGTAACCTAACAGTTGGCTTCTTCAACAAAGGCTTTGTGCTACAATGGTGAACTTTGGTATGCCTATAAGGTGCAGCTTCAATTGATTCTTCGCCCATTTGATAGCCTGGCAGATATTTTGGGATCTGGTAGTATTGACGCGTGTCACTCATTGGTTGCATTCTTTCCAGTGTCTCTTTGCATAGGGTGGAAGATAGCCCTTCAATGTAGCTCGCACCCATGCATCCTACCGTGTGCCTGTGTATGTCAAACCTTGCAACCATGTATTGCTTTAATCATTTGAATGTATTTTCTTTTGATCAACAACTGAACCAGTTTTGTTTCCTTGTGTGAGTTCATATAGTGGTGCCACACGTGATGAGTATCTTCATATGCATCGGTCAAGGTATTCTACCATACCCAGGAAGATTTGGCATCATCTTTGTTTGTCTGCATAGTCCTTGTCACCTGATGGCTTTAGGCCAGTCTATGAACAAATATCCGAACTTGATCAGCAGTGCTCCAAATTGGTACCTGTTGAAGGTGATTCCATAATCCTTTGTATGCTGTAGCACCATTTCGAGAACTTTGTTGTAGTCTGCTTTGGAACTTCTTCCAAAGAGGATTCTATCTCTTTAATTTACGTAATATAAATATCGACAAATATTTTTGTACATGCCGAATAAACCATGTGAACAGTTGGCTCTGAAGAAGAGACATTTTGCTCTTATGTTACGGCATTGAAAATGTTGCTCCCAGTCATGCATCCAAATGCAACAGTAGCAGGCCTTAGCTTTGTTTTATGTGCAATTTAAAAACATATTTTGCATTCTCTGAATTTATGTGCGAAGTCACCATGGCCCTGGATTAATGTGCGTTTGCTCCTGGACCATGCGTTCGTTCGGTATTTGCAAGTCTATGCTGAAAGGAATCATGTGCGTTTCCAATCATGTGCATGTTATTGCTTCTCTGTGTGGAATCTGTTCAAATAGATCTACGTCCACTCCTTCCAGTAGCCACTTTTGTAATGGCTCTTCTAAGTGGTATGCGGCTGGCTGTGGTTTACCAACTGCCTTTGGATTTCCCGTTTCGTTTTGTTCGTCATCTTGAATTTTTGATTTGTGTTTACCCATTTCCTGGAAGAATATGGCACTAATACGCCACGGTAGACAATAACCCTGGAAAACAAACATCTCACGAAAATTGCGTTTTCATTAAGGGTCAGAGTAAAGGGCTCTGGACTTCTGGTTCCACCTTTTTTTACAAAAATTAAGAATAATAATTATATAATGGTTGATGCATGTAACCACCATAGCATTGAGAATGTTACAATACCAACATAAATTTGTGTTCTTGCAATTGTTTGACAGAAATGTTTGAATTTTCAGCTGCGATCCGTTACCCATTACAACAACCTAGAATGGATAGATGGTTCACCATATGCGTTCCAAAATTGGTACCATCCATCAGCGCAAAATGTGTTTTCAAGTCACTTTACAGAATACACTAAAGAGATCATAAAAATCGAAGCAGAGAAAGATTTTCATTTCTTCAGTTCTGAAATCATACAGCCTGAGTATGTGCATGCAAGACTGTGTGCAGCAGTGCATATCCGCCCCACTCTAATGACACAGTGGATTATGGTCCCATGTGGTAAAGCTATACGAGGCGCATCCTTTGTTTGTGAAATTAAGATCAATACTAATAAAACAATATTTGAGACAAGGGAAAGAACCATTTTCAGGGCCAACAAAGAATGTCCAAGGAAAACAATCAATGTAGGATCTTCCTGCCTCCATATTAATAACTCTGTTAAACCGGAAACTGATTATATGAGCAAGATGCTATGTGGCAAAAATGACTTGAAAATGTTTCTCTTGCCACACTTGTTATTTTCTCCTGACCCACATCTATCCTGGATCAGCTGGAGTCCAGAGGATAGTTTCCTTGTGACATTATTAATATCCATGACACATCGTTGGTATACCCAACTTGGTCAAAATCCGGAGCACACAGACGTATTGGTTGGGGCAAGCCCAAGGAGTTCTGGAAAACCAGAGATAGTAGGCCTACGGTATTCAGAAACCAACTTGATCGGTGTGCACGTTACTGCTATGAACACACCTGCCCCATCTAGCGGTTTGAATATTTTACTCTGTAGTCATTCCACACTGGTAACAAACAGTTCCTGCCTTGATGGTCATGCTATGTGCAAGGATGGAACGTGCATATTGAGCCACTATGTCTGTGATGGAAGACCAGACTGCCCAGACGAATCAGATGAATTGGATTGCAGCCACGTTTGTTCATTTCTGGGTGGCTACAATGGTGATCCAAACTGCTATACCTCTTGTGTTAGTCCTGAATGTGAATGCCATGATTTGTATTTTTCTTGTGTCTTAGGAGGCTGTGTTCCATGGTCACGAGTATGCAATGCACTGCCTGATTGCCCAAATGGAGAAGATGAGCAAATTTGTGGTGTACTTAATGCAAATGCTGAAAGCATTTTTTTCGTGCAAACACATTTTAGAGACAACGTATCAGGTAAGATGGAAGAAGGTAGATATACATGTAAGAATGGTCCAAGCATATCTCATGTACTGGTAGATGATCTTGTGCCAGACTGTCCAGAACAGGACGATGAGGAAATATATTATACCTTCTTGAAAAACGGGAGTAGTCCAACTTTCTTCACTGATACAGTCCTCTGTAAAGAACCAGATGCCACTACATGTGAAAAGAATTATAGGGACGTATGTTATCCTCGGCATCTCCATTGTATTCACGAAGAATTGGCCTCACGGGAGATTAGAAAATGGTCAGCTGGCACAGAAACTTGCAGAAACGGTGCTCATCTCAAAGACTGTGAAAAGCACTCGTGTCCATCATTTTTCAAGTGCCCTTCCGCCTTTTGCATCCCAGTTTATGCTATATGCAATGGTAAGGTGGATTGCCCAAATGGAGAGGACGAGGAACATTGTCAGAAGATTTCTTGTCCAGGGTTCCTGTTATGCAGGAATGACCGTCTTTGTGTTCAACCACATGATGTTTGGTCCGGCAATATCAAATGCCCTGTTTCCATGGACGATAAAGCACTGCGCTATACCGGGAAGTGTCCTGGTCAATGCGAATGCCTGGGTAATGCAATAATGTGCACAAACACTATAACACTGGATTTGCCAGAGTTACCTGTAACCATAAGAAAGCTGATAATTAGTAGTACCCAATTTGCGATGGATAAACTACAGTGGGGAGGAGATTTAGTAACGTTGTTGCACCTTCAGATCACCTTCTGCAATATTTCTTCCGTCAAATGGGAACATTTTAGACGATTACGATTTCTTCAGTCGTTGATTCTTCGCAATAATATTATCCTGCTTCTACCAAGCGGTTTATTTCAAGGTCTTAATCGAGCAAAATACATAGACATGGGTCACAGTATGATATCTGAACTACAGCCACATAGTTTTGAAGGTGTTGGTAACGTGCAGATCTTAAAACTGGATTTCAATAAACTGACAATAATAACACCATGCACATTCAAGGAAATGAGAAGTCTTACTACATTGGATCTGTCAAACAATTATTTGACAAATTTAGGGGATAACGTTTTTTGCGAACCACAGTCAGCAATAACAGAACTGTATCTCGGTGGGAACCATCTGCGCCAGGTAGATAAACGAATTTTGGAATCTCACATGCAATATTTATTGTATCTAAATACAACTCCTTTGCAGATATGTTGCTTCCTCCCCCAGATAAAGCAGTGATACCCCAAGGACAGATTTTTCCTCTCAACATGCAAACACCTTCTTGGGCTGACTTTTAGGTATGTTATAATGGTAA
>JAAUYG010035526.1_pt1 | contig 12804 bp, 19 predicted proteins | sample 7278091 | NCBI WGS metagenome assembly JAAUYG01 (sample SAMN14350201, study PRJNA611818) | marine sediment metagenome | isolation source: surface marine sediment (0.6m) | place: French Polynesia: Moorea | collected 2018-08
GGAAAAGGATTAAGGACTACCATTTATTAAGCCATGTGTTCGTATCTCAGATTTAACAACAATCCATAGCCTGATTTCCACAACAACTGCTGTCGATGGCCTGGTAGTCACAACAACTAGTACTGCTGTCGGTGATCTGGTAACCACAACAACTGCTGGCGATGACCTAGTTGCCACAACAACTGCTCTCGATGGCCTGGTAGTCACCACAACTGCTTCCAATGTTCTGGTAACCACAACAACTGCTGGCTACGCCCTGATAAGCACAACTGCTTTCGAGGATCTAGCAACCACAGCTGACCTGGTAACGACAAGTGCTGTTGATTACGTAATAACCACACCAACTGATGTCAACGACTTGGTAACCACAACTAATGCTGTAGACGTACAGCTAACAATTACAACTACATCTCCTGACCTGCCTAGCATATTTCATACGCTCACAATGGCCGAAACTACGACGATCATAAACACAACTGTTGCCGCAACAACTCATGGCACGGCAGGTACAGACAGGTCGAGAGATGGCGAGACTTCTCCTGACACAACCAGCCCATTCAAACAGACAAGGGACGATGTTGAAGGTACCGAGATTGATTTTATCAACGACAAATGTAAGCTTGGCGAACGGTTGACGCATGTACCCCAAAAAGGCGTGAGGGCATATTAGCGTTAATATAATTATCTCCATATGATTTAGAGCATGCAATAGTGCACATGATATGGCATCCTTTAGTCACAGGTATTGAAGCTCGATTACCTAAATTCTTAAAATAAACTGTTTCCATCATTCAATCTCTGAAGGTTAACTGCTTATTGACTGCTTCGCTCTGTACCCATGGTAATATTATTAACCCATTCCTCATCAATGAAACATGACTTTTAATTGCCATTTAACTCTTGAATTTTTATTGAATCCTATCCAGACTGGGGAGTGCAGAGAGCAGCCTCCCCGTGGCGCACCCTGGGTACCAGGTCTTGTCGGACATTTTGTTCAGACTTGACCTGATAGCGAATTGCTCTCACACAGTGCAGTTCTTAGACAGTAGTGACTTGAATTGACATTGCAATCATTATCACCTGTTTTGGCACGGTATGACCCTTTTGGTGTTGATGTGCCGTTAAACTTTGATAACACTCACTCACCTATCCAGACTGCGATGCGGATGAATGTGTTAAGAATTGCCTAACGACGCTATTACCTGCAAACAACTCGATAGTGTTCTCCGAGATGCATATTGCCCCAGCAGACGCGGAGTGGACTATGACCGTGTCATATGTGTGCCGTGTTGTATCCCAGATCATGATTGGGATCCCCAGCCGTGCATGCTATTGTGGAAACTGGTCAGAAACAGCACCAGTTTGTAGAAGTAAGTTTTGTTGTAACAATTATTATCATTATTTTTTTTCGGCAGGGTCCTGAGGCAGTCATTGGATGCAGAATCAACAGGAGCAGCAGACCGCTGCAACAGTTATTGCAGCTGCTGCTGCTGCTGCTGCTGCTGCTGCTAATGATGATGATGATGATGATGATGATGATGATGACGGTAGTAGTAGTAGTAGTGGTAGTTGTAGTTGTAGTAGTAGTAGTAGTAATAGTAGTAGTAATAGTAGTAGTAGTAATAGTAGTAGTACTACTACTACTACTACTACTACTACTACTACTACTACTACTACTACTACTGCTGCTACTACTACAACTACTACTAGTACTACTACTACTACCACTACCACTACAACGTCTTGAGAAAAGATCGGAAAATTGGACAACTATCAGGCAAAAAAACCGCAGGAAACATACCGACGCTATATGGAGACTGCAAGTTTAACTGCAATATTACTCAATATAATAATATTACAAATTGCTCTGCTGCTAAAATATTCATTTGTGACATCACTATGGCAAACTATGTGACTGAATTCCAGGCGACAGTCCCCCTCACGTGACCTGGATGGAGACACAAGAAGGACAAATCAATGCGACCAGGATGGTGTGTGAGGCCTTACAACAACATCTACCAGGAGTTCCGGCTTACCCCAGCATTGGAAACCATGGTAGCAGCCTACCTCTATACTCTCGATAAGTGTTGAAGTACACGCATGTAGTTGTAGTAGTAGTAGTAGTAGTAGTAGTAGTAGTAGTAGTAGTAGTAGTAGTAGTAGTAGGAGGAGGAGGAGGAGGAGGAGGAGGAGGAGGAGCAACAGCAGCAGCAGTAATAGCAGTAGTAGTACCCAAACTGTAATACTTGATACAGAAGTCGCAGATCGAAATGAGAAAAGCACACATAGCGTTTGCTCTGTAGCATATGAATTGTGTTACTTAATTATGATATGGCAATTTAAATAGTAATATAATGGGTAAAATAATAAAACGGTTCCATTGGTGGGATGGTAGTGGCGGGTGGGTCTTTTTTAGTAGTCGCTGGTGAAAAAAATCCTGTCAATGTTGCATTGTGGCATATTGTATCATTACAGTTTCTAGATATTTGCCAAACTTCGTTGGTTGGAGACAACGCTTCGGGTGTGCACTCGGTGATAGAGCCAGGAGTGCATTCCAGTAATTTGGGCCTCTGACCACAAAGTGTTTTACGTTTAGCTCTCTTTAACATGCATTTCACCACGAGTTTCATGTGTTTCATGAATGTTGTGATGTATATAGCAGGAATAGTTAATCGTGATAGAGATGGTTCGTGTACATCGTCCAACCCTGAAAACATAAATCAGTGGCAATATAGTAAAAACAGTAAATATATACCTGTAATTTTTTACATACGTCATGTGTGTATGCGCAGCCTATTTACTGTTGTTGCTATATATGGCATATGTTTTTCTGGAGATTTTCGATTTCTTTTCGATATGTTTATGTGGTCCCCGCAACCGGAGTAAGATTCCATGTATACATTCTTGCAACAGTGTATAGTAACGTCACAGCATACAATGTATGTTTGTTTTGGTCTACCTGATCGTGGAGGTCTTAATGGGAAATATAACGATCATGTGCGTTTCGCAGGCCTTAAGCTCTTTCAATTATTTAGCGAGATCAGGTAAACTACACATGCTAAAGGACCATCATCAACAGACATGATTACTTTTACTATTCCCATGAAACTCGGAAGATCATTAATATGTAACACACATAAAAGGTCTTAAAACTGATCCCTGTGGGACAACACATACATCATCCATAGGCTTGGGAGAGTATTCCTTTTTACGCATGCTTGCGATGTTTTAATTAGAAAACCAATCCTATGCATCCTATCCTTATCAAAAGTTTCGTTTGCATAATGTTTTGATTTGTTGTGTCGAAAGCATTGCTCAAGTCAAGAAATATATCAAGCGTATACATTTCATAAAACCTGTTGTAGATCTCTTCTTTGAAAACCGATATAATTGTTATTTACTGACTGACTGCCGGTAAAGTGGTTTGCTGCTGTGGGGCGGAATGCGTATATTAATTGACAGAGGCGAGGTATTTTCACATAATAAAATAAAAGTACTGTTTGTGGTTTGATGTGAAAAGATATAAAGGGCGAGATACAGATGCAGGAAATCGAGCGCCATGCTGGTGGCCTAGATAGCTGATGTTTAATGTACGGATTTAGAATCTCATTTTCGTTTGTCATTACATGAGAGGCCCATGGGCCTTGTCGTTCTGTGTATTTGCCAGATGCGTTCAAGTTAGATTTATGCCTAACGGCGACATAACTGGTGTGATTAATCTTAGTTTTGACATTTGTAGGTCGAAATCACTTCGGCTAGACAAAGTCTACGTGTATCCTGTATCCTACCAAGGACCCTATCAATATATCGTCCTTGATAATACTATGTTACAAGCCAATTTACAGAAAAGTGCACCAAATAAATACCGTGACAGGGACCACGCAGTGTCTGAGATCAATTGCACCCTATGTGTGCTTCTCACTAATCATTGATGCTAGATTTTTGTCTTTTTTAACTAAATGAACATTGCCCGAGTTGCAAGCTAGTGAATTTTCAAACAAAATATCTTGATGTGTCGGAAGACAAAATGTACAACTTAAAAGGTTTGTAATACTGCAAGAGGTCATTTATTTTACAGACAGCAGTTTAATAACTGCACTGAAGGACCACAATAATTGCATCGAATAACCTCAAAATGACATTGCCTTTGGTCAAAAGAATATCTTGAGATACATGTATATGGAATTTTAAAATTTCTATTTTCCACAGTGTTAACCATTATTTTTTTTTCAAATTTTCACTTTCCAAATTCTGGCTGCTAATTGATGTGTGAACTGCCAAACGGAAGATTTAAGTGCACCGTCTGACCTTAAAATGACATTGAAGTATCGAAAGTCAGAGGTACCTTATGTACAGTAACATGAACCACTTATCCCAAGGTCCAACTTTTTTGTCGGTTTCGCTCTGCAGTTAGCCGTTCTCCAGATAGTTTGCTCCCATTAGCCACAATCTTAAATTTCAATCCTTCCTTTTTTTAGATGTTAATTTCAAACTTCTAAGAACAAACCCTTGTGTGGAATGTGGAAGGCCACAGGAAACCTTATATTATTTTCGGGCGGGAGGAGCACAACTGTTGGAGGAGTTTCGTTTTGAAAATTCTCTCTCCCATGTAAATGTAGTCCCATGTTAAGAAATTTAAATTTTCAAATATATTAAAATAAAACATAACTTTGAAGACACACATAGGCAAAATAGCACTAATTTTTCATGGCGTGGAAGAGATAACGTTGTGAAGGTTTAGATCACTTATGATCATGGTTGTAGTAGAGTTTATAGCCCTTTTAGCAAAAGTGTTTTGATAGCTTGTTTCATATGTATCATATATCACATGAATATGCTTTTTAGACACTGATCTACGAAGACCGCAAGAAACTTTAGGTCTTTCTTTTCACCAAAATTTGTGTCTATTTTTTCGATAAAAGTATTTAAATCTTCATCTTTCCTTTGGAAGTAAACCTATGCCGCGTGCTTTTTGATGCAATGCCTCTGATGTCCAGAGTGTTACAGTTACTGCAGTACTTATCCCCTTATCTGTTGGACCACAACATCTGTCAAGTTGAAAAGTGCTCATTTTTAACACATCTCTGGATAAATCCTAAGATATTATGGGTCTCAAGATATCTTCACTCATTTCAAGATTTCTCCCAGTCCCATGATTTTGATAACGGCTTCACTGCGAATTCCTCAAACTCAAAAGTTCGGACCTCACATTCCTCAAATTCTCAAGATATATTCCGGTAACATATTGCTCTCTGTACAAAAATTTAACCTATGGTTTGATCATTCAGGAAATACTCCATCTTGTAGAGCAACCGTCCAGGTGGATCATCAACTTAGCCGCCAAGTTCGCAGTTAGTCACTGAGAATGACGCTATAGCTTACACAGGAAATATATATAAACATCTTCATGGTAATTAACAGCCCCCTTGTTTATAATCTGCCATATCATGTGTCTCTCGCGATGTTGCTCTCGTGTTATTAGAAATCTAAAAAAACAGGCATAAATTGTGTTTCAGTATCCTTTTATTTCTACTACCCAGTGTTAAGATATTTTGTACTGACGCTTTTCATCCGACGGTTGCACGATATGAAGGCTATTTTCGTGTTATCATTGCGTGTAATAGTATACTAGTACATAGTCAAATCAAAATCTGATCAATCGGAAATTGGACACATTGGCTATTGTAACACTTACATTACTTTGAATTGTGCATTCCCATTAAGACAAAACTGACTATATATACTTGTGAAATACGTGTCGCTGTTAGTCATTTTCGTGTAACAGCCGACGTGGTACTCTGTCTTTACCAGTAACCCTATAGGCAGTTATTAGGCACAGGACGCAACATTGTTCTTCACTATGAATTGGCAACCTACAGGGGCCTTGGTCTCCCCGAGAGCCCCCTACTAGGCTACCCGGCCCTCCCGGGGAGTCGGGGAGCCACGGAGGCTGTCGACTAAAACATTACTGGATCGATAGGCGGCCTCCGTAAGGGATAGACAAATATGGTCTACAACCCCCAGCAATGTTTCGTCCCTTACTGCTTTATCTGCTCACAATCTCTCTCCCCCCCCCCCCTTCTCCATCCACCCCCCAACAACTCCCACTTCCTCCATCTCCGAGTCGGCCCCACGCAATCACGTCAGCACGTTCCCTCACCCACCTTGCCCCAACCCCATTTTTGACCCCATCCTCAGGCATTATGTCCACGCACACACAAGTTCCTAACAGTATTCAAATGCTGCAGGCAGACTGATGCATGTTTTAAATACAGAAATAAAAAGAACGAAAAAAATGCAAGTCCGCTTTTATGTGGATGAGTTAGTAATGTAATTTGCATTGTGCCACACCATCTTAATTTGAGTTTCGATAAAACCCCTCAACTGTTCGTCCGCACCTTCCTTCCCGAAACAGTTCTTGACGCTTTCTTTTTTTACAGGATTTCAAACCTGTGATGAACCTGTGTAAATGTCCATAAATTGATTATTTATGGATAATTTAATTGCCTACAAGATAGTCGATAGAGCAGCGAGACATCACATGTGCACTGAGGCGTAAAAACAGCAAATCGTTCCACTTTCTACGCGGACTGTACAATAACTCGCTAATCCCGTGAAGGTAGAAAATTGTCGGTTTTAGAGCTGCTATAAAATCAGAAAAACGTCCAGTTTTCCGCGATGGCGCTTTTCAGCCTGTTATATTATATTACACTACTATATTATTATCGACATGACATTCTGTGTATTTTGAGGTTCCATTCAACTCTGTGAGCTCGCAATAAAACATATCTTATGTAAATTCATTTATTCAACGTGGTGTTGTTATGTATGTATGGCGGGGTGTATACATGGTATTCCTGTTTATATATTTCCTCATTCGGCCTTATATATATATTTCTTGCAGGTGATATGGTCATTATGCAGGGAAAAAATGAGCGCAGAAAAGATGTGTATAATGTGCTGCACTGGCATGGAGTCGAAATGCATTTAAAATGTCAGTTGGTTCACGGAGCCTGTTGTCAAGTAAAAGCATCACACATTTCTAACAATCTTGGCCTTTAATTATCATTTCAATCTTTGACTTCCTCATTACCAGAACTGACAGTATCTTGATATGCAGGTGATTGTTCTTTCGCACATTTAATAAGGGGTCTATAGTTTTGTTGGCTTGTGGCCTTATTGTTGTGACGCGCCTTAACCCAACCTATGAGACATTTTATGCTACTAGTATCTCCTCGTGTACCTCGGATGGCGGTGAATACACCTGCTAGCATGGGACGCCTGCAAGAGGCGGCTTCTCTATCTGCGGAAGGATGCTGCTGCCTCCACTGTCTGCCAGTGTGTGACCGCGAGGTGTCACCCCCCCCCCCCCCGTGCCTGGCTCTATACAAGGACCACGTGGGTGGTCCGGTTGCGTTATATAAATTATTATATGAGGTCTGTGCATGGAACTGGTTCTGTTTGTGCTCCGGGCACATAAAACCCTCGTCGGGGTCCAAGTATAGCAAGAGAATTTCTCCTATGCCGGATTCCACGTCTTGTATAAGTCATCTGATACTCATAATTATAAGCTCTCGATTCGATCATCTTGCCTTTCTGAAAAAAAAGTAGTACCCGTTAAAGGTTTCAGGCTTAGGGGGTGGAGAGGTGGGGCGTGGGGTGGGCTTTGTCCACCGTCCGTCCGTCGTTTATTTGTTGTGTGCGGAGTGAATTTTATTCAAAAGAACAAATGCCCGGGCGTTTTCTCTTTTCTTTTGTTTTTCTGCATTTTATATTTCCAATTTTTTGAGATATTTTTTTTTGATTTGGTCATTATAAGACCATATAGAGGCAACAAAACCAACAACAAAGACAAAAACAAAAACAAAACAAACAAACAAAACATCAAAAAAAAAAAAAAAAAAGAAAGAAATGCTTCTCCTACAAATCGCTTTTCATTTATTTCCACATCCCTTCCCCCAGAATGTATCTCGGTTGGTCCTTAACAAAAATAACTATTTGGACTTTTGAAATTTTGTCGATTCAAATACTAGGAGTTAAAAAAATCAAGACGCATCTGCCTCTATAAACCTCTTCCGAATTATTTCAAACCTCTCCTAACTTTTTATCTCAATAGTCTTCACATAAGTACTCTCTCTCGAGTTTTTAAAAATTTGAGAAGTTAAATGCTTATGAAACTTTGGAATTTTATTAATGCCGCCTATGACAAAAGTTTAGCGTAAGGCCTATTGGGATAGATCTTATGGGTTTGTATATCGTAAGGATGCCGAGTTAGGTCATGGGTTACTTTTAAACAAAAAAGAAAGGCATATAATTAGGAGTCCAACTGCAACAACGATTAAACTTTGAGTGACGCTGAAAGGTATAGGTCAAGGTTACTCAGATTTGACGGCTGAGCTAGGACACCAATAGGAAGCCATATAGGAGGAGCTCAACTACTTCATCAGATCCGACCTTGAGTGACCTTAAAAAGATCAAATTCAAGGTCACTCAGATTTCGAATTCTTATATCTCCTAAATGACCCGAGTTAGGCCATATTCTATTAAACACTAAATATGGGAAGGCCTACTACACCATTACATTCGACCGTGAGTGACCTTGGAAGGTCAAAATAAAGCTCACTCAGATTTTGAAGGACTATACATGCATGTCATCAAGGGACAAAGTTAGGTCACATGTTATTATTAGACGCTAATAGAAAGCCATACATATATGGGGAGTCCAACTGCACCACCACAATTGCCCTTCATGAGCTTTAACGATCAAAGTCGAGGAGACTTAGATTTTGGGTGGTAGAAGATCTATAAGTTATGCATACCCCGTATATTACCTGGTAGTATATATCTGGATGTAACATAAGATAATTCGTGGGTGGGCGGCTTTTCCCCTGTCCCAGCGGTCTTTCTTGTCAGTTATTAAACTCACAAGACTTCTTCTGTCCTTTGCCTGAGACCTATCACAGAAGATCAATCAAAGACTACAGTCGGATCAAAGCTCAAACAACTAAATATGCTATGCTCAGCGGTGTGATATTGAATCTTGGCTAGTAGATTCATTGTTTTATTTGGGCGTTTTATGTAAGGAGTAATTTTACTAAGCGCCTCTCACTATTAATTGTTGTGTGTGTTAACCAATCTTTCGATTTCATAAATCTTATGTATATGCCGAAGAATATACTACAACCTTTTTTGATATCTGACAACAACACCGGGGTGTTCGAAGAGGGTTACTCTACACATCCAGTGTCGGACCCCCCCCCCCTCCCCTCCACACACACACACACACCCTACCCCCTCGCCTTGACCGCTTGCCTTCATATTGTATTTTGGCTCTGAGCTGCAGTCGGGAAACTGGTTTAGTAGATGCTTCTCCAAGTAATTGGAGACCCCTCCTCAGCCCCACTGCCACCGACATATTTATACATATCGGCATGATGAGTTTCTTCACCGAGATATATCTTGTTGTAGATCACAGCCATGCTATGGTGGGGGTCGAACCCCATGATGATGTGTGCATTTTTAAAGACTGAAATTGCATACCCACTAGTGTAACTGCTGCGGTCATTCCATTGCAGATTAAATTAAAAAAAAAAAAAATGTTGATGTGGATGGAGTTTTACGCGTTTGTCGGGGTTAGCCGATTGAGATTATGAGAGAAGTGCGTTGGTTGAAAAAGCTCATTTGTGAACAGCACAAATAATATGCGATTTTTCTTTGAAACGAACACAAATTGAAGAAAGTTCGTTAAAATTATTTTTTTCGGTGCGTTTTTAACAACTATATATGCATATGAAAAGCGACTACGTGTCATTTCGACTTTCAGTATTTGAGAAGCGCCCATATTGAGTAGATAGTGAATAATAAAAAGTCGTTCATGTTGAAGCCAGGCCTGACGCTAGGTTGACAGTCTCCTTAATGGCAAATTTGTGTAGCTCCGCATTTGGTAAAAAGAAAGAATGACAACAGCGCGTTGTGCTTTATTAGGCAAAAATAAAATCCACCGCCAGCTCGAAACATGTGCGATGCAGATGGTAAAAAACATTCTTCAAATATATTGCACAGGCTATGAAAAAATAATGGGAAAAAAACTACATGAGCCGGCTGGCGAAAAACAGGGCCAGCCTTCTCCTGTAGTTTTTGTGTGCGAAGGCAGACTGCTCGCCAGAGGAAAAAAATACTGCGAAGGCGGCGAGCTTCAGCGTTGGGTCCCCGCGGGGGACTGGAGGGGGTGGGTCGATGATGAAGGGGGGTGAGGGGAGGAGAGACTTGCAGGCTGATTGCATTGAGCAATACTGGCCTGGCTCTGGGCCCGGGCTTTCTGTCGGTGTGAGGGGGGTGGAGGCCCACACTCCCGGGCTTGGGGGTCACCAGGCGTTCATTTTCACATGACGTATATCGGCTCGTGGGTCGGGCCGGCCGATATTGTGGGCGCCTGGGTGGTTCGACCGCTCCCGGTGCGTTTTTCCAGCAGGCTGAGGCATCGAAGGAAACGCACTACAGATTGTAGTCGGGGGATCTTCAGGTAAGGAATTAATTCCAAAACAGGTATTGTTATCATTTTGTTAAAGTTTGACGTGTATGTGGCAACGTGGGTGTATTCACCGCCATATATTCGGCTGTGCTGAACAGGAAACACACAGTGCACGAACCTACTGCACACATGGATCAATAGAACTACATTGTGTTGGGCAGGGGGTGGGTTGAGGTGGGCGCGAGTGGGGGGAGGTTGGGGGGGGGGGCGGCAAGTAGGGGAGTACAGCAATGTTAGGCGGGTCAGATAGGATGTGGCCTCTTAGGTGTGGGTGGTAGTGGTGGTGGTGCTGGCGGTGGTGAAGGGGGGGTGGGTAGTCCTTGTACTGCGTGTGCTGTAGTTTTTATGGCGGGTTGGGCGTGCTGGGTGGGGCGTTTTGTTGAGGCTATTTTTGGACTCTATATCAGATGATAGCTCTTTCTTTCTTTCTTTTTTTCTTTCTTTCTTTCTGTCTTATCTTTCTTTCACCTTTTGCCTTTGTAGTCATTGTAAACAACCCCCCCCCCCCCGAAATAAAATCTGGCAGTGAAAACCATGTTCAACCTCAGGAGGGTTTTCTTAATCTGGAGATAATCCGCTGATTAGAACAATAACGCCCATATTGACATTATTCTAAATGGCAGAGATTGTTATGCTCCATAAATGTGTGTTTTTATCAAAGTGGTACGGGTGGGATTTGAACCAAATGAGCCTTTTTCCGTTAACTCCTATCAGTATTTAGCTGCTGACAGGTACATGTCATATAGCAGCGAATTTCGGTGCACGTAGTAAGCTCCACCCAGAGGGTTATCAACCGCTCAATGCTAAAAAATTAGTGGGTTACCGGCACCCGTATTTATTATTATTATTATTATTTTTTTGCATAAATTGATACTATGGACATATATAAATACCTGAACACCTTTGCCGGAGTTGCCGACGGATACTCTGTATAGGGGTTAATTGAGTTGTTCGATCACTGGTTTCTGGGCATTTCATATCGGAAAATTTCGCGTCAGAACGACCCCCTCATCTCGCGGATGCTGCGCGTCGAGATATAAAATATACATTATATATTAAAAGAGCAAAGCAACGCAAAACAAAGAAAGCATACAAAAACAAAACAGACAAAAAAGACTGCCGGGACCCCTCTCCCATTCCCTTATGTAACATCCAATTGCCATCCAGTACACTAGGCTACACGTACAAATTTCCTACCATTCAAAATCTGATTGACCTTGAATCTGAATTTTCAAAGTCACTCAAGGTCAAATCTGATGGTGTAGCTGGACTCCCCATGTATGACTTCCTGATGTTCAGTAGTATGATATACCCTAATGCTACTCCTTTCCGAGATATGTATAAGGGTTGAAATATGAGACTGTTGTTCTCCCCTATTCGACCTAATATACCGGTATTTAGCATAAACTCCGCTCCTTTCAGACATTATGTCACCCAAGGTGAAATGTTAAGGTTCAGCTGAACTCTCTTATTACAGTTTAATAGTAAAATTATATGGCCGATCCCCGCTCCTTTATGACATCTGAGGCGTCAAAAGTGCGCCAACTCTGACATATGACTTCCTATTAGTGTTTAATAGTAACATATCTCGCCTAACTCAGCTCCTTTACGAGAGATGACTTCAAAATGTGAGTGGCCGTGACTTTGACCTTTCGACCTCACTCACGATCAAATCTGATATTGCAGTTGGACCCCACATATATGGTTTCCTGTTATTAATAACATCATACAGATTGACTCGTCTCCTGTTCGAAATACCGTTTGGATGTTACAAAAACAAACAAGCAAAAACTCGAGAGACAAGCATATGGACAAACTCAGGCGAATAAAAATATACCGGTAATTAAGGCTTGGCGGCGGACGCTACACATGCCAGAGAAGAAGAGTTTCTGTATTACCATTAAGGAATGCAACAGTATTTCATTGCCTAACTGGGCATTAGCATTTCAACATACCACCGAATATTGATTTGTAAATGCGCCATGCACCGTCCGTGAGACTCCTGCTGAGCGATATAGGATCGCGGCGGAAACTTAACACAAACGACCATATCACGGTTACAGCCAGGATTGTTTTTGCCACTAAACAAATCGCTGTTTACTCTGTCAGAGGTTATTTTTCAGTTACCTTTTCAGCATCCGGTCAGTTGGTTCTGAAACCCCCTGGGGGGGGGGGGGGGGGGGGGGAATGATTTGAGACGTTTTTTTTGTCGAAAAGTATTTAATAAAAATGTTTGTTATTATTGTGTGTCCGAGGGACCAATGGACCCGAAC
>JAAUYG010086737.1_pt1 | contig 12804 bp, 9 predicted proteins | sample 7278091 | NCBI WGS metagenome assembly JAAUYG01 (sample SAMN14350201, study PRJNA611818) | marine sediment metagenome | isolation source: surface marine sediment (0.6m) | place: French Polynesia: Moorea | collected 2018-08
ACATATGAACATAATTTAAACAGCATTGTAATACTCTCAGCAAGGGCTTTCATTTAAGCTATAAATCTCATTTCTATTTGCAAAATAAAAAATTGGGGTGACTGCCCTATTGATACTAGGCTATATCTACTAATATTGTAACAACATGGTAAAGAAGGATGAGTCCTGTCTTGTTCGGCGTGATTGTTAGCGATGCTTAGAAATTGGGCTAAAGAATGTGTGATTATTTATGAAAGCTCTGAAAAGAACATGGGGGGGGGGGGGGGAGATTGGCATTAATTTATATCATTCCTATTTTACCTGTAGGCTGTACTACTATGGCTCAGGCATATCACATTGTATCATGACCTTTCTTTACATTCTTTTCTTTACTCGGTTAGATCTTATCATAGTTATATGCAGTTCTTATATATAGCCCTTTTCCTTGCCAAAGTGGGCTCAAAGCGCTTTACCATGTTTACGTATTATTACCCCTGGAAGACCTGTTCGATCACGTGCTTAATTCCCCAGGAAGCTAGCCGGTAGACCTGGCTCACCTGCAGCTATTGCCATTTTCTGATGGACGTCGCAAGATGTGTGACAATCAAAGAGTGTCTAAGAACTCCGCTGGCAGGAGATAGGTCTTCCGGCTCCCCATGAAGCATATCCCCACATATGCATTGATACATGCTTCAGGGCGGCTTGGCGCCATGGGTAATTTAAGCACAATTGTCATCTCAATCTATCGCCAGGCATTCATTTACAGCTGATTGAACCAAGGTTCAACCATGGACCAATCTTGTCTCCTGTAGCCTATGCGGGGATGGTTTTTGACAAGCCAACCAGCTTACACCATGTCTACCAGACTCAAACCTATAATCTCATGAATTTGATTGGGTGTTAGAAGCAATAACCATTCAGCCTTCGCTACCCAAAAATAGTAGATCGTCTAATAGTTTAAACACATTTGGTAGTCCACAAATATACAATCATCACCATGCTTTTTTTTCTTCTTTTACCTACTGCCTTCCGGATCCATTGCCATAATTCTTTTTCTTATGTCTTTGCAGAAATTGATTACACACAAGCATGGAATTTAGGGAAGTGGATATAGATATTGAACCAGAGGGCCAGAATGGGGATATAGAGGAAGCAATGGATAGCGAACCTGGTGATGCTCTGCCCATTAAGGAAGTCTGTCCAATGCCTGTCTCACCCAAGGAAGGTATTTCATATAAGGAGGCTGAGGCAATGGACTTTGAAGAGGACCTTGATGCTGCTGCAGTCCTTGATGAAAGCCTGGAGGTGGATGGTAATGATGAGAAAATTATTCACAGCAAAGGACCAAGCTCACCCGTCCCCTGCGAGCACGTGTGTGATAATGCTGCAGCACATCCAGCTGGGGAAGAAATATCGTTACATGACCTTCATGAGGGCCTAGATTCACCTAGCAGTGACGCTTCACGGCAACACAGTGAAAATGAGCTAGGTTCACCTGGGTCTGTGCGGAACAGTGAAGGCCCACAGTCACCTGAGGATGATTTGTCAACAGGCAAGTTGGACCTAAGTTCCCCTGCACCAAGTGATGGTCCTGAGCTTGATGTGGCATCAGGTGACTCAGGCCCAAGTTCCCCTGTGCACAGTGATGGTCCTAAATCTCCTAATGGCGAATTGGCAGCAGGTGACTTTGGCCCATTTTCTCCTCCACCAAGTGATTGTCCTGATATTGATTCACCAGCAGGTGACTTGGGCCCTGCTTCCCCCACAGCCAGTGATGGCCCTGCTATTGACATAGATTCAGGTTCCCCTGCCTTCAGAGGTGGACCCATGTCTCCTGACAATGATGCTATTATTGACAAAGGGCCAGAGTATCCAAGTGCTGATCCTGCTGATGTTGTGTTGGAACCATCTGACTTTGATAAGACTGAGGCTCAAGAAAGTCGTAACCTTCAGGAAACATTTTTACCTCAAAGTCCAGTTGAACAATCTCCAGGTGTTGAGCAGAGAGCAGGGTCCGATGCAAAGAGTGAAGCATCAGAGCCTTTATCACTGGATGCAGCATCTGCACCAGCATCACCAGAGGAAATCGAGAAGAGTGACATTGACTGTCCAGCATCTCCTTCAGTTGCATCTGAAGCAGGCGAGGCTGATACTGAGAGCAGCGACAGTGGCTCCCTTCCATCAAGTCCACAAACCCCTGGTTCTGGCCATGGTTACTCCATGGAATCGGAACGTCCGGAAGAAACCACGGAATGTTCACGAAAACCAGAGGAGGCTGATCAGTTGCAAGAGAAAAGGGATGGAGGTTTCGATGTCACTCAGGCTTTGGCTCAAGTCGACATTGACAAAGAAGAAAAAGCAAAATTGCAAGAGGAAAAAACAGTAGTGGATATTGCTAAAAGACCGGCAGCACCTCCCAAGGTCGCGAAGAATGTGACCAGCTCCATAGCTGAGGATAACTTTGAATTGGACTATGACGAAGATGTTCTGGATGAGCAGCTGGACAAGAAACCCGATCACATTGATCATTTAGATACTGTGGAGGAAAGGAAGGAGTCGAGCCACAAAGTAAGCATTAGAAAATCCTGAAATTTGTGTGCATGTATAACAGTTGATGTATAAACTGGAACATGATTGCCATTTTGAGGCTGCCCCCCCCCCCCTTTTTTTTAGCGCTTTTGTATATCAGACTCTCTGGACAGCCTAGTACTAGGTCCTACATATGTATGCATCTTTAAAATATATGCAACAATGTACAAATGATGTAGTAATTATTAATGAACTGTTTAGTGTTTATTCCAAGTACCTTCTTTTCTTCATATATGTGAAAATTTTGCTAAATTGACATGTGGAATGAGCCGAGCTCTGTTGACCGATGTTGTTTTCACTCAGGATGAAGATGGCGAGATTGAGGATGATAAAGATGGGGCAAACACAGACGGAGAAGTTGCGGTAAGAAACAACATGTACAAGACTTACATACATTCTTGCATGGAGAGCCATATTCAATTTACCCAATAAACTTTGGTATTATATTCAGTAAGCTTGACTCAAACGGTTGCCTGTCAGCCTTAATATTTAAGTTTGTAATGGAGACTTAAGCCACGTACTAATATTAAAGAAGAGTTCATCTGTCTTGAATATTTTAATAGCCAAAAAATACCACCAACAATATCTTGTTAGGGCTGCATTGTTTTTCATTGTTGTCGTTTAATAGGTCATCACACATAGTCAAACGGTAATTACTTACTTTTGAAGGATATATCTTTTTAGGATGATGATGTTGAAGAAGGAGAAATAAAAGAAGACGGGGAAGTGGATTCGACAGATCTTTCCTCGAGTAGCTCCTCATTGGAGGATGACGAAGATATTCCCAGTGTACGACCGACATACACTTACCCTGAAGAGAACTTTGGCCCTGCTCCACCGAGCAGACCCTCCCAACCCCCACCCGAGGAACGGGACTTCTCGTCATATAACAATGTGCCTATGTGCCGCTTCTTTCTCAGAGGGAGCTGTACATGGGGGATAAACTGTCGTTTTCTACATCCGGGGGTGAACGATAAATGTGAGTTTGCCCACATTTCTGACCATATGCCCACACGTGGTAAAACTCACAAGAGAAAACATGCTTCCTTATCTGTGTGATAAATTAATTGTACAGGGATGAAGATATTCTTTAGTAGTCTGTATTTGGTTTGGTCCCGTATAAGAATGTGTTTGGGGTGCTAAGTCCTTTCAGGACATTCATCAATGGTATAATCTGATAATTTGAGGGATTGCTATTAGTGTCGTTGCTTGCCATATTTCCTGATGTGTCTTTCCCTTAAACACTGTATAGACAACAGGACAACACTAAACTATTCAGAATTGTAACTACACCTACCAAAAAAGTTTATCTTCAGAATGACCTCAATCTCTCATGCAATGGAGTTCTACCTGCCCCGAAAATCCCTTGGGGGTGGTGATGGGGATGGATTGTGGCAACTGTAATATATATACAGTAGTCCCTCTATTTTAAGACCACCCATGGGACCAAGAAAATGTGGTCTTATATTGCAGGTGGTCTTGAAATAAAGGTCATTTAACACAGAAAATTGCCCTTTGGAACCAAATCAAGCAGTCAGTCTTATAATCAAGGGTGGTCTTAAAATAAAGGGTTGTAAAATAGAGGGACTACTGTATATATACTTCTCCATCAGGTATTTTTGTCCAATATGTTTGTAGCATTTCAGTTCACTCAAGTCGTAGCTTCAACTTTTAAGGTCACATGCACATGTATGGCAAATGCAGCTGTTAACAACATGGCACACAGAGTGGGTAATGAAAAATGTTTGCTTTTGTATTGGACTACTTTTTCTCATTGTGACTTAGTGGTGGGAAATTTTGCTCCACCTGCCCCTACACCGCCTGCCGACCCCAGAGCTGTCAGGCAAGCTAAGCTGCTTTATGTGAGTATGAAATACCAAAAAAAAAATGTTGCAAAATGCTCCAGAGCTTATCTTGCACTTAATAGAAAAGACTGGTTACTAGTGCTAAGTTCAAAATTGTTGAAATTGTGACCTTTAATTTATTTATCGAGTTTAAGAATTTTCAAGAAAGTGTTCAGTTCACGGTGTTTTGCTGTTGGTATAAGAATTGAGCTCAGTATATAAGTTTACATTATTATAAATCGGTATTTGCTTAACCGTGTTAACCATGTGTTAATTGCATTAGTAACTGAACAAGTATAACGAAGGGTTTCATCATGTCCATGGTAGTGAGAGTAAGGTTCTGTTTTAGCATGTTTAGTTAAAATGTACATTTTACAACCATATTGGCATGTTTGAAGAACAGACACATGTTGTGTTTCTTAACTTTTATTTTTACTTGCGTGTACATTGTACTGCCACAATCAACCCCTCCCCAGTCAATTTTTGTGGATAAGTTTGTTTGTTTTAATCACCTACCAGGGAACCCCGCCCCAAGATTTACCATCTCCACCCCCTGCTGCCCCTCCGACTGAGTCCGCCTGGGAAAGAGGTCTGAGACAAGCCAAGGAGGTAAGATGCATGGAAGGTAGACTGGGGAAAAAGGTAAGTCAGCCCTACAAAGGGGCCTTCACTGGGCAGCAGTTTCTTTGCTGTGAAGTACCTTTGCGTTCAACTGGCATTGATAGCAGATGCTTTCAGTGACGCATCTGTTTCCAGCTGTATTTTAAGTAATATATATATCGATATAATATTTAAAAAAAACATGTTGAAACCGGTGTTGCCTGGAATATGAGCAGACTTGTTGAGAGGTGGCTAAATGCATGTTGTGAACGCTTCAAGAACTTGTATGTTTAAAGCGCTCGTTTTCCCTCCTGTTACAGCTCCGTAAGAAGGCTTCTCAAAGGAAGGAGCAGGAGCCTGACTTTGAGGAGAAGCGAGTCAATTTAAGCGTGACGACCACGGAAGAAGAGGATAGAGAATATCAAATGAATCTTGAAGCAGAAAGGCAGAGACAGAGAGAACAGGAACGCGAAAAAGAAAGACAGCGTGAAATTCAGCTGAAAAAAGAAAAGGATCGTGAAAGAGAAAGGGAAAAAATCATACCGGATCCGTATTATGATAATGTGTGAGTTTGCCTAGAGGAAAGAAAAGAAGAAGTTGAGAAAAAAAAAAGTGGAGAAAAAAAAAAGTGAAAAAGTAGTAGTGTGTACAAGTGTACACAAGAAGTGGTGTGTACAAAATGTACACAAGAAGCCATGCCGGAAGCCTTAGAAATTGTTTCACTAAGTATAAAGGCGACATCCTGTAAGTATCGATATATACCTCTTCTTTATTGCATATTGTTTAAAGTATACCATATATATAAGTACTGTTGTAAAGACATTGATATACTTTTAAAAATACTAATAGTGCTGGTTTTACTGAATGTTGGTTTTCAACTTGCATTTAAGCTTTTTACTTCGAGATGTTTACGAATGCAAGTGTGTTTGAGACCATTATAAAGTAGATTGGCCTGTCTCATGTGCAGCTTAAGAAGGGGCCAGTTTCCACAAAATTTTTATATCCCAAACTGTTGCTATGCATTGAAACCACAATGGTAATAATGTGATAGTGAAATTAGCGATTGGTGAATACTTAAGATTTTGCTGGCAATTGGCCCCAGGGGTAGAAATAAGGCCACACCACCCGAGCTGTTTGGAGGTAAAGTTGTGGGAACTTGTGATATATCAAAACTCCCAAGCATTAATACTGGTAGTCTATGGTGAACATTTGCATTAAGCTCCCGGTGGCCTTGTTTCTACCCCTTCTTTCACACCTCTGCAATGAAATTATTATTATTACGCAGCTAATAGTAAACAACTGCCATATTTACTCTCTGCTACTGTAGCCATGGCAGCGCTGGATTAGGACTAGAGTAAACACTCGCCCAGTAATAACTATTAGTACATTATGTCTCATTGTTTTTGAAGGGACATTTTAGAGATTTTGTCATTTGGGTTGTACTTGATTTCACAGTACCGGTCCAGTGTTAAATGGGACTGCTGCCATCTGTTTGCATTCTGTCAAAATTAGAGAGTTGTTTTTTGATGACAGGCAGCTTCAAATTCATTTGCAGTACTTACTGCCAATATTTGCCTCCTTTATTAGGAAGCTGTCTTATCTAGATACTGGCATTTAAGAGAGGCACCACTGTATTTTAAAAGGCTTAGAATCTTTGATATGGTATACATAGATCAGTTAGATGATGTTTATTTCTGGTTGTTACATTTGCAACCTGTATATTCATGTTCTGTTGGACTTGTTTATTTCAATATAACTTCCTAACCCACACTGGCTTGTACAGTGGTATATAGTACAGTATATAGCACAATTAGTAATCCTGTGTCTAGCTAGAGAAAGAGGATAACGTATGTTTTAGCAGATGTTAAAAAAAATCTTTAAAAAAATGGTTAAAAGTCTGTGGAATGTGCTCAGTTTTACACACAAGTATTTGATGATATATGCAGAAAATATGTACTAGTATTAATATATACTACCATTAGTACAGAGTAATCATGCCTTGAATTTTAGGATAACCCTGGAAATAAAGACCACTCCCGAATTGAGACCGCTTTACTTGATAAACAAACCAATGCTGTACTGCTTCAAATTAAGACACCTCAGAATTAAGACTATTTTGCCTCAACCATGGGTGGTCTTAATTTAAAGGGCTCACTGTACATGCTATGCATGAAACCTTAACTTGCTTGTGGACACTGCAACATGTTCCACTTTGATTTGTTCTAGCTATGACGACGAGGACCCATACTACGTCGCGCCCAGTACGCTATCCGACCCGTGGAATGACGGAGGCCCACCCAGCGGCCCTGGCAACAGGAAACAGGCTCCTCCTCCCCCGTACGAACCTCCCTATGAACAGCAGTGGGATAGGGAGCCTCCGGGGTACCACGGTGGACCCCCTGGTCGAGGACGCGGGATGGATAACCGTCCTCTCCCCGATTTCCGGATTCCCGTAAGTGGAATATATGGATCTGTATATGTGCTACATGTGCATTCACATATAGCATATTGGTGTCAGTCCCTGAACTGAGATGAACAAAGCTAAATGTGTGGTCGCGAATTTGTTTGTGGATACATGTATAGATGTTGCATTCCAGTGTTGAAGTATGGTCTTGGTGCCCTCCTCTATGGTAGTCCCATAAATCCATTGTATTATGACCATTATCCCAAATGTTCTCACAAAACCTTCATCTGTTTTACCCCCATCCGTGAAGCCATATAAACAGAGAAGTATTTATTTATCTCTATACTTATAGTTTCATAAATTGATATAAAAACTACACTAAAAATTCTTCATACCACAGAAAAGGGCTCCCCGAACATGCCACATAATAATGCATATTAGATTTGTTGTGTATGCACAAGTCATTGCGTTTTAACATAGTGATACCCTCACTAGTAAAGGAAAATACAAGTAGTAACTAGTGTTTGCAGCTGTTTTTGCATCCTTTGATCATGTTGGTTTTGAGTTTTATTATTACATAATAGGCACGGTAACAAATTGGCATACCGGTACATGTTCTCTGATCCAGACCACACTATTAAAGTAGTATGCTTCTGGATTACATGAGTGAAATAAGACGTAATATCTGGCAGCTAGCCGGCAATTCTAAACTTGTTAAGATGATTTGTATCCTTTGTGTAGAAGGAGAAGCGAGAACAGATGCGAGATAAGTTTGGACGTCAGATCAGACCTGGCCAGGCTAACGTCCCATCCAAAGTCAGGTAAGATCAGTCTTTCCATGTAAATGAAATTGTCACACTATCCTAAGTCATACTTGGATCTGACTTAGGATTTTGTAAAATTATGAGAGGAGACAAATTTGACTGTTTAAACATTAAAAACTTTGACTTAAGTAGTTTTATGGACACTATCCCAGTTACGTACTGGTACACTCTGCAATGGGAGGAAAGGGAGGATGGCACGGCACAGTACGGCTGAAAAATATAGCTTACAAGTCTATGTGTCTGTTGTTGTACTGATAGCAAGATAATTCTTCGTCTGTTTATACGATATTTTCACCTCCTGTGCATTGATTTTCCATATTAACAAGCCGGACACTGGATGATGATCCTGTCTCCGGTTTCACTGACAAACAGTTAAGTGACACTTAAACCAGGTGGTTTGGTCAGTGTTTTGAGGCAGAAAGTACTAGTTAGCCTTTCTGTGCCCAGAAAAAAAAAGGCACTTGGGCCTGTATGGATGGAATATGAAGTGGTCTGTGCTGAAGAATGAGTCTATTTCTGGAGTTCTTAAAAATACTTCAGCTAAACTGAGTTGATCACGTCACGAAACGTGAGCGAACACTTGTGAAACATGTTCAAGAAGTATCTTCTGCCCTGGACTGGAGTATAATTTATCAAAGATACTGAAGTCTTTTAAGTTTTGACTGAAATCATAGTCTTAGCTAATTACTCTGTTCAGATTGCTGATTTAAGTCACAGACTGAGACTTAAATATTTTGAAAACTTCTGCCCTGGAATGGCAGAGCACATCACCGATATTAAGCAGGTGTCATCATTTTTGTGCAGTTGATCGAGGCCACCACTCCATTTTGAGGGTTGCATTTGATGGGGGCATAGGAAAGAAAAATCATTCATGTCATAACCATGACTATTATACACATCTTGTTGTGAATTTGACAATCTACATGCCAAGAGCGTCTGTTCGTTCAGCAAAAATCTTTGTTTTTGATGTTTCTTTCCAACTTAGAGTGAAAAAAGCTACTTGCATTGTATTGGGGTTCCATCATTACTGCTGGGAAAGATTTCACGAAATATCCTTAGACAGCACTTCTTACGAAATGTCACATAAGTGTTTTGTTACTCCACTTAACTGAAATTTTAAAAATAAAAAAAGTGGTTTTGTATCTTTTCTTTGCTTCATACATACCAAGAGTGTAAAATTAGGTATACGGCTAAAATAAAATATTGCTCTTACAGAATGGAACCTGGACCACAGCGAAGATTTACTCCACCCCCCGACCAGGAGATGGAAGATATGGACTTTGATTTGGGTGATCGTCGGAAGGCGGAGATGGACGGGATGGGGCAGAGAGGGGATATATGGACAGACCCATGGCAGAGGTTAGAGTTCAATCAATCCACTATAATGAGGACACATTGTTTACCCAGAAATAGTGACTAAATAAGCTTTAATAGTGAGGTTCCCTTTATGGAGGAGTAGATTATATTTAATGTATTACTGTTGCTCTCTGTGGAGACGTCTTGTCCTCAGGCTCTTGCCTTCCATGGAAGTCAAGGCAGGTATTGGGCCTATGAACTGATGTACACCGATCACCAGGGAGCACTCTGCCAGTTTTCAATACAACTCACTGCAGTGAAATGCCGTTGCAAACCCGCCAATGGCGAATGTTCGGTGGAATGTTAATTAATTTGAGGCCGTCCTAAATTTTGAACAAAATTTAATTTTTAAATGGACAGGTTTTTTGCTTGCAGGACCTTATGTTGAGAAGAGTTAATGTTGCACCTACCAAAATCAGCAAATAAATTCCATGGAAGCATTTCTTCCTTTGCAGTAATAAATGTAGCAGAGTTCGAAATTAACACTGTCCCACTGACTGTGTAAGTTCAACTTGGGACAATTAAAATTTACTGTCAGGATGTACCAATGGTAATTGGGATTATCCAAAGGTCACTATGAAACAACCTTTTATGTATAATATTGTCATTTTTGGACAGAACTGTTGACTTTCAGGACAGTATAAATTGTTCTCTGGGATGGTTTTGAGATTGTACACTACTTAAATTTATTTCTAGCACTGTATCAGATTCAAACTGGGCAAGTAAATTTCATTCAGACGTTTCTTTATACACTAATAATGCAAGATCCAACTTTGTGGTGTCTTTTGTGAAACACATCGTTGGCAGTGGGGGCTGTTCTCCAAAATTCCAACAGTGATTTTGAGCAAACGAAAAAAAAAAGGATGGGGCAAAGGATGGACCAGATTTTGGTTCAAAGATCTGTATGTTGTATGGTTTGAAATGACATGTCGAGATGCGTGCTGTTTCTGCTTCCAGAAAGAAATCTCCCCAGAGACAAAGACATTCATCCTCCCGTAGTCCATCCCGTGGTCGACGTCACAGGCGCCACTACTCCAGGGGCAGTAGATCATCGTATTCTTCAAGCAGGTGAATAATTGGCCAAAGAGAACATTTATTTTTATGATCTGAAAAATCAGAAGTTTCCCAGTATGCATGTATACCTCCTAGAAATATGGAGCATCACCGCATGAGCTTACTGAAGTACAAATCTTTAAGAAATCCTTTCTATGTTTTACCGTTTCTTTCGCTGGTGGCTTTACCAAGGGAATTTCTGCAAAATGTCTTTGTTGCAATACTCAAGTAATTGTTTAGGTATTAGAGAATGAATCATACTAAATTGTCTTTTATGTAATCGGCTTTAATGAAGTAACAGCCTGACAGTGCTATGCCTATTCACAAAATATATTATACTCCTAGTAGAGTATTGATGCAGTTCAGACAATGTTCAGTACTTTAAATACAGTAGAACCTGTTGTGAAAGACCACCCTGTTGGCCTTAAAGATGTGCTCTCTGAAAACAGGTGGTCTTTGGTGTCAGGTTCACTATATTGAAATGCATGAAACATTGGATCTTTTTTTTACAGGAAAATATCTACATTGTAGTCTTTCAAAATATCTACAGTGTAGTCTTTCAAGACATGTGGTCTCATAGCAGTGGACTCTCATGGCAGGTTTCACTGTACATACTTTGCATCTTTGGAAAATGTATCTGCCTGCTGGTAGATTATTGATCCACTGTAGTTCTGACTGGTCAGTGTTATTGATTTTTTCCTCCACCAGCTCCTACTCATCCCGGTCCCGGTCCCGATCATCCTATTCCTCATCCAGTCGATCCACCTACAGTCGCTCATCATCCTACTCCTCCAGGTAACTATGGCAACCGCATCAACAAAAGTGCACATGTTTCATCCAATCTTGACTTGTGGTACTGTTGTAAGTTGTGCATTTATAGACCACAGATTAAATATTCTGTTTTGGGGTTTACCGGTAGCTAGTAACTTGGGTACCAAAACAATCTATATCTATTGAAGGTGGATATCATAAAAACTTAGTTTATCCATTCGATATTAAAATTCACCTTAAGAATTTTGGAGGGTGCCAAGGCCTGTCAGTTTTCTATGCAACAGCCAGGTTGTAAAAAAGTCAGTTAAGAAACTGATAATTTTGCCTTCCAGATCATCGTCGCGATCCAGAAGCCCACTCACGAGGAGGAAGAAGCTGCCATTTTCAGGTCCTGCCGCCGCCAAGAAACCGCTGCCGTTTGGTGGTCCAGACAGCAAAAAACCACTGGCGTCACGGCTGGGAGGGTATGTATGAGAGTTGGAGGGTATGTATGACATTGGGAGGGTATTGTGAGGTTGGGATCATGTGTGAGATTGTAAGGGTATATATTAGACGGGGGGAGGGGGTATCATTGTGTTCCCACAGGTAGCGCCTCTCTCAGCACTAGCCTGGGTGACCTCATACCATGGGCTCTTGGAGTTCATCTCATATACAATCAATAAATTTGGTCCCGGGTGAGGGATGATGAGCACCACTGTATAAGACTTCATTGTCTACGGAGATGGATGTCTCACGGCATTGCCTTCTGTGTAGTCATTCAAATGTAAGCAAGTGAGCCCTTTGCGGCCTCTTTTCACTGGTCATCACTAGGTAAAGTCAGTGTATAAAACAGAACCTTGCATTCATTTCATTTCTATAGCGGCTCAGAGATAAAACAGAGGGCCACTCAATTTTCCGCGAACTGGCTGTACGTCACTAATAATCTGAAGACATCTAGTGTTTGGATAGATCTGGTTCCAGTTTCGGAGTGGGATGCAGGGTATAGATTTGAGGGATGGTCAGCATCTGGGAAGTTATAGCATTACCTTAATTCTATAACACCCATTATTGAGAACTTCTGCTTTACTAGATTTTATAATATCTAAAGATAGTTATCCAGTTAGCCCTCTGAAGTAAGACCATTGCTCAGAACTGGGCTTTGTTTCATAAAACTTTAAAGACGTCTTAAAGACAAATGAAACAGAGCCCTGGTCTTAAATTTGAGGTGGTTTATTTGTGAGACTTCTTAACAATGCAAATGCAGTTTTGGTACTGCAGCAAAGTGGTATTAATCTGAGGTGTTTGTAGAGGGGGGTTTGGTTGAAAGGTTTGCTAGAGGTGTGTTTGTATTGAAAATATGCCAACAGTGGCAACGTTTATATGCGGTTCAGGAATATAATAAACT
>JAAUYG010013270.1_pt1 | contig 12803 bp, 6 predicted proteins | sample 7278091 | NCBI WGS metagenome assembly JAAUYG01 (sample SAMN14350201, study PRJNA611818) | marine sediment metagenome | isolation source: surface marine sediment (0.6m) | place: French Polynesia: Moorea | collected 2018-08
CACCTACTAAACTATTGTACCGGTAATGAAGGTTCTCTTAACCCTGGAAATAATTGTAATTATCTTGTAACCAGATGTAAACAAATATGTAGCAAGGATGGTATCTATCTGTACAGATATGTCCTAGACGATGATTATAGATTACAGTACAAGCGTTATCTTAAAACTTATAGTGATTTAGATGGTGTTGCTGACTCGATCCAGTTGCTATTTAGAAATTTTACCCCTGAAAACAAATGGACTGCTCATGCAGATGCTGCTTTCACCATTTTAAATGTTCACCATTTTATATGTTTTACTGTGCCATGCTTGCATGTGAACTCGTTGTATTTGTATATTTTAAATAAATAAAAATAAAAATATATTTGGACAAAAATGGTTATTGTGCGCCAATATTTGGTTATTTCGCGAAAATATCCTGATATTTTTCTCGAAACGCGTCAGTTCCGCGAAATAAGATTTAACGCAAAATTTCACGAAATATGCATCTTTTTTTCTGTATGACGCCCAATGCTTCCGTAATATGCAACACATTACAAAGTAAGGAAAATATTTTGCCAGAAGTATGATATACATGTTATTATGAAACACCCTTCTATTGACACAAGTCAGTTTTTACCCTTAACACTTTTCAACACTTTGAGCACGGCACAGGTATATTTCAGTTGTTGTTGTTGTTGATGTTGTTGTTACTGTTGATGTTTTCTTCTTCTTCTTCTTCTTCTTCTTCTTCTTCTTCTTCTTCTTCTTCTTCTTCTTCTTCTTCTTCTTGTTTTTGTTCTTTTGGTACTTGTATATTTGTTTCTCTGTTCAGAGATGATCCATTCGTTATTAGGAATCTACACTAAATGGGATGCATTAAAAGCGGAACATTTGATCTAAAATATGCTTCTTCAAGATTTTTTCAATGAAAATGTGACACGTAATGTTGACACTCCTTAGGCATATGAAGTAGAAGCATGTGTACACTTGTATGCATGTTATTTGGGAATAGTATATTGTCCCTCCGTCCCAAAAAAGAAGTCTGGCCAGTCTGATAGAGTACGTAAAACTTCTAATAAGCGCCCGGGCGGCAATAAATTCCAGACGTGCCTTATGCCCGGCTGCTATTGGAGGCAGGCGCTTATTAGAGGCATATTATTAGAGGCAGTTTTCAAATTCAGCATCCCCACACACCTGGCTCCTATTATAGGCTGGCTTTGATTAGATTCCAGGCGCTTATTAGAAGTTTTACGGTAACGTTACTAGCCTTGAGAAGCTCAACCCGTATTAAAATTCGCGATGGCGCAAACATGGCAAATTAATTTATACCATTCTTGAAGGTGCTGTACATTGGTCGTAAATAAGTTGTTGTTGTTGTTGTTATTATTATTATTATTATTATTATTATTATTATTATTATTATTATCATTATCATCATCATCATCATCATCATCATCATCATCATCATCATCATCATCATCATTATTATTATTATTATTATTATTATTATTATTATTATTATTATTATTATCAATGCCTTCAGCAACGTTTTTAATATTAGCAATGCGGTGATAATATCAGCGGTGGCAATACTAAAAATACTGTGCTAATATTAGAAGCGATGCGCTAATACTAGCACCGCGTAAAATTCAGAAGAAATAAAAACAAAACAAGCAGCCACTGTCATACATGTACCATGCGCCTTAGTTTTTCAAAACGGAGGACACTATACACTATACCGCCGGTATATGGTATCTGTAAGCGATACTACACACGTGGGCATCTGGATATTTTTAAGGCTTTACTGGAATACCTTGATCTGCGTCAGCGGCAATCACATACGAGCCATTTGAATAAAATAATTTGCCTATATGGAGCCACAATCACAAATGAAAATCAAAACTATACATTTTGTGTAGGTATCAGTGACCGAAAAGAAGGCGAAATATAGGACGGGACGATACGATTTCTCCAACCAGTTTTAGAACACATCGGTTCAATGTTTTTCGCGATCCCACTCAATATGATTGCGCTGATCTTCACGGATGGAATGAAGAAAACTTCGTTCCAGCCAATATACAACGTTTACAAACCCAGTGGCCCCAATAAATTTTGGCACTCCTGGCCCGAGCACCCTGATCTTCTAGTATTTCAAGTTTAGTCAATGAGAAGTTGGGGAATTGTAGTACTTGATACTTGACTCCTGGGGGTTGATCGCCAACTGTAAATCTCTGGCCAAATGGACATGGCTCCTCCTTTCGATTAAATAAACCGCCGGAGGCCTTCAATGGAAATTTACAGCTAGTCCATAGATCCTTTCAAAATTTCACTGATAATCTCGGGCGAAATATACAGCCACCGACCTATATGTTACTCCTTGTACAGAACAGGATCTGCAAAGTACTTAACGGCTTTATTATAACTGATTTATGAAAGTCCTTAACGTTAGTTTTAATAGCTGGTGTCTCTAGCAGACGACTATAAAAGGGCGCGAAACAAGGTCCCCAACATTCAGCTTTTGTCCCAGGAGACTAAATAGCTCTGCTTCTTCAGCTGGAAAATTTCCCTTGGAGATTCTCTTATTTTTACACCATGGCTAACCTTAACGGACGCTGGAAGGTAGCGAAAACCGAGAATGCGGAGGCTTTTATTGCAGCGGCAGGTGAGGGCATGCGTATATAAAAGTATATAATTTTATCAACATTTACAAACTCCGCCTTTTATTTCGAAGGCTATATATGCCCCTAAGGCCACATATCTGGATCAACTAAACAACAAAGCAAAGTTCAAAGCATGTGCAAGAACTTATGATAAAAGGTAAGTTAGTAGGATATTTTTAGACCTACATGTATATAGAGCATGGCAGATTGACCTAAACATGTCTGCTGCTTCCACGAATTATGAATTGTCATGAAATCAGGAATATTAAATAGATACCGGCATATTTGCTTAAAGTAAAAACGTCTTTAAAAGGTCTTTCTTTAAGTTTAAAAAGAAATAACAATAACAGTTGCTACTGTGATTACAAATTTCCTGGACAATGCATGCTCAACAATAAAATTTACTTAAATCAGCATTATTTGCATTAATATCTGCAATTTCTTGTTGTAGTGATAATGCCCTTAGATTATTGTATTATACCACTATTTACCCTTTATTCTGTGTGAATTACATGTTTGGGCCCTGGTCAGTAAAAGTTAGCAGCTCAGCTGTTGCTACAAATAAGTATTATGGCAAATGTTTCTCTTACTGATCCGAGCATGTAAAACAATGACAAGGTTATGGAAGTGAACCCCTGGTGTATTTGAACTCCCGGTGGGCTATGCAGCTTAACGATATTGGGGGTGGTCGCAGGTGATTTGCATGTACAGTCGTAGGACGAAAATCAGTAATGAAGTTGATAAAAAATCTAATGTCAAATGTTACACAAACTGGTTTTAATCGTGAAGAGACAAGGGCAATCCGAGTGCTGAAGTTGAATTGTATCCTAAACTTCTCGGGAAAATTTACTTCTTTCAAGAAATTTAGGGCAAGTTTCTGGGAAAATCCTATATCTAGAAACGGGTGTAAGTTCACTAATCATCTCGACAACTATAGTCTTGCTCTATTGTGCACTTAAGCTTAATTACACATTTGGGACCAGTTTCTGAAAAAAATCTGAAATCTAGAAACGGATTTAAGTTCACTAATCACTTTAGCAGCTATAGTCTTTAACTTTAACAAGCTTAGGTATGCACTTAAGCTTAAAGTATGCACATTTGGGACCAGTTTCTATGAATACCCTGTGAAAGTATGAAAGGGATGTAAGTTCTCTGATGACCTTGGCAACCACAGTCTTTCCCAATCATACGATCACTAGTGGACTTAAGATTTTTAAAGAAACTGGCTCCAGTTCTAGGTCTGTAGAACGAAAAGGCAGTAAATTTATAGAGTGGTCTCTATTTACATGTAGCTATGGTCACCTGAGGTTACAAATTGGGATGCTGTGTGCCCGTAGAACCTTTCTTTCAAAAAAAAAAAAAAAAACCAGGCATGCAAAGACGACAACTGAACTTTCGTGGTTGCATGGGTGATATTAGAATTTAGGGATAAAGGTACCGGTACTTCCAAGATGCAAAAACTGCTACATGTATTTGTCTCCCACTGCAGGTTTACCCGGAGACAAGGTGGAGAAATTGCGGGCGCTGGTGTCCAATGCAGACACGATCCTAGAAATCCAGACTGACGGATCCGTGTTCAACCGGAAGACGTATGTGAACGGCGAGATGCGGCAGGAACAGGAGGGCAAGGTCGGGGAGGACTATGAGAGGGAGGGAGTCTTCGGCAAAGTCAAGGTAACTATATGCTAACATTGCTAAACCACATAAATGTCTTTCATACTATAGCCTAACATTGCTAAACCACACAAATGTCTTTCACACTATAGCGTAACATTGCTAAACCGGATAAAATGTCTTTCACACTATAGCCTAACATTACTAAACCCTTTATGTCTTTCATACTGTCTTTCATGCTATAGCCTAACATTGCTAAACCACATAAAATGTCTTTCATCCTATAGTCTGACTATAGTCTGCTAAACCACATAAATGTCTTTCATATAGGGATACTTAGGCAAAGTCAAGTAAACTGTGGCCTAACATTACTGAACCATATATATAGATGTTATAAGTTAACGGGGTGGGAATGTAGCTTTTTATCTAGTGGCTCTAATGACTAAAGTGTAATGGAGAATGGATGGGAGGGACTCAATGTTTATGTAGTTGTGACAGTTACATGTATCTGCCCATGCACGAAATGTCCACCGGTTGATATATGGTCTGCCTCGATTTATTGTACCCTGCCTGCCATGTTCTTTGGTTATTAGTAGAAATAAAAAAGATAAAATAGAACATTGGATAGTCCACACAGAACCGGCATTTCACTTTTGGACTCCTTTGGTTGGACTGCTCTGAACACTATGAAAGAAATTGGTACATTCATTCATTCATTCATTCATTCATTCATTCATTCATTCATTCATTCTTGCCTTCTTTCTTTCGTTCCTTCGTTCGTTCGTTCGTTCCTTCCTCCCTCCCTTCCTTCCTTCTTTCCTTCCTTCCTTCATTCATTCATCCATCCATCCATCCATCCATTCATTCATTCATTCAGCTATTAGTTATTCAGTAATTTGATTAGCTTGTTTGTTCATTCGTCCCTTCCTTACGTCCACGGCCCCCTACTTTTTTTTAATTTACTCATTCATTCACTAAGTGCAATAGTTTTTTTTTTCTAAATCAGCGCGGGGATTCAGTGAAAAGCAAATTTATCTCGGTTTTCTCTTTCCATTGCCCAGATCCGTGTGACCTACGAATCAGCCAACCGTGTCACGTGTCACCAAACCGGCGGACTGGGCACGAGTGACATCGACTTTACTGTGGATGGTGACAGAATGACTTATGTGAGTAGAGTAGCCGCAGTTGTGCAACATTGACAACTGACATTGACAATGTTGATGAATGGGGGATGTAACTGAAACAAAACAACTGGACGGCACATTTGTGTATATAACATGAGAAAATAGTATTCTGTTAACCTGGAGCTCTACAATGATATGTACGTTCACAAATTTCCCTATTAACTAAGAATTTAACTACAAAAGAGTAAAGCTGGTTCACCGAGTGGAACGATATGTGGGTGATTTGTGATGCTAATGGCCGAAACAGATCCAGCGAAACCGATCGTGTGACGAAGATTAAGATGTTTCTGTGAACGTCCTTGGATTCTATGAGAGCAAAGTCAGGAGAAACATAATTATCTTCACATATTTATATCGTTGCCTTCCAGAATTGGACACTGAACGGTGCAACACTTGTTCGCAGCTTCACGAAGGCGTAAACCTAAGATGAAATGAAAGCAACAGAGACAGTCACATATATCACAACAACAAATATTTAGAATAAATGTACAATACTAACGGATATTAAGGTATCTGCATATATCAGAACGCCTATGCCAAGGACTTGGACGGGATGCTATTCGCTACCTCGTGGAAGACAGAGAATCCCGTATAACATTCGTTACAAGTTAGCCATTTTTGTTTTGGTGCATACCTGACAGTGATACGAGTTGAATAAATATTATATCTGATTTTGATCGGTTTCCCTTGCGTGTGAAGTTACCTTTCCTAATGATGTCTCAGTGCGGAAAATACAGCGTCGACCATAAGCTAACAAGTCGGCCAAACATTACTACTACCCTTGAGGACACGCATTCGCGGGGCAATTAAAAAAACTTAGTCCCAGGGATGAGCATAAGAATGGAAAATCCAGTGTCTGGCAAGGTGATTGGTGAACTTATCCAAACTTAAGACTTTTCCGGAAAATTCTTATGAAAGCTCCTGGAAGTTCATACTTTGTTAATTCAGAGCTGTGCGTATGGAAAGATCCTGGGCTCGAACCGTAAAAAGCGAACTATCCTTGGCACGTGCATAACTGGCGCCTGCGGCGTTGGAAAGAAAATATGACAAATAGTATCGCTGCTGTTGAATCACTGCTAGTGTTACTTTAGGACCAAATTCAAGTTTGAACCCCCGTTGTTTCATAGAATTTTTAACATTGCTATTTTATTACTCTTTTAAATTTAATGTGAAGTCCCGTATGACCAAGCATATATTGTATAATATTGCCCAGCCGGTAATTAATAGAACCAGGTACAGTGAAACCTGACCACCTGAGAAATAACAAGCTACACATAAACTGTGTGTAGAGTAGCAAGGACTAAACCTAGAGAAAGATGTAGCTAGGAACAGTTCAAGTTGCATGCGTAAAGTGTTCGCCCCCCGGTGCCTATTAATGAACAATTTAACGTATTACTTTAACAAATAACTGTTCCTAAATCTGTTCTTAGTTACATGTACATTCCTTTCAGTAACCAGTCCTTGCGTAACCTATGCATGGTTTATGAATATGGGTCCTGGGAATTAGGGACATCTACTTACAGTCACTTGCCTTAGTCATTATATACAAACATGGCCTGAAAATTCAAGACAATTTTCCATTCCTTGGCAGCAAATATCTCGGAAACATCTAACAGTCAACCTTTAACAGTCTACTCGGAGGTGGGGGGTGAATCAGGCTTAACGTAGGCTTTCAACCATTCATGATCATATCACCGACTGCAAGTGGGATTCGGTGGTGCATGCAGATATAAGCGGGTATAGGTGTGGTGAGTTAATTTGGACCTGTCCTGTTTGGGTCGAATGATCTACGCCTGACAGTTTTTAGGTGCCACGCCGACTCAATCCAGGTGAGCAGAAATAAATCATTCAGATCATTATATTGACTCCGAGTAGGCCAGTCGGTTGTCTAACTCATTAATGCCAAACGCCAAGCAGAGATGGGCAAACCTCCCAGTTTTTACGTCTTTGGTTTGAAGCGGTCGGGGATCGAACCGCGGTCTGCCGCACCCCGAGCGGAGCTCTAGCTACAACCACTATGCTACGAGGTTGATCCTTAACAGTCTATTGGAGACGCCGAGAGATGTCTCGAGCTGCTCTTTTCGCCAGACGTCTACAGCCTGGTTCAAACTGCAGATCTAACGATATGATAACAATTATTCTCGATCAATAATAAAGAAAACAATCCGCCTGATCAATTGTTACCCACTTCTCACCGGATCAAAGGAATCCGGGGACCCCCGAGAGTCGATATTAGGGACTGGACTTTTTTGACGGGAGTCAAAAGCTAGCACCCACTCGATAGGCGCACGCGCGATAACCGGTCGTCTTATGATATATTCATATCCGGATATCTGGAGAGATATAGAAGGCCGATTTGTACGGACATGCGCCGGTCGCAGAGACAAGATGTCTCGTGTCACAAAATTTCACCTTCTCATCCGCTGCATGAAAGCCTCGTTGAGACATATTTAGATAAAGCAGAGAGGTCACGGTTTATCTGAAACCAACGTAGGAAGCGGTGGCGTGTAAACCGCAGAATACGAACAGGACGCGTACGTGGTAGAGTGCAACCTTTGCTACTCCTTCCCAACTGCAGTTTCAACAGCACATTATCCAAGCCTTTCCTTTCGTACCCCTGTTGGGACAATTTTAACTAAGGTGCCGACTTGATGAGGTTAAATTAAACGATGAATACACTGGCGTAGAAATTAAAGCAAAGTGAACAGCAACACGGGCGGTGGCAATGAACCTTTAATTTGTCATCGAGCGCTATATACACTATTATAAATAAATACAACTACTAGTGTATTCTTTATAAAAGACCATAACTAAAGCATTGGCAGCCATTCATTAGTGTACAGATGTCACCTATATTTGTGATCATTCTATTTACACAGACACTGCTTAACTGAAATGGCCCTTGTGGTCTCGCTATCTGCATTAATAATGTGGCTTTGTGCCCATTCCATCTGAACCGTGTGGCAGCTTAAATGGGTGGCCCTTGTGCCCAATCTACGTGCACGGCAACTTAGCTTAAATGGGGTGGTCTTTATGCCCATTCCTAGGCTAACTGCACCGTGACTTTGCAACTTAATGATGGGGTGGTTCTTGTGCCAATTTTATCTGTACCGTTACTTAGCAGCTTCAATGGGTGGTCATTGTGCCCGTTCAAACTGCACGGCGACTTAGCAACTTAATTGAAGTATGCCAATTCTAACTGAACGTTGACTTAGCAGCTTAAATGAGATGGCCTGTGGCCAATGGAATGGGTTCAATAAATTCATAGTACTTGGTGACAAATTTTATTACGGCAGACAGAACGGAATATAAAAGTAGAGGGTGACAAACAAAAGACAGACTACAGTACCCTGATGTTCTGTATCATTTTGTCAATAATTTAGATCAGTGCCAAATAATGTAAATAGGATGTACACATACAATGGTCTCTCTATTTTCAGACCAACTATGGGAACTGAATATACGGTCTTATATGACAGGTGATCTTGAAGCTTCAGTAGTTCCTCACATGCAGACTTTTTGGTCATATTGAGTAATCTTACTATCAGTTGTTTCTTAAAATAAAGGCCTGTAAATAAAGGGTCGATCGTATTTGCATTTTTAATCGAATATGGACCCCAAACAATTGTAAGAAAATTATATCATTTGCGTCTCACAGTTTCAAATTGAAGACAAGTTTGAAAACGTAACACCCACGAAAACCCGGCGAGGACGTACAAAAATGTGTATTAGCGGAACCAGTATGGGTATTTTTTTCCTGGTATTTGGGTGTATAAAAGCGTCCTTGTTTTGGCTGTGTGACACTTTTGGCCTGACGGAGACACAGATAGGATCCATTTAGCAAACACTGCTGACTTCGGCTTGTTTCAAAAGTCTAGAAAACCAACCAGACATGGCTAACCTCGTCGGCAAGTGGAAACAGACCAAGACTGAGAACGCTGATGCCTTCGCTGCTGCTTCTGGTAATTTTTTCCTGACATGCACTGCTTTAATAACAGTGGTTTAGAAAGCTTTACTAGTTGATAACATTAATTGCCTATTGACTTTTAAAGGGGGGAATCCTTATAGCATAGCCACGGATTGTTATAAGTGTCTTTGTGCGCTTATAAAATAACCTACAGCCAGAGAATCACTTAACTTTGATTAAAATGAAGTTACTTCTAGCCAGGTCACAACCTTAGCATATTTATCTTGAAAAACAAAAGTTTTATTTTTGTTCCGGATAAGATAAATGTGTTGAGATACGATTAACAATATGTTGGCAACATGCAATGGGTAATTCAGGACACTTTGATTACATGGGTGTAAGTTGGGTGTAAGATTACAACTACCGTTGCATGGCCCATGCTGTGATTTTCCAGGCCTGTCCGGTGATGCCCTGGCCAAACTGAAGGGTAGCCTGGCCCCCACCGACACAATGATGGAGATCAACATTACCGGCGATAACTACTCACGGAAGAGCTACCACGGCGGCAAGATGGTACAGGAAGTGACCGGGACTATCGGTAAACCATTCGACAGGCAGACGCTATTCGGAAATGTTAAGGTATGAAGCTCATACAGGGTATTCTCTCAAAGGCGCACTAATGCTTTAAATAATTAAATTAGAGCCATTACCTGATATGTAGGGTTTTCTTTTCCCAGTCGTTCTTTCCATCGAATGTACATGGATATGATTGACTTTTTAGGTTGCCAGAAAAATCAAATATAAAGTGATTTTCTGCAAATAGAATACCAGCAAGATGTGCGATTCTTTAAAATAAGACGTTTGGGCTATGTGCTCCCATATAATGCTCTCTTAGATTTTCAGTTAGAATTTTAGGAAAGGGGCAGTTTGAGATACCTTGGATGTTAAGGATGGTTTTCACAAAATCTTTCGTCCCAGTCAGTATATAAGACTTTGAAAACAGGCATTAAATTGAACAGAATTCAGTGACATAATTAGGAGGCTGCTTGGATGTCCTTTACTTCGTAGGACCGCTTCTGTATGCCATATATTTTCTGCATTGCCAGACGACGGTACAGATCATCTCCGACAACGAGGCCCGACTGATATCCGATGGACCCGGCGGTGACGTCACCAGCAAAGCCTCCGGAAACACAATGACTGTGGTAAGTAAAGGCTAACACAGCAGGGGTGAACACAGATAATATAATAAATATATATAAACACGCTAGCTTGCACTGTGGTATTTCGGTTAAGAACATATAACGTTCTTCGAAAGCGCTTTGCAGAACCGTGATCACTGGAGTACAATTATAGTTCTGGAGTACAATTATAGTTTTCTTTGAAGATAGGGGTACACATAATCTTTGCCTATCGGATTAGACACTCCAGTGGTTCTGAGAGTAGATTACTAGAATGCAATACCTCCCCGCAACACCAAAATAAAGACAAAAATAACTAAGCATCTCCAGTTTGTCTTTTTATTGACTAAGCCCAGATGTAAAGACGCTGAACTTCTTGGAGTGAATAGATCCTGTTTCAGGCTGAACCGACTGGTCTACTGACCAAGTTGAGAAAAGATATTAAAACGTTTTAAATACAACACCCTAGCCATACCCTGTTTCGGGACCCTGTTGTATGCAATACGTCATTGTCTCGTTGCCTTATTTTCGGTGCATTTCAAACGAGTGTGTTCAGTCAAAAACTGGCGCAGAATTCGAGTGATTAATTTACATATAATAGCAAAGCAAGAGACTCTTCACAATCATTGGAATCTTGCCTAGAATTTCTCTAATTCATCGCACAATGAATATATTTCCCATTTTTCTTGTCTTTTCATAACCATGTTTACAACTGGTAAACGGGTTACAAATATCGTGTCTATTAGGTTCGAAAAAAGCGCCTTTTCCGGAACGAAGCATAACGTCTGCTCATGAATAGATGTTGCTCAAATCGCCTTACTTGCATTTCAATGCAACTTTGTCGCATCCCTGTGTCATACTTAAGTGCACAGATTGGTTTGAATGTTCAGAAGTCAGAGCCAGTCATTTTCTTAAAGATCCCGCTAACCTTTCTTAAAGCTCACGCTAATCTTACGCAAAACAAAGACAATGGTGGGGATTACGTTCCAATGCATTGATCACCGTGAATCTGGACGCAGTTTATGTGGCTGCGACTAAAGTCTTGGCAGTGACTGACACCTTGATCTGCAGCGGTTGCGTTTCCAGCTATTTGCAAGGGTGGGGCTTGGGCCCACAGGGTATGGGTCACGGCTAATAAATCCCATTAGCAATATATTATAAATATATGAAATGTCATACCACAGGGAAATGAAACGGGGGGTTAACATATTATTATAAATTTACTTTATCATGTTAGACTTTATGTATGCCATTGTTTGGATATAAACTGTGGCATGTCATAGTAGCACTGAGGGTGGCTTTTTTCTTGGCATAAAACTGCATGTAAATTGTTAGTTCTACATACATGTTACTGGTTTGTAAAAATCAGACTGAGAGCGATACTTCATAGCCATGCATAGTCTAATAGCCGCGTGTGTGTTTTCCCTTCAGGAATGGACGCTCAACGGGGTAACACTAAAACGTGATTTCGCCCGAGCATAAATTTAGAAACGTTGGACCTTTCTCACCCTCTGACTGAAGCCCTTAGCATAGGAGCCCATTCGAATTAGACAGACACGCACAGCATATGGTGCATAGAAATCAACATCTCAGTCGCCTTGAAGTCACGCGGTCTACGTTGCTCTCAAGTTTGAGGCCGTACGGTAGTCTGTGCGAACAATCCTATCTGCATGATCTGTGTCTCTTCGTATTGGACCTACATACAGTGTACAAAGAGGGAGAGATTGGTCTCTTAGTCCCACCCTCGATACAGTGTGTTTTTTTACGAATAAATCTTTAATACCATTCGAGATGGTTTGTGGTTGTTCACTGTCCTGACATGTAATGTAATGAGTGCTTCGTACGCGCAATGGGCCCCGCATTGTATTCAAGGTCCCTCTGTTCAGTAGCCATACTTGAAAACAAATTAAGGGTATGAGTCCCTAAGAAAGTCAGAGCACACTGACTAGTTAACATATAAGACTAAGTTTGAGTTTAGAGTGTTTGCCTAAAGGTCAAAGGACCCGTACGCATTTTGAAAATTCAGAGGTACATGTACCTTCGTTATGAGGTGTTTTGCAGTAGGGGACAGCCCGCTTTTCCGAAAGCCCACTGGTCCGAAAGCCCATTAGTCCGACAACCCATTGGTCCGACAGCCCAGTAGTCCGATAGCCCATTAGTCCGATAGCCCGTTAGTCTGACATATTGATCAATTTGTATTATAAATTCACACAGGATTACTCATTGGTCCGACAGCCCTTTGGTCCGACAGCCCATTAGTCCGACAGGCCACTGG
>JAAUYG010166041.1_pt1 | contig 12803 bp, 11 predicted proteins | sample 7278091 | NCBI WGS metagenome assembly JAAUYG01 (sample SAMN14350201, study PRJNA611818) | marine sediment metagenome | isolation source: surface marine sediment (0.6m) | place: French Polynesia: Moorea | collected 2018-08
CCCCCCCCCCCCCCCCCCCCCCCCCCCCCCCCCCCCCCCCCCCCCCCCCCCCCCCCCCCCCCCCCCCCCCCCCCCCCCCCCCCCCGCCCCCCCCCCCCCCCCCCCCCTACATGCGCATACAATGTTCGTGTATATATCAGGTTAAAACGGGATTTTTGTTTTACATTTATATACTGCGGGTATTTAGATGGTCTGTGTGCATTTGGGAAATATCCTGGATGTTCCTAAGTAACTTGGGAATTTTGTGGGATAAAGTCACAAGGGGTTCAAACAATACATTGAAGAGCGAGGGCGTAGGGAGACCTACTCGTCTGGGCGAACATCTGGTAAGGAGCGCTGTAATGATATCCTGTCACTGATAAACAGGTGAAATCCTTTCTCTTCCATGTCCTCCTTCCCTCTAGCCTCCTCCTCGGGACGTAGCGTTATCCCAATGCCCTGTTCGCCAGGACCAGTTCTGTTGGGCTCAGATAAGGCATAGGCTTCGAACCGTTTCTCTCGGTACTGCTGTATTTCTGCCATAGACATCTTGGCGTATACTACTTTCCTAGACTCCATCATGTCCTTGTGTTGAGCTCCGCTGTCCTGTATGTCGTCGTATTCGACAACGTCCGGAGCTTCTAGTGCCGGCTGGCGCTTCAGAAAACCTTGATCCAGGCCTTCCTCGATATCCCGGCTTTCTAACTCCGAATCCAGAAGGTCACCCGAGCGCCGGCCCGTGTCCGAGGTTTTGTCCCGGATCAGAGGATGCAGTACGATCACCGCAAATACAAGATAAGACAGCATAAATGCCATCATTACCATTTTCCTCTTGCGACGGAAAAGTAAGGTTACTAGCCCCATGCTTCCGGCTTGAGATCGTCAAGGAACTCAAAGAATACGTGTTTTCTTGTACCTTACTGCTCGCTGAACGACAATCTTATGCCACCTGTTTGCTTACACTTTTTTCTAGCATAATCAATAGTTACTGTACTTGGGGGCTTCCTGCGTGCCTTGAGCCTGGTCCGACGTGCACAGCTGTGCGCATAGAATAATGTCTGAAGGAGTGAGGCAGACGGGAAGAATTGATCGCTGAATCAAGTGGCGCAGCTTAAAGAGTTTCACCAGCTATGAACTTGTACATATATATCTACACGTTTACAATTTAGTCATCCATCAGAAGCGAGAATCTGGACCTGGACACTGTTAAGCGGTTTAGATGTGGCGTGATCGTACCTTCTACAAGGAGGGTCATTCAACCGCACAGGAAACAAACCATTCGGTATCATCGTTGTGTTCAACTGTTTACAATACCCTAAATCGCACGGTGATAGCTTACGCTGTATATATGGACGTGTCTCTGCTGTCTTTTAGAAACGATGAGGAAGGAGCGAGAGAGAGACCTTGCTTTGTGTTACTCCTGTTCACAACCACCTGGAGCGCTTCTAACTAAATAAATAAACTCATCTACAGTGAGTGTTAGCTTTGCAACTTCCGCTGTTTCAATTCGTGTGAAAAGTGTGGGTACAGATGGTACAATCAGTGGCCCAAATATGTCTACTGGGGTTATTCCTCATGTCAATATGTCACGGTCGCACCATGCAACGCCTTTCGCTTAGCCCTTATATTGACTCGACTAGCGAGGCTGCTGGTGGAAGCTGCATTTCACGGCATACATGTATTTAAATTATCAATACTCAATGTAACCCATATGCACTATGCTACATGTATGCGCTCTGCACATATATGTACATATAGGCATCTCCTATTACGAAAGAGTAATTGTAACAACTTGCAGATTAATTTTAAATTTTAGTGTTGTGTAAAGCTCATAACGAATTACTGAATGTCGCAATCTTGTCCTGCAATGTAGGACTGAGCTTGTCAGTTGACTTACAACTACAACTGTTGATAGACTAGTTGTGCCCATATGGGTGTGAAGTCTGGGGTATCGACAAATGCCTCGAGCTAGAAAAATTCCAGATAAAATATTAGTATTTTGATTGTGCACAGTCACAGATGTACAAGTATAGCATACGGAGAACTTGGAAGAGTCCCACTCTATTAATCTGAGAGTGCCAAGTTACTGGAGGCGTTTGTTAACTGGGAAAGGTACTAAACTAAAAAGGTAAAAAGTTCTATTAATTTATGTATCGTTGTCTGTTAGATTTGTACGAGAAGGGTGGATACTGCTCACCTTGGCTGAAATTTATTAATAATGCTTTGATTGAAATTGGCTTGCCATTAGCTTGGCAAACCCAGACCCCACCAGAGTGGCCGGTGCTAAAATATAGCGTTGATCAGACCCTGAGGTATTTATTTGTGTTTGATTGCAAAAATGATCTGGAGAGTAAGTCCTCCTGTACATGTAGCCTTTATACCAAGATTAAAGATAAACCAAAGTCAGAAAGTTATCTAACCTCAACAAGTAATGTTAAAATTAGAAAAGCTATATATCGCTAACGGTGTAATAATTCAAGGTTGCCAGTGGTAGAACTAGTGGTAGTGGGGGGTAGAATGAAAAAATTATACCCAGGCATATGCGGCTTTGCCCTCTATGTGGTAACAAAGAGCTAGACGACGAATGTCATGTTCTGTTACAGTATAGCTGTTAGTATTGTTAGTCTTCTCAGAAAAAAAGTATTTGCCGACCTATTTTCAAACTCATCCGTCAGTGTTTAAATGTATTAGTCTCCTGAAGAGTCAGAATGTCGAGGTTATTAGTAGGTCTTTCGACTATGACTTTATTGGTAGATCTGTTCCAATAGTCATTTTTCTAGGTGCTATAAGATTTGTTCTGTTTATATGTTAATAGCTTGTGCTCCATAACATGTACATGTTCTGAGCAATAAAAAAGTTCAAAGTTCAAAGAACTAGACTGTCATGCCCAATGTGTAGCTGATTGAACCGTGTGAAGTCAGGTGCAGAAGATGACAAAATTACTGGATGGAACGAATATCTGCGACATTCCAGTGTTTTAAGGTTTGAAACCATGTATGTTACAAGACTTGAAAACTGTATTGTAACGCGAGTCTTTTAGCGCTCGCATGAATTCTTTCAGGTAATTTTAGTCAATACAGACCATATTACTAGGTGAGAACAACTAGTTAACGCGAACATGTCAGTTTCAGATTTTTATTTATTGTTTTTTTTTTTCACTCAAAATGACATGGTACAAATGTATACAAATTGGACACAGTGTAAACCTTGTGCAAAAATGAGATGCTCAGCACCCTATGCAAAAATGCATGTCGAATAATATCTAATTGACCAGCAAAATACATGTATACATTGACTACAAAAGGTATTACATCAGTTTTGTAGTGTCTCTTACATGAAATGAGCAAAACACACACAATACCAACACTTTCACTCCATCTACAGCATAGGCAATGTATATATTATTTACACGTGTGTCTTAATACTAGATGTATGTACAAAGGTTTACAAACCATTTTTGAAATGAGTATCATACAAGTGTGCAGGATTGCTAGTGATGAGATCACTGAAGTATAGTTACGCGTATGCGTGCTCTTGGTAGCGCCAAGCAAGAAATATGCTGGATCTCTTTTAGAACAATATCTACTGCTAAAATACATGTATCATTGTTGAATGTCTATTAGTAACTATAAAGTATGATGAGAATCTACTTCGAACTAGGTTGCCTATTTACCTTATGCTCACTCGGATTCTACTTCAGGTGGCAAGAAAGTACATAGATATACGAAGAGGTGCGCATTGCACAATAAGGTTTCTGAGATTCATCCGGATTGTTTTTACATGCGCACCCAAATATCATCAATACAAACTCACAAAAAAGTTACCTGAATATATCTCATTGTTACGGCTCTGTGTAAATATTTTTAAAGACAGGAAAAAAATATACAAACAGAAAACACGACGCTCGACTAGCACATCACATGGAAGCTTCATTGGTGCCATAGAAATATAAGGTATAACCACTGACTGGTCATGTTTATCTAGAATAAAGCCACCTTATATAGATATTTCTACATGTACATAGGCCTTTGCATTCTGGCGCATAAATACTTAACACAGTAGTAATCCTCTAATCTGACTCTTATAAACTATACTGACTTGTAATTTATCAAGTGCCGGTCACGCCACAGAAGTAGCCGCTCACTGGCAAAGTCTGTCCAGGAGATCGTTAGCAGTCTGCTCTACTTCCGTAGCTCCGCGCATGCGCAATACAAAGTCGCTATCTGGATCCGTAGCGATTCCGTTCACTTCGGCCATGTCCGGGTTTTCTCCGATTGCCACCGAGTAGATATCTATCCCGCGGCTACGGGCCTGGGCGGCCTCCACAAGCGTGTTACCTTGGTTTATGTTAGACCCCCCGTCAGAGACGACCACGGCGATGTTGTCAACTCCGTTACGGTCGCCTCTAGCTGCGGTGAACACGTCACTGTACATCTGCCGGACGGCGCTCTGTGTGTTGGTTTTCCCGCCTGCCTGACTGAACGCGAGGGCGTTCAAAATCTCCTCCTTGCTCCGGTACGTATCCAGGAAGAAATTCACTTCCGCCTCATCCCGGAAGCTTACCAGGCCGACACGACCCCTGTCCAGACTGACCGGAAGTCCCTCCACGAGCTTCTTGGCGAACGCCAATATGACGTCATAGACCATCTCCACGCTGCCGGAGAGGTCCAGTACCAAGGTTACGTCCATCTGTCGTGTACAACCTAGAAACCGGACAGGAGGGGGAATACTATTACTCTTGAAAGAGGAATCTTTTTTGCTCCTCTTCTTTAGTACAGTAATTTCTCTCTATTCTCTTTTATTTGCTGTTACTTAATTATTCGCAGTCTTGCCTATTATAATGCCTTCACAAAAAAACAGCTGTACTGACGCCTAGAGCTACAGTATAATGTAACGCAGATAATCAAATGCAATTTCAGTCGTTCCTGTTTCTGTTGTCATAAATATATTACTGTTAATCTCGGTTTACAATACTCATTCATCCATGGGTACATGTAGGCAGCATATATAATTGCATATAATAATTGCAAATAATAATGCAATGTGCTGGTTCTACAGAGTGAACAATCACGTACGTCTTTCACAGGTCTCCCCGGTGAAATCGAATGGACAGCGACACAGATATCTTCCCATCTGATCCAGACAAGAACCCCCATTCTGGCACGGGTTACTCTGGCACTCATCCACATCTGGAGCAGGAATTTGGAACTATGCATATGCTGCTGCGCTAAGGAAATATATCAGGTATTAGGATGCACAGTAACTTATATTCTCATATTTGTATTTAACTGAACCTTAACCTACCAACACAACCACTTCTCTTCACTTCCTACTATCAATCTACATGTAGGTATCTAATCCAGTAGAACCCATCAATAGAAAGCACGGACTTCCCTTAATTTCCTACCATCATTTTAATTCCCTGATGCATCAGAACTCGCCAACAGAACCGCTTATAATCCCCTGTTATCAGTCGAGTTAAATCCTCATACAGTGTGACACCTACCGTCACAGAAGGAGTCAACGATGCTGTTCTGGATCCCCGGCAGGTCCCGCCAACTGTCCACGGTGAAGACGTTCTGAAGCTGTGGCTGGCTGGCCATGCCCCGGAGCTCAAGCTGGTTCAGGTCCGACCCGATCCCGATGACTATAACGTGAGCCCCGCGGACCCTGGTCGTTATGGCGTACGGTATGGTCAGGTCCTCGTTGATGTTAGAGTTCCCGTCTGTCAGAATGATGACGACGTTCTGGGCATCCGGACGGTCCCCACCCGCCGGCGTAAACATCCCGTTGTTCTGGAATCAGAAGGTGTGGTTGAGAGAATGTACGGTAAAGTAACCTCAAAATCTTACAAGCATGGTAGGAACCCAGAAGCTGTCGAAAAGTTGACCACACTTAAATAGGGCACACTGAAAATAAATACGTGGTCATTCTAGACCCTAGAACAAAGGATCTAATTACCACAGGCTAAAAGATTAATTTTATCTTAGCTGTTTTTTTTTCTATACTCTGTTTATGTATAATTTTCATTCTCCTTTTTCCTAGCACTCAGTCACCCTACGTCATGACGTCGGACGTACCAGTGTCTCCAGGGCGCTAGCCGTGTGTGTGCGACCTCCAACAAACGCCATCCGCCTTATAGCGTGCACCACGTCTTGCTGGCGGGAGTACGTGTCGAGGGAAAACTGCATCTCGGCAGCGTCGCTAAACTTGACCACGCCCACCCGTGTCTTGTCCCCGCCCACTTCCAACTCTGACGTCACGCCCGCCAAGAAATCCTGGACCTTGGGGAAACGTTCTGCACGGATACTTCCGGAGGCGTCCACCACAAACGCCAGATCGAGCCTGGCGCCGCAACCTGGATATCAGCATTATGAAATTATTAGGTTTACATGCTATCAACCATTGGACACCACATTAATAAAACAGACTCGGTCAAATTCATCTGCCCAGCTCTTGGTCAGCGGCTCACCGATAATTGCAATACCGGTCGTCCGTTTATCACATTATTGCAATTCCCATTATACAAGGTTAGCACAGATTAATATCATACTAGTGATAATACGGCAAATGTTATTACAATGCAGTCAGATCCACCATACAGTGAGTCAATTGTACACACATATGTAAGACATTAGCTGCACCACCCTGCAAGGAATTGTGATTACTTAAGGTCAATTAACAATTTCAGAACATTTTCAACAATACTAGGATGTGTCAGTAATCAGTAATCCCAATGTTTACACATGTTTCCACACATGATGTACTGACCTCTTTCGCAGTGCAGCCCTGTGAAGCCTAGTGGGCACTCACAGCGGTAACCCCCAACCAGATCCCGACACAGCCCTCCGTTTACACAAGGGTTGGATGCACACTCGTCCACTTCTACAAAAGGCACAACAATGAAGAACATCAGGTGAATGGTCAACAAGTCATTGTGTGAAGGCGATGATATTATTAAATTTTGAAGATGACCTCCTAGAGCAAGTTAGATTTCACAACTAAACTCAAACAACATTTCATGATATTCATTGATACAACATTCAGAGAAAAATCTCTGTTTAGTAGACACACTTGAGGGATAATATTAATTTTAAAATATTATAACTATTATTACAGAACAGCCACACACTCCAATAACTGGCGGTATTGCCTACCATTACACACGGCCTGGACGAGAGACTCCCGGATTGCAGCCAGTCCGTCAAAACCGTCGGCTCTCAGGACATTGGATTCAGTTGGGAAACTGGCGATCCCGTCCAACTCTCGCGTTCTCACGTTACCCCCGATCCCTACGGCAATAAGATGGATCCCACCGTCCCTGGCCCGCATCGCCTCGTGCCAAGTGCGATTTTCGTCGTTGGATCTTCCGTCAGTGAGCACCACCCCTACGTTTCCTACATCCGGTCGGTCGCCCGTAGCAACAGTGAAGATGTCCTCCCTCATCACTCGTATGGCGTCTGCTGTGTTGGTGGTGCCACCGGAGTAGTGCATGGTCAGCGAGTTGAGGACAGCGGCCCGGTCTGTAGCGTCGTTCAGGTAAAAGCTGACGGATGGCTGATTGGCGTAAGTCTCCAAGGCAACCCGTGCACCACCTTCCAAGTTGAGCCCCAGGATGACGTCACGAACGAAATCCAGTTGTTTCTGGAAGTTGACCTTGCCGATGCTGCCGGACGCATCCAGAGCGAATGCCACGTCAGCAGGGGTCCGGCAGGCTGGAAGGAGATGAGAGGGTGAGAAACTGATCACAGTACATCTCTGGATATAGGGTTAAAACGGCATATTGGCTATTACATCACTGTAGAATACCCGCAGCCTTTAACACTAAAACGTTAGAGTAAAGGGCAGTAAACTTAACTGAAATCTTGAGGAAAAACATGTCAAAAAATCTCTTCCAGTCACTACGTGACAGGTACATGTACTGTGTTGTCTGACTGCAGTGACTTACTTGTCTCACAGTTGAGGCCGGCAAAGCCAGGAGGACAACGACACCAGTACGACCCAATGGCATCCACACAGGTCCCACCGTTCTGGCACGGCTGGCTGGCACAGTCATCAACATCTGAAAGTAGAACAAGAACACTAGAACACACCATTTGGGGCTGTATAAAATAGTGGTAAGTTGATGGGTGGTTATGCTGACAGTAACACCAAGGATAATAGAAAAGGTTTAGATCTCTCTCTTTTTATCATTGGTAACACTTGTAGATTATGTTACACATTTGTTGACACAACGTACTTCCAACTTCATTGAACTCAACAGAACCGTTCTTCCAGCTCTAACAAATTATTCTAATCACAACTTCAGGACTATCAAACCCACGGCTACTCACTGTTGCAGACCAGGTTCCTGATGCGGTCTTTGACGTCCAGCAGAGCACTGAACCGCCGTACGTCAATCTTGTTGGTAGCATACGGATAGCTGGCCAGGCGTATAAGCTCATACTCGTCAGTCCAGCCCCCGACCCCTATGGTGATGATGTGGACTCCGGCCTGTTTGGTGAGGTACGCTTCCTGCATGGTCTGGGCCTTGTCGTTGGAGCCACCGTCTGTGAGAACCACGGCGATGTTGGGGACACCCTCGCGGTCCCCGTTTCCGGCAGTGAACATCGTCTCCCTGGCATAGCGCAGAGCTGCAGCCGTGTTCGTGGTGCCACGCGAATAGGGGATTTCCCGAACAGCGTCGATGACGTCACTGCGTGAGGCGAAAGTGTTCAGCTCGAAACGGGGCTGTTCGCTGTCGGCGAAAGTCTGGACGGCTACGCGGACACGTCCGCTATCCACCTCCAAATCCTGGACTACGGATGCCACAAAGTCCTTGACAGTCTGGAAGTTGCCGTGGTCGATGCTACCGGAGCTGTCCAGGATAAAGGCGATGTCACCTTGTTGTGTACAAGCTGTAACAGACAGACAGGACGATTGCTGCTTAGCTTAGGCCAGATAAACCACACTGCAGGTGACATGTACCTTATACTCATACCTGATAGTGGTCTTCGTTACGTAGTGGTTTTTAATGATATGCTGCATACATATAATTTGTTGCTGTTACCACGGACTTCTCTTCTATGTTAAAGGCGTACATGTATAGCAAATGAGTGTACATCTTCATGATAGATCCGATCTCTCGGTTAAAACATGCTGTGTGAAATATAACATTTTGACTTCCCTTTCTCTGATCAACAAACTCACCTTCTGGTGGAGGCAGCGTGGTCGTTGTGGTCGTTGGGGTAGTGGTGGTGGTTGGGGTAGTAGTCGTTGTAGGGGTAGTAGTGGTCGTTGGGGTAGTGGTGGTGGTGGGTGTAGTGGTGGGAGTAGTAGTGGTGGTAGGAGTGGTGGTAGGGGTGGTGGTAGTTGTGGGAGGGATGGTGCGGCACGTCTCCTGAATCAAATTGTCTAGGATGAGATCCAGAGAGCTGAAATCGTTGACAGGAAAGTAATGCTCGCTGTCCGGAGCGGTGACCAGAGATCTTAGGAGGGTCTCATTGGCCTGAAAATCACAAACTGTTAGGAGTAAAACATTAAGCAATAACTTACTGCTTCAGTCAGTACCATGTTATCAGCGTCATCATCTTCATTTGTCACACTTTAAACTATACAGGTGTATGTGCCATAAGCGTGGTAAGCAAGCACAAACCTATCCGTCTCAATATAAGCTAATATAAGACCATATGGAGGACAGGCCTGCACACAGTGTCTTTTCATTTCATTATCATACATATGTAATGGTTGGCCGCAGTAGTAGTAGTGTAAGTAGCACCAGCAGTAGTAGTAGTAGTAGTAGTAGTAGTAGTAGTAGTAGTAGTAGTAGTAGTAGTAGTAGTAGTAGTAGTAGCAGTAGTTTTAGTAGTAGTAGTAGTATGGAAGTGGAAGTACTGGCAATAAGTAGCAGTAGTTCCCAGTGGTAATGGTAGTGATAGTAGTAGCGGTGGTGGTAGTCGAAAGTATCAGTAGTAATAGTAGTAGTGATGGTGGTGGCTGCGGCTGAGATGATGGTAGTTGAAGTAGGAGTAGCGTTTGGCTGAATAAAACAGGTACAAAGGAAATATGGCATAGATATAAATATGTTCAATTGGATTGTTAGTTCAAAGGTGAAATATACCTTAGTCTTTTACATTAGTCTTTTATGGTAGCGCAATGCACATATTATCTGTTCACGTTATTGTCACATCATACGGAGATGCTTTGCGTGATGTGTTCCGAAAAAGTGAACATACGAGACAAGGATATTTGCATACCCGGAGATTGAAGTGATTATTACGTCACACCGGGTTATTGCGGCATGACCGTCTGGGACCACGCCCAGAAGTATACGATTCACTTGTGTAATCATCAATAGTCCGTTTGATCTTCCCTGTTGCCGAATAATCCTCTCGACGTTCCTCCCCATGAAGTGGTATAGGACTGCTGTTGGTGTGTTAAATAAGACGCCAGGTTACTCAAATTATTCGACCAGGTCAGGTGTAAAATTATTCTTCCGGTGACGTCATTAACCAAATTGGCCACAGCTAATTTGTTTGGACATGCCGTATCGGTTGTAGGCCTATTACGTCCCAGTTACTATTGTAAAGCGTCTCTGAATTTCAGTCGAGACGGATTGCTCTTGTTAAACAGATAAATGGGGACTTCCTGAAATTCGTCATTCACGCTCCTGAATTGTAAACCTTTGCGTCACGGCTGATGTCAAGGAAAGTCTTATTTTAAATAGAAGTTTCAAGATTTTCTTCAGGATCACGCGGTTTTGATTAAACATAGTTTCCGTTAATACCGAGCAAATTGCGGTAAGACTACGGTATAAACTGGCGAATAAATGGATTATGAGGGAACCAGACTAGAATTGCCGACCCGTAAATACACGATGGAGGAATATATACTGCAAAGGTCTGGCATCCAATAGCTGTCCAGTCATTTCCCGCCGATTCACACCGGAACAATCACACAAAGTCGAGGTTTCGTCAGCTCGTTTGCAAGATAGTATTGACACTAAAAACTGACATCTACGGTATGACTTACTGGTTGCCGTAAATGCCCGAAGAGACGCGATTTGGGGACGGCAGAGAAGTAGAGAGCCTCGGGCAAAGAGACCATTCCGCAATAGAAAATTATTACAAATCCCCACTCTGCAGATCCTGGCAGGGTTGTTTTCCTGCGCGGAGATTATTAAACAGTGATCTGGTCGCGATAGTTATTTGCGCATACATTGGCAACACGCGGTTTTATTCGACGATTGTGAAAATAGTACTCGCCGTAAGCAAACGAAAGTAAACATAAATGAGAACGGAAAGGAACCGAATATGAACAATCCTCATATGCACGGGTAAAAAGTAGCAAAGAAAACGCATGAATATTGAAGACATGCGTGCTCTCGAAGGTGGGGTGGAGGTGGGACTCATGTCACACTTTATTGGTCTGCCTGACGTATGACAATGGGAATGACAGTCTCAAATTGAGTTTCTTCTAGGCGGATTTATAAAGGGAGTTCCCTCTTGTATCTGTTGATCAAAAGTCCACGTGTCTTGGCTATATTCAGTGGCAGAATAGGAAAAGACATATTCAACCGTACTCAGCATGTCCAGGATGGGCTAGGCTTAATATAACCTAATATGGGAGCTTGCTAGAGAAGTTTCCTTTCACGAAAGATGACAAAGAATAAAGCTACAGAGCAGAAGAAACAAAGACCACTGCCCAAGAATTTAACTTGTCAGAATGAAAAGAAGTATCCTCTTGTAAAAGTATAGATTTATTTTAAACGTGCCGACGGAAAAGGAACTGAGCCACCATGTGCAGTAACAAACAACTACAATTCTTCTTAAGTGGTATACTTTTTATATTTCATTCTTTACTTATCGCAAATCCTAAGTAAAATAGGATTCAGAGTAACCCGTTTTACAATATATAATGGGGTTTAATAATTTTAGCAGCTTGGTGATGTAGAAAATTAAGTATTACTCTGGATTTTCCAACGTACATAGTGTCCCTAATATGCATTGTGAGATATATTCCCGCCTTTTGCAATTTCTTGCGGGTTAATTTAAGAACATGCGCACACAGTCGGGGGGAGGGGGAGGATATAAACTCCAAAGCCCACAGGTTGCGCCTGCTGCAAAAACAGTGTAATGGGCAGCAATGTCTACATGTATATGATTTACAGCAGCGAGTGTAATGAGTTGCAATGTCTCCCTTTATTACAGGAGCTGATGTAAAAAAATACAATGTCACTAGTTTGTAGCAGCTAGTGTAATAAGGAATAATTTCGCTTTGTTTTACAACGTACGGCATAATGTAGTAGGTTGGAATGTCTCCCCAGTGTAACCAAAGCGACAGACTCCAAAATGTGCCACCACCCCACCCCACCAAGGCCCGGTTATTTTATGATCGCGTCATAGAATTTTCATACAGTCATTGTCATAAGCATACGAACCTTAATGGAAGAAAATACATGGGATAGAATTCTTTGCCCGGGATGAGTTACAGGGTGAACAAAAGGTATATTTATGAAAAGATAGCATTCGGGTGGTCCTGTTTCTGCACAGAAAGCGGATTCGACATTGCATGATTTGATTCGATGAAATGAGACGCAATGATCATTTTGTTTAAGTAAGCTTCGTCTGTCACTGTTGTACTGATATCAGCATTAAGCTTCATACTAAAGCACTTCATACAAGGGCAAAAACGTCATAGTTCCCGTATTCACAGTGTGTTAATATATTTCGGCACATTTAGCTTCTTTCTCTCTCTCTCTCTCTCTCTCTCTCTCTCTCTCTCTCTCTCTCTGATCTCAAGAGAACACTACAGAACTCAACACACACATCTAGAGATCGGGTGTC
>JAAUYG010001112.1_pt1 | contig 12801 bp, 13 predicted proteins | sample 7278091 | NCBI WGS metagenome assembly JAAUYG01 (sample SAMN14350201, study PRJNA611818) | marine sediment metagenome | isolation source: surface marine sediment (0.6m) | place: French Polynesia: Moorea | collected 2018-08
ATAATCTCAACTTATGACAAATCATATTAATGGAGGATTGTAATTCTTGTTACAAAATTTTGCACCTGGACACAATTCATAGTCGTTATGAGTACAATTTAAATATTAGATTTATTTACTAATGAGTGAAAATGGAACTTCACCGCTTCGAGCATATAAACCTTGCTTGCAAAGAAATCGATGCAAGCCAGCAATTTTATCAAACCCTGTTTCCTGATTGGTATGTTCGCGCACAGGGCAAGGATGAAAATGGTAGGCTTTGGCGACATTTTGGAAACGATCGCGTTTACGTAGCTCTTAATGATGCCACAGGCAGCGATCGCCAGCAGTACCCTTATGAAGGTATTGGCATCAACCATGTTGGTTTCGTCATTGATGGTGGCGAGCAATTGAAAGACACACTCAAAACAAATGGAATTGAGTATTACACCTTGGAGTCACCGGAGACTAAGCACCGCATTTATGTCAGCGATCCAGATGGCAATGAAATTGAATTTGTGGAGTATACCAAGGACTATCCATTGAGATAAATTCAGTGTGTTTTTAATCGATCTGTCGCACCTTACCATCAAAGAGCTTGGAAGATCAAGAGCGATCCGTAGGCTAGGGGTCGCCTAATCGCCTATCAGCACCAATTGGAGTAAATAAACATAGCAACTGTAAGTTCTAAAAAAGAATGAGCAGCTTGGTTAACTACTCATTCTTACTTAGTAAACTTCTATTTAATTTACTTCCACGTCTAAGCTATTTGGTTAGACAGAAACAGTTTTCTTAGAACTAGTAGACAGTTCGCCTTTAGCGTATTTAGCAGCGAAATCATCCAGAGAAACTTGTTTGATTTTACTAGCATTACCAGCAGTACCAAAAGCTTCATAGCGTCTGAGACATACTGTTTTCATATATGCAATAGAAGGCTTGAGGAAGTGGCGAGGATCAAAGTTAGAAGGATCTTTATCAGCTGCTTCACGGATAGCGGCAGTAATTGCCAAGCGGTTGTCAGTATCAATGTTAACTTTACGAACACCACTCTTGATGCCTTTTTGAATTTCTTCTACAGGTACACCATAAGTTTCGGGAATTTTACCACCGTGTTTATTAATGATATCAATCCATTCTTGGGGTACAGAAGAAGAACCATGCATTACCAAATGAACATTGGGTAGACGACGGTGAATTTCTTCAATTCTGCTAATAGCAAGAATTTCGCCAGTAGGCTTGCGAGTAAACTTGTAAGCACCGTGGCTAGTACCAATTGCTACAGCCAAGGCATCTACTTGAGTGCGTTCTACGAATTCTACCGCTTCATCAGGATCAGTTAATAGCTGATCTTTGCTGAGTGCACCTTCAAAACCATGACCGTCTTCTGCTTCGCCTTTACCAGTTTCTAGAGAACCTAAACAACCAAGTTCACCTTCCACACTAGCACCAACAGAGTGAGCCACTTTGACTACTTCGGCTGTTACATTAACGTTATATTCAAAACTAGCAGGAGTTTTGGCATCTGCTTCTAGAGATCCATCCATCATGACGCTAGTAAAACCATTGCGAATCGCGGAATAGCAAGTTGCAGGGCTATTTCCGTGATCTTGGTGCATAGCGATAGGAATATGAGGGTAGCTTTCTGCTGCGGCCATTACTAAGTGGCGTAGAAAATTTTCTCCTGCATATTTGCGAGCACCGCGAGAAGCCTGTAAAATGACGGGGCTGTCAGCTTCGTTAGCAGCTTCCATGATGGAGATAATCTGCTCCATGTTGTTAACGTTGTACGCAGGAATACCATAATCATTTTCAGCCGCGTGTTCTAAAAGCAAACGCATTGGTACGAGCGCCATATATATTCTCCTTGATTTATACTTTTGTCAAATAGTAAGTTTTTAAGAAAGTTAAACTTCTTACTTGTCAATCTTAAGATATTTTTTACATCTCGACTAATTTAATTTGCTGTTTCTGTTCAATGTGCTAAGTAGATCGGGATAAATAATTCAGGTAAACTCTAAATTTTCGCGAAAATTTTAGGGCTTTTGATCGTTCTTGAGAACCTGAAGGTGGTTCATACAAATAGAATTATCTTCTTGAACTGAAATTATACCCTGACGACGTAATTTTCCCATCAGTCTAGTTACTGTAACTCGAGTTGAGCCGATCGCACTACCGATTTGAGCATGAGTTAGGGTATATGGTAAACAGTAATCGCCATCGTAATTATCGCCGTATTCTTCAATTAGCAAGCTCAAAAAACTTGTCAAACGGTCAATGGTTCTTCTTTGACCCAAAGCACTAAGCCACAAAAGCTTACGCTGGTGTTGATAACGAAAAGCTTCATAAATTTTCTGACGAAAATTAGGCCAATTCTCTAAGTCCTCCCAGTAAAGCCAAACTATGTGAGTATTATCAACGTGAGCGTAGGCATGAAGACTGAAAGAAGACTGAGCCACAATCTCAAAAGGTCTACCTTCACCAACAAAGCCTAAAAACGCGTCTTCTAATTTATCGGGATCTAGTTCAGATGATTCAACCAGGGAACTGCTATATTGATTATTTTGGGTTTTACTAACTAAGCGAACTGCCCCTTGGTTGACTAAGTAAATCAGTTCTGGACGAGCAGGAATTTGTTCATCTTTATGAAAAAGGCGATCGCGATAGTGGGTTTTCGCCCAGTCAATGATATTTTGCCAGGTCAAAAATGAGCCAGATACCTCGGAAGAGTGATCGTAAAATTGCATAGTGGGAGGCAAAATAAGATATCAATGCATACTTAATTTTACATGGATAACAATGTATCAAAAAATACTTTTTCATATAAGTTTTGCAAACTACGGTTTACTCAGGAGAAACCAACTATTTCCGTCAAAAATTTATTAAAACAATATCTATTGCCAACTCTCGATTTGTATCGGCAAAGGTCAAATATCAAACTCGATATTGAGTTCATTTATACTATTCTCGAACGCAAAATCGTTCTTTCACACTCTTATCATCGACAATTATCCTCAGAAAACAAGACTTCTAGAGTTTTATCTAAACCACAACTAACACCAATTGTCTATAGTTGCCCTATTGCTTTGTCCCTAGCTTCGTATTTTCTGCTTTCACCACAAATAATTGCGGAAAATCTAGTGAATTTATTGCCTTTAATCAATGACAATACTATTTCTCAATCTTGCTTAAAGTTGAGAATTGAAATAATTCCTCCTGGTTGGATTAACTTTTATTTCGATTCGAGATCTCTAGCCAGTTGGTTAGAGCAGTCACTCATTTTTCTAGAAACAAAAGTTGCTGTCCAAAGCGATTTATCTCAGTATGCGATCTCAAATAATCAGCTAAGGAAAACTCCAGAAAACTTATTTCCTGTGCAATATATTCATGCTCGTTGTTGCTCTCTATTGCGTTTGGGAGCAAGAGAAAAATTAATTACTCTCAAAGATAACAGTTTTGCTACTGTAACGTGGCATCTAAAACAACCAAAACAAATCTCTTGGTTGGATGAGGAGCAAAATTTATGGCTGACTCAAGAATCAGAATATCGCTTATTACGTCAATTGTTGGTAGTGACCGACTCTTTTGCTATGGAGTCTAACAACTGGGTTAAATTAGCTTTTAATTTGAGTAAAACAGTCGAAATTTTTCAGGCTGAGTGCCGCTTTTTAGGAGAAGTAAAGCACAAAACAACTTCAAAAGCGATCGCCCGTCTGGGATTAATTGCTCTAGCTCAATACTGGCTACAGAAAATATTGAGGGAAAAGCTAAATCTAGTAGCACCGATAACGCTATAAATTTACGTTTGATGTTAATTAAACTTTAAACCAAATCTTTTTGCAGCAAAGATTCCACTTCTGCGGGACTAGGTTGGGCAGCGATCGCACCAAATTTAGTCGTGGTTAATCCCCCAACAGCACAGGCATATCTAACAATTTCCTTGGCTACTTGAGGATTCTGCAATTTCCGAGTACCTTGCTGACACAATTGATGAATAAAACCAGCAAGAAAAGCATCTCCTGCTCCAGTAGTATCCTGCACCGATACCTTCATTGAGTTCATTGTTCCTTCATTGTCGGTCAAACAGTAGCTAACTTTGGCATCTCCATTACTGACTAAAACTCCTTCAACAGAGCCAAGACGATAAGAAATTGCTCCCGCATCGGCAGTGTTAAATAACCACTGGGCTTCTTCTGCTGCTAATTTGAGAAAATCTACATATTGCCAAAGCTCTTTAATTAAGAGCAGTGCTTCCTGTTCGTCTTGCCAAAACATTGGTCGCCAATTAACATCTAAAACTATCTTCAGATGATATTCTTCTGCTAGTTCTAGGGCGCGAAATACGGCTGCTCTGGTTTGAGGATAGGCTAGTTCTAAAGTCCCTAAAACTAAAAACTCAGCTTCTAAGAATAATTCTGGGGGTAGATCTTGGGCTTGAAGATAGGCATCGGCAAATTGATCTGCTTGATAATTTCCAAAACCAGCAAAAGTGCGATCGCCATCTACTGTTCGAGTTATATATACCTCCCTAGTGGGAGCTTGCTCGTTATATTGTACACCAGCAGTATTGACTCCAATCGATTTTAGCAGTTGAACCAGCTCATGACCTCGATCGTCTTTACCAACACAGCCAATAAAAGCTGAGGAAGTTCCCAGTTTTACTAAAGCACAGGCTACATTGGCTGGCGCGCCTCCTGGATAGGGAGTCCAAGATGTAACCTCTGATGCAGACTTCCCTAACTCGTTAGCAAGGCAATCAAATAATATTTCCCCTAAACAAATAACTCTAGCAGGGCGATAGGCGATCGCTTTAATATTCAACTTGCTTCCTCAATACGTACCAGTTTCCTTTACTAATTTTCAGGTTATCGTTTTCTGGAAACAAAAATATTTAGAAAGGTTTAAATTTCTTACTCGCTTCACTTTCATGTTTATTTAATAAAGCAACGTTTTGTAGCAAAATTTAAAGTTCACCACGAATTTCTTCCACCACTCCATCTCGCAAGACAACTTCTACATTTAGTTTTGTAACTAAATTATCGCCTTTTTCTAACCGAAAGAAACTTTCCATTTGTGCCTGAACTACTTCTTGATTTAGCTCTAATAGCTGGATTTGCTGTAGCTGCTGCAACAATTGATTTTTCTTTTGCAGCATTTCAGCTTTTTTTTGATTAACTTGTCCTTGAATATTTTCGGTTTGTTTTTTTACTTGTGGGCTAGAAGCATCTTTGGATTGTTTAATAATCTCTTCAATAGTTCTCTTGCCCTGCATTTCTAGCTGCTGCATTTGCTGATCTAGCTGAGTAACTTGTTTTTGCAATTGTTGGGTTACTTCTGCTTTCCATTGAGCCGTAACAATGGCTTTAACAGTTACTGGACGTTTTAAAAGCAAACTAGCGTTAGTGTAATCCATGATATCGGCTCCTTCGTTAATTTTGATTTTAATTGCAGGTAAAAGATTACAGGCTATTTTCTAGTCTGACTAGATTATTTCCTGAACTTTTAATCTTTTCAGTTGTACCTCAAAAAAACTTATTTTAGAGGAAACTGAATTTGCTTTCCGTATCATAGTTCTTAGTTGGCAAACATTTCGTCTATCAGACTTTGATATTTTTCTCTGATAACAGGACGCTTAATCTTAAAAGTCTGAGTCATAGTGCCGTTTTCCTGAGAAAAGGGCTTTATAATGAAGCGAAATGTGGCAATGCGATCGTCCGCACGGTAGCCAGGACGATTTTTCACCTCTCGATTTAACTCATTACGGTATAGATCAGCGATCGCTTGCTCCTGGAGACTACTTTGGGCAACTTCTTCAGGAGAACTATCTTGGCTAGGTAGCTTGAAATCTAGGTTTTGTTCTGTCAGCCATTGTTGTAGGGTTTCCAGGTTAGGCACAATTAATGCCCCTAAAGCTCGCTGATCCTGCCCGACTAACATTATCTGGTCAATATAAATACTGCGTACACAAGCATCTTCAATGGGTTGAGGTTCTATATTTTCCCCATTAGTTAAGACAATAGTATCTTTAGCTCGTCCTGTAAGCACTAAATCATTATCAGGAGTCAATAAACCTAAATCCCCACTGTCAAACCAACCTTCGGGGTCAATTGCTTTGGCCGTAGCTTCGGGGTTTTTATAATAGCCTTGCATTACCTGTGCGCCACGAATTAAAACTAATCCTCGTTGCCCTTGGGGAAGTTCTTGACGGGTTTGGGGATCGACAATTTTAATTTCTGTTTTTGGTAAAGGTCTTCCTGCCGATCCCCGAACATTATGTTGAGGAGTACGGGCGTTAGTGATCGGGGAGGTTTCTGTTAGTCCGTAGCCAACAAAGACATCAATGCCGACGGTTTCGTAAAAATTATCTAGATATTTAGCCAGAGAACCACCACCGCTACATACCGCTTTAATATTACCTACCCCATTGCGAATTTTACGATACACTAGTTTATCTGCTAAAGCATGGAGGGGATAAAGAGTTCCTGCTTTTAAATCGTAGAGCGATCGCTCCAGAGGAGAAGCATCAAAATGTTCTAAGCTAGTATTATCGGCAATTCGTTGTGCCATGATGTAGCTTTCTGACTGTTTGAGGAAAAACTTAACCAACTTTTGTTGCGATTGAGACTGTTCATTTAAAAGCTTTTGCACTCCATCGTAAAGAGATTCCCAGAGACGAGGAACACCAACCATGTAAATAGGTTGAAACTCTTTTAAATCTTGTTTGAAATAACGAATGTTGGTATATATTTGAGTACCACCATGGGATAAGAAAAAATATTCGGCAGCTCGTTCATAGCAGTGCCAACTAGGGAGAATCGAAAGCAGCACATCCCCTGGTTGGGGCTGAAAGACGGTTTTAACGTAGTTTACTTGATGCAAGAGGTTGCCATGACTGAGCATTACCCCTTTGGGCTTACCCGTTGTACCAGAGGTATAAATTAAAGTCGCTAGGGTGTCTTTAGTTTGCTTTACAGGTTGCAGTGGATTATTTTTGCCCAATTCCATTAATTGCTGGAAATTAACGGTTTTAAGTGACTGTTCCTCGGGGGGAGTTTCATCACTCAAAAGAACAATCAGTTCAATGGGTAAATCCGCCAAATAAGGACTTAATTTAGCTAAGGTTTTTAAATTTTCAACTACTAGACTAGTGCTATCGCTATGTTCTAGGATATAAGCTAATTCCTGCCGCTCTGCTCCAGAAGAACGTACCACGTCTACTCCTCCCGCAGTGATAATTCCTTGGTCAGCAATAAACCAACGAGGACTATTATCAGCAAATAAAGCAACCTTATCTTGAGGCTTGATCCCTAAGGTTTGTAACCCAGCAGCAAACTGCTGAATTTGAGTATATAAATCTCGATAGCTAATAATTACTTCTGGTTTAGCATGAGGATCTTTTAACGCTACAATATCACCAAACTTTTCGGCAGCTATCTGCCAAACTTTTGTTAGAGATTCAAGATTGATATAGTCAAAAGCGATTGCTGGATCTGCTGTATTCATGATTATTTATCTATTTTTTATCTGTTTATTTTCCCCCAGAATAAACAAATGATAATCAGTTATTTCAAAATTATCAGTGTCAAGTAGGCAATTTAATATTTGCCATAAGATTTAATTAATAAATAATTACTGATTAATAATTATTAATTAACCGTATAAGTAATTTCCTCAACTTCTCCTGGTGCGCCTAAAATCTTTTGTTGTTCGTTGTTAAAATTAATTACTACTCCTCCTGCATTTCCTGCTCGAATTGTCACCTGTTCATCTCCAGTCCATTTACGTTGCGTACCTTTAGGGAGAGTACCCTCAAAAGCCAGTTTCCCATCTACCATAACTTTTAGCCAGCATCGTTCTTGAAGATTTATCCCTACAGTTACAGACTCGGAGTTATTTGATTGAGAAACAAACTGGGGAACAGATTCTGGCTGTTTAATTTGCGGAGTGACCTCAGATTTCGTCACCTCAGAATCTAGAATAGGTCTTTCTTCTGGTGTTTGATTAATAATCACAGGACGCTCTACCAGAGTTGTGATGCCTTTGACCGAAATAACTACTAGTAAAATATATAGCAAATAAAGATGGAGCGATCGCAGCTGAAAATTCAGCCAATATCGGCGATTGGCTTGAGGAACAACAGTAGTTTCAGCCACTTCATTATCTAAAGACTGCTGGATCACAAATTCTACTTCTGTTGCCCCAATCTCTTGAGCAAATTTAGCCACCAAGGCCCGAATATAAAATGGTTCTGGCAATTCTGCCATATTCCCTGATTCTATGGCTTCTAGTATACTTTTAGCAATATGTGTGTTAGCGGCTACCGTATCCAAAGAAATGTTTTTGGCGGTACGAATCTGATTGAGTTTAAGGCCAATTTCTTCAAGCTGTTGTTGTTGAGCAGAATTTAAATTATTTTTTGTCATAAACTGCGCCCCCAGGTTGTGCAGCTAATTTATAAAGATTTAATGTTAAAAGAATTTTTGAGCAAGTTAACTTCAGATTGCTTAAGATGTCTATATTCGCTTTGAGGAAGTTCCAATTTATTACAAGAATATAAAGTAATTGAACCGATCGCCGTACGATGTAATCTCAGTACCTCATAACCTAGTTTCGCCGCCACACGACGTATTTGTCGATTTCTGCCTTCGGTCAAAACTATTTCGATAGTTCTGGCTTGATGCGGCTGAACTAATCTAATCTTGGCGGGTAAAGTTTGTCTACCTTCCAAGATGATTCCTTTGCGCCACCAAGCCAAATCTTTTTTTGTTAGACGACGATCTAATTCCACCAGATAAGTTTTGGGCAGGTGATAACGGGGATGGGTTAAGCCAAGAGTCAATTCACCATCGTTAGTTAAAATTAAAGCACCACTAGAGGCAAAATCCAATCTACCAACAGGATGAATTCCTGTTCCTTGTCTAAGGTTTGCAGGTAATAAATCGATTACGGTAGAACGATGCTGAGGATCAGAACAAGTAGAAACTACTCCAGTCGGTTTATTCAAAAGCAAATAGATTAATTGAGGACGATTAGATACTTCAATTACTTTGCCATCTACGTGCAAAATATCCACGTTTAAATCAACTTTATCTCCTAAATTAGCTATTTGACCGTTGATCTGAACTTTTCTAGCTAAGATCATTTTTTCTGCTTTGCGTCGTGAAGCAATTCCCCACTGAGACAAAACTTTTTGGACTCGTTCAGTCATTGAGAGATTTTCCTCCCAGCAATGTAAATATTAAATGTAAATATTAATATTACAGAAAGGGGAAGTAATGTCCCAAAGTTACTGAGCTACTTATATATTGCCCAAAAAATGTCACAAAACATCAGTAAAGTATTAATTATTTAACTCTATGGAGCGAAAATCTATCTGGTGATTAATAAATTAATATCTACTGGCGTTAAATTGTATTTGCGATCGCTTGTTACACAAGTAGAAGATCTACAAGTAACTATTGTTGGTAAAAATCGCCAAATTCTCCAAGGCTATATTCCTCAAGTGCTTCTAAGTTGCGATCGCACTGTCTATCAAGGGCTTTTCTTACAACAAGTTAAAGTCAATGGCACCAATATTGGCTTTAATTTACCAGAGGTATTAAAAAAGAAACCTTTAAAACTTGTAGAACCAATTGTAGTAGACATTAAATTAGGGTTAAATGCGGCAGATTTACAAGCTTCTTTAAGTTCTCCTCTGTTACAAAGTGGTTTAGCCGATCTTTGGCAAATTATCTTGTCAGCAGAGAAAATTGATAGCACCCCCACAGAATTAGCTAATGTGACAGTTGAATGGCATACTATCGAGCTTGATGATGGTGAATTAAACCTCAAAGGAACTTATCAAAATGCTGGGGATCGAGTTGGGCAAATAAATCTATCTACAGGGGTAGGGTTAGCCAATAGTCATACTCTTTATTTATCTCCTCTCAAAATTCTTAGCCAATCAATTATTGTTGCCGATCTGGTTGAAGAATTAGAAATTGATTTGGGAACAGATGTCACTATTGAACAATTAGTGATTGAATCTGAGCAAATGATCTGTTCTGGGAAAATAACCGTCAGATAACGTGAGGCAAGGAATTCGGAGTTAGGAGTTAGGAGTTATGTTTTTTCTTAACGAAACAATTAGGACTTGAGAGATCTAGAAATTAGAAAGTTGCGAAATATTTAAGCTTTCTTGGTGCGCCTACATGCGGCGAACTAAACGCCTTTGTCTAGCTGCGGAGACCGCAGCGGGGTCGTTTATCCTCGAATGGGGGCACCGCTTTTTTCGCTTCGTCGAACTCTTAGGAAACAAATTGTTTCTCTCAGACATAAAGAATTAAATTCGTTGGACGCTCACGTTCAGATAAGTAAAGAAGCAGCAAAATCTAAGGCTTGCTGTGGGGTAGATATTTTTGATTCAATCTGAGCTATTTGAATTTCTGTCAGCAATGTGCCAATTACAGGAGAGGGTTTGAGATTTAATTCGCGGATCAGATCTTTGCCTGTAATTAGTGATCGAGGATGGGCAATTTGATCGCTAGGATCGCCATAGCGTTCAATTAAGGGATTGATGATCTCTGAGGATACTCCTGTAGCAATCGCTCTAACTACTAATATAGGAAAAACATCTTTAGTTTCTAAAAACCAGAAATATTGTTCTCGCAAACTCATTTGTCTTGTCATCTTTTGCAGTTGCGGTAAATGCTTTACTGTTTTAGTTACTGCTTTGATTTGAGCGCGAGAGTATTTGAGTTGGGTTAACTGAGTCTCTGCTACGCTGGCTTCTAAAGCTACCAAGGTTGCTAACTTAGCTAAGATGGGCAATTCGGCTAGACTTAAACCTGAATCAAGACAAAACTTAATTCCATTCTCTACAGCCTCTAACTGCTCTATTTTTGCCCGATCAATACTAGGTAACCAAAACCTTAATAAACCGTCTTCTATGGCTGCTGCTAGCCATTTATTCCCCTGAGGTGCTGTAAAAATGTAATTCAATTCCGCTTGAACTCTTTCTGCGGCAATAGTTTTTAAAAGAAAAGCGCGATCGCTAATCGCTTTTCTCGTCTGGGATTCAATTATAAAATCTAGCTGTGCCGCCTGTCGATATGCTCTCAGCAGCCTTAAAGGATCGTCTTCCAAGTTGGCTGGGGAAACCATGCGTAAAATACCTTGTTCTAGATCTCCTAATCCCCCAAGAGGATCGACTAGTTGTTGTGAAGAAATGTTATAGGCGATCGCATTAATTGTAAAATCTCGTCTTTTAAGATCTGTTTCTAAACTTTCTCCTTCTTGCAGGGCTAAATCTAAAGTTCCTTGACAAAAGACTACCCTCGCAATTTCCCTCACCTCATCTAAGATGACAAAACCACCGTGATAGAGATTGGCAATTTCTCTGGCAGTTGCGATCGCTTTTTCTGGTAAAACAAAATCTAAATCTACAGGAATTTTATGGCGTTGTAATAAAGCATCGCGCACCGAGCCTCCAACTAAAGAGGCAGAGGTTGGCAAAAGGTTGAAATCGCAGGGAAAATTTACAGCAGCTAAATATAATTTTATTTGTTCTACAGCCATTTAAATTTATTTGAATTTATTTGAATTTATTTTTCCCATAAGTTGCCCTATGAGCTAGATTAACAATTAAAGCATGAAGCCCAGTTTGAACAATTTTGAACAATTATGTGTATTTGTATTAACTGCCACTATGTTGATCGCTGCCAAACTTACAATGCAGTGGAAACTCAGCACCAGCAACCCCATCTAACTGAAAACCCTACTTTTGAACCAATTGAACCCAGTATCAACGTTAATATCCGTACCGCAGGGGACAGTATTGAGATGGAATGGGATGTAGTAGGCTGTCAAAGCTTTGTAGCGGAAATGGGTAAATGGTCAAAACTACGTCCAGGGGAAGCTGTCCCAACTTAAATGAATACTGATTTTAATCTTGTAATAATTGACACTCTTGCCCAATTCACGTCAAGATAAGAAAGAACGTAAATCTTTGTTAAGACTTTGAATGTCGATTGAGCTATTTACTTTAGATAACTTACAAGAGATCTCTCGTCTCTACGGTTACTGGGCAGTGTTTGTCGGAATTGCTTTAGAGAATACAGGTATTCCTTTACCTGGAGAAACTATTGTGATAGTTGGTGGTTTTTTGGCTGGTAGTGGGGAATTAAATTACTGGTTAGTTTTGAGTAGCGCGATCGCTGGTGCAGTTTTAGGAGATAATTTTGGTTACTGGGTTGGCAGAGTTGGTGGCTGGAAGCTATTAGTTAAAATTGGACGTATTTTTCGCATCCAAGAGCAACAACTAGAGCAAGCAAAAGACCGTTACAGTCAGAATGCTCCTCAAGCCGTTTTTTGGGGTCGTTTTGTTACCATCTTAAGAATTTTTGCGGGACCTTTGGCTGGCATTACTCAAATGCCTTATAAACAGTTTTTACTCTGTAATTTTGGTGGTGCTGCTGTTTGGGCGACTACCATTGTTAGCTTATCTTTTTTTCTGGGTAAAATTGTTTCTTTAGAGCAGATTGTTAGCTGGATTGCTCAGGCGGGAATATTTGCCTTTGTTTTGGTGATTGCCCTACTATTAGCGCCGATTCTTTGGGAATATGGGCAAAAAAAATTGCTATCAAAAGATTAGATTGTGATTAATTCTTTTTGGGTAGTCTTGTAGAAGCAATGATATAAACTGAAGAATGATTTTTCTGTCTAATTTCCTGAAGTTTAAAATAGAAATTCTAGATTGATGCCAGCACGATTATCTTTATTTTCTAAAGAATTTTGCCATTCTAGATCTCCAGATAACCTTATCTTAGAAAGAATACCATAACCAAC
>JAAUYG010172795.1_pt1 | contig 12799 bp, 7 predicted proteins | sample 7278091 | NCBI WGS metagenome assembly JAAUYG01 (sample SAMN14350201, study PRJNA611818) | marine sediment metagenome | isolation source: surface marine sediment (0.6m) | place: French Polynesia: Moorea | collected 2018-08
AGTCAAGGCTGGGCATTGTCAGACATAATTGTCATACATGTTCAAAACATGATCGATCATGATGTTTGATGAAAAATGATGGTCACATTGTCAACATTTCGCCTGGGAAGCGGCTGAATAACTATGGATATAAGTTTGACTTTTAAGTTGACTCTGTAAGTTACTAGGACACTGGCCGTCTGTTTCTTTAGTCTGTTCAGTCTTGAGAGAATGTACAGGTATGTATATTTATTTGGATCAAACACATATAATGCAACAATACATGTAGTCATACACATTCAGATAGAAGTTAATTTTCACACAGTCAGTGGGGACCCAGGTCAGTTTCCGTGAATCAAAAGATTGTAAAAGAACTGAGACATATATAAAACTAAGTAATGGTTATAGTAATACATGTACCTTATCCAGGCAGAAAGGACCAGAATCTCTACTGATAATGCTGTGTTCTGGAGTCTACAGAACATGCAGAAGGTTTCCTCAGAATAGATGTAGCTTTAACTGGGTCTGGATCCAGCTGTGAGCATTTGTTGTTCAAGGAGAGGGGCTAGAACACCGGAAACCAGGCTATTGCATTCCTTAGTATCTCCTTGATTAGATAGGCGACTAGAGCTACCTAGCTTAGGGTCCACAGTGCCAAAACAATCATAATTGCCAGTCCAGGAGGTGTCAAATTGGAAGTGTGACCAGAATCCCTAAAATGGGATGTAGGTCTCCAGAATTTTTTTTTTTTTTCCAGCCGGTTCAGCATGTTCAGAGCATTATATCTACAAATAATGACTGACACTAGCTGTTTAGCTGTTTGTGTCCCAGACTAGATTCAAACTCGCAACCCAGTCATCAAGGACTTGATCCTCAAAATGAATACAACAGAAGTGTCAGGTATCATTAATTTGCAATATGCTCCTTTGCTCTTAAGGGTCTTTGGGCCTTAATTTCTTTCATACCAATAATATTGTACCGCTAATATCGACCACGCATCCCGCCACGCATGCTGTACGTCAAATAACTCGGTTCGTATTCAAGAGGTATCTTTTGCTGACAGTGAGCATCAAAGCCCTTTACCATACTTGCTGCCAAGAATACCTGTCATCTCTGAAGAGGAATTTACCCTTTACAGAACAGCTGCTTACAAGTGTCTAATACCCGGTAGATTGAAACAAACAAAAAATGGGCCTCAAGGGTTTACTTGTACATGTAGTATTGTATTGTACTAAGAAACATGGAGTACTTTTGAGGTTGAACAATTATCAGGATAGTTTTGGGGTCATTCAGTACACTTATCCATATTATGATTGTAGCTCAGAAACCATATATTGCTTGTCAGTAGTGCAAAATGGTTAAATTTTCGGGTCTTATGATGTACTGGTATAGAAGTGCATTATCTAATCGGGTATTCAGGACATACACAAGTCATTTTGACCTTCAGGTCTCAAAATTAAGGGTAGTTAGGTCAACTACATGTACATGGCCATAATGTTCTGCATGTAATGTTATATCAGGCAAAGACTAACTAATTTGAACCTCCATAAAAATGGCCTTGTGTAACTCGTACATGTAGTTGCTTTAATTAGCACTGCATATTTCATCATAAGACACATGTATAAATACATGTATGTTGTCATTACAAAACCTGAACCCCAGGCAGTGTAGGTAGGTAGTTTACATGGTTTGGGTAGCTTCTATAATCATGGTCACACCTCACTTCAGTTTTCTTATTGATTTCCATGGATCTAATTTTAGTTTATTGGTTTAAGAATTATCTACTATATACATGTACACTGTATGGAATTGTGTTATCACTGATCCCATGTTCCTCACCACAGGTCACAGTGGCGGGTACATCCCCTGAGCCTATTGTAGATCTCTCTAATAAAAAGGGCTTGTAGCAGGCATATTTATGGCATCATTGGCCATTTGTTGGCTGTGGGCTAGGTTTATCAGGATAATTTAGGAAGACTTGAAGAATGAGAAAGGGGCAGAAAATGCTTAAGTGGCAGGCAATTATATATATATATATACGTACTTGGAAGGGACAGCTATATTCAGTCAGTTGCTGTGAGGGTTGTTCACTGGCAGAGTCATTTGGCCCGCACTATGGTTCTGTGGTCCCTGGTTTCAATTTTGCTGAAAATGAAACACCTTGGAATAGTATCCTGTAATTTTTAGTATTGTGTAATTTTTTAAACAAAGCTGTTAACAAAGTTACAATGGCCATGCTATCCTTAGAGCTGTACTGGATTTTCCAGACACATGTGTTACTTGAATTTAAACACTTATTCAGTATTCAGTATTTGCACCAACTCACATTGTACCTTAATTATGCTTTTTTCTTTCCAGATGAAAGAGAAGATGTTCAGAAAAAGACTTTTACCAAGTGGATAAATTCACAGCTTTCTAAGGTTTGTGTTTCTTGACCAACTTTGGCTTTCCAAACTACTGTAGTTATTGGAGTTGTTCAAACACATAAAATTAATTATTTTATTACATGTTTGAACTATAATAGTCATTTAAAAAAATATATTTTTGCGTATATATTGGTACTCGAATAGATACATGTCTAAAATTTTCTGCATTGCCATAATGCATACATTTTAAAGCAGTCTGTACTTCAACCATTAACAAGATTAATGCACTGCTTTGTAATTGCTGTTTTGTAATATACCTTAATTACAGTTCTCAAGTTGTGCAATTTCAGGGTCATCATGGTCATCGTGTAACAGTTAGCGATTTGTTCCTAGACCTGCGAGATGGGACACAATTGCTGGCACTACTGGAGTTGCTTAGCGGAAGGGACCTAGTGAGTAGAGGTTTCATTACGGGATCCACAATGTGATCAAACCTGCAGTCCAGTTATTTGTGTGATAAGATGAACCTACAGTTTTAGACATTTGAAAAGATCACTGACGTGATTTTAACTACCTCTAGCCAGATAGGATTCACCTTTCATTATATATTGGAATCTGTCAACACAGTACGGTATCTGTTTTAATAGAAAAGTACTAATTTTCTGCTTGAAAACATAACTATTTAGTTATGATATACATGATATACTGTACACTATTAAGATCTGTACTGTTGGTGATTACCAGCGCTACCAGAGGCGTAATATGTTGCATGCATGTTGCATGTGTACAAGTGTTTATGTAAACATGGTAGATCTCTCTTTCTTTCTGTGGGGAGATGGGGGAGGATTATCAGTTGAATGTTGATTGGCACTAGAGAGATTGCCTTTTTCACTAGTTCCTATTTTCAGACAGTACTCATTTGCCTGAAATTGAAAAAAAAATATTAAATCACAAAAATAACTATTTGCATTCATGTACACATTGTAAAAAGTACAGATTAACCTTGTATTTTCATAATTTGTTTCAGAAGCCAGAGAGGGGGCGTATGAGAGTGCATCACCTGAACAATGTCAACCGAGTTATAGAATTACTCGAACAGGATTACCATGTAAGTACTGGTACTGGCGAAAAAAAAAATAGGAAAAAATAAATACTTATTTGGTTTGCATTTACAATAGAGAGCTGGTAACTAAATACTTATTACCTCAAAATTGGGAAGGGAAAATGTAATCTAGTCATTCATTTATAATGACAGAGGATTTTCAGTCATCTATTTTAAATGGGTTTTCTGTAAATTTGTGAGAAAGCACAAGATTTGTGTTATGTGGTGTCTGGGAAATACAATGTTTATGAAACACCCAATACTGAACATGCTTCCTGTGGATTTATTCAGTTCATAAAAAGAATGGCTCCTGGGGTAAGCTGAAATCCCAACACAAAATTGGTATGCTGTTGCAATAACCACAGAGGGATTTAGCACTCTTTGACACTATACATGGAAACTTGATTTGAGATCAAACTGGACAAAAGTTTAGTTTTCTACGTGTTTCAGGGTACATTGGGCTACTAATCAAGGTTATTTGGGAGTGGTGAAGTAACTCAGTCGGTCAGCTGAAAACATAGATTATAGAGCAAAATGGATGAAACTTTGGGCCTCTGAGTTATGTCATTGTACATGCAGTGCCTTTAATCTGAGACTCATAAAGGTCATTTTTGGATCATTTGGTGTATTTGTTTGAAAATTAACCTGTATCTCAGAAACCATTCACTGTACATTTAGATCAAAACAGATGAAACCATTCACCATGTTCACTGTACATGTAGATCAAAACCCCGGGGATCAAAACAGATGAAAATTTTGGACTTGGGTGTGTGCGTACATTATACAGGGCATGTAGGGTACTTTCAGACCCATCAAGGTCACTTTAAGGTCATTTTGTGCATGTATTTGAAAGGCAACCTTTAATTCATAATTTCATATAGCAAAAGTGATAACATTTCAGGCCACATAAGCACTGTATATGGATATTTTATTGTATGTACCTCACGGTCATCTTTGGGTCATTCTTAGATCATTCGGTACACTTGTGTGAAAATTTGCTCGTTTACTTTTGTGGAAAGCAGAACTCTCTGTGAGCACAGCTAATGTCAAGGGCCATGCACCCTTGTTCAGTTTTAGCTGATTGTTTGACCAGGATTCCTTGATCACTTCATGGGGTAGGGAAACTGCTGACAGAATACCCTGGATAGGGTGAAGGGGCTGACAGCTTCACAGCCATTCTCCCTTCAGGCACCAGAATACTGCCAGGAATAATCAAACCTGGGGAAGGGTCAAGGCAGGATAACTTTGCACACTTTATACTCATTGAATCAAGATTTTCCTAGGTATACATCATGTATATGATATGCAGACCAATTAAATTTAAGAATAGCATTACAGAGAAATACAGACAGTTGCCCTGGGATGTTTACACATATCTTTGTGATATCAATACATTGTCAGAGTCAATGATGCCTCTTACCTCAGTTTATCTATTGTACTGCGGTTACCATAACGCGGACAGGATTCTTTGTCACCATCTTCATTTTGTTCTTAATAATAATTATTTGATTGATTTACAGATCAAACTTGTCAACATCAGCAGTAATGACATTGTGGATGGGAACACCAAGATCACTCTGGGCTTGGTATGGAACATCATACTGCACTGGCAGGTCGGTGTGTCGGGGGAAAAGGGATTGATAGAGAAAGGTGTGATTGAGTGCAGTGAGTGAATGAGTGAGTGAGTGAGTGAGTGGAATGAGTGAGCAAGTGGAGTGAGTAAGTGGAGTGAGTGAATGAGTGAGTAAGTGAGTGAGTGAATGAGTGAGTGAGTGAGTGAGTGAGTGAGTGAGTGAGTGAGTCAACCAGTCAGTTCAGCAGATGAGTGTTGGCTTGCCACGTCAGTTGCGTTGATAGCTGCTTGTGCAAGAGGACCAGTAGTGAATGGAAATTCTAGTCAAAAAGGTTATTGCTGCTGTCAGTAAAGTAACGGTATGTGTGATGGTCTTCTGCGCTCTGTAAGGTGAAGAGTTAGCAGAAAGGTGCATTGGCTTGAAATCTCACCAACACCACTTTTGAAGAAAACAATACAGTGTTTTAATGAGTTTATCCATGAAAGCTTAACTGACTCGATTTTAATGTAGTACAGATCTCTCCCTTGAGTACCGGTAGGGACACTTTTTCCTTGAAAGGCCAAATTCAAGGTCACTCAGATTTCGAAGTCTTATACACGTATATTCTTATCAAGAAGCCAAGTAAGGCCTTATTTACCATTAGACGCTAATGGGAAATCATGTGCGGGGAGTCCATTGGCACCATCAGATTTGACCTTGAGTGACCTCCAAAGGTCAAAGTCAAGGTTATTGCGATTTTGAAGGATTGTATCTGGTAAAAGTGCTGAGGTAGCCCATATGTTACTATTAAACACTTAATCATGCTAATAGGAATCATATATCTGGAGGCCAACTGTTTCATCAGATTTGACCTTGAGTGAGCTTTTAAGGGCAAAGTCAAGGTCACAGATTTTGAAGGCTTGTATCTCGAAAAGGAACCAAATTAGGCCATACTTCCTATTAAACACTAATAGGAAATCATTTATGGAGAATTCAGTTGCACCATTACATTTTTTCTTGATGGAGAGTGACTTTGAAAGGTCACTTACCGATTGTGAGTGGTAGGAGATCTGTACGTTATACATACATGTATATTTGCTAGTAGTATCATGAGTGTATTAATGTGTAAGTGACATAAGAAAATTTGTGGGCAGGTGGGATTTTCTGCTGCCCCAGGCCCCTTCCAGTGGTCTTTCTGTTAGATAGCTGTCCTTTGGTGAGAGCAAGTATAATACATGCATTCTCAGAACTTGCTGCCAAGAATTTGTATGATTTCTAGAAGGGTGCAGTGCTTTCCTAGAGAGTGTCCCTTAAGAGAGGGACCACTGTACACTAAGTACAGGCTACAAATCTACATACCACCAGTACGGTACTATAGACATGTATAGGGCACTCGGTACAAGCTACAACAGGTTAATAAACATGATATAAATGCATAACGCATAATGATATTTACTGTATAAGGGGGCTATGTAGTGTTTGACTTGGCACAGTCTCAATACTATAACAGGTCCATCCAGGCTCGGCTCTCGTATACTAGTATCCAGCTGCAAGTTTTTTATTGCTTGTGACTATTTGATGTAAGCCACAATTTAGGGGGGCTAATGTAAAAAAAATACTTATGGCATTCCTTAATCATTTTGAATGGCCATTAAATTTCACTCACTGGCAAATTTAAGTGTTTAGTTTGCTTAGAGGCATGTTGACTTGTCTAAAGTCATTCACAAAGGTCATTCAAGAAAATACAGCAACATGTAACAATAAGAGTGTATTGGTGTATCTATGATTACCACTATATAGATGGAACAGTCTGAAAAATGTTCAAGTCGCCTCTTTAAAGTGTGAAGAAGGCCAATTATTTTGCTGAAGAGGTATATTTTACAGTATACTCCCAATCTGTATGGTGCATATTCTTTACTGGATTTTAAAATATAAGTGGTGAAAACAGTAGTAGCCTTCAGTCAAAGATAGGATTATTTCTGGAACTTATTACCGGTAATATTATTAACACTGTAAAATAAATTCTGTTTACAGTGTCATGGTACTCTAGGATTTGGCCTAAGTGGAATCACTCAACCTTTGTCAGGAGGAAGACCTTGCAGTATAGTGTTCAGTGTCATTTGGGGGGTCATTCGGTGCACTTGTCGCAATATATACTCATAACTCCAAAAGTGCTGATGACGGAAATGAATTGAAATTTGAGACTCAGGGGCACTAATACAATATATATGTAGTACATGTACCAGCTTTGACCTTGTAGTGTTCAAGGTCATTTGGGGTCATCCATTGCACTTACAGATTTTCTTCTTGTGGTTGAAAACTAGTTGATCATAAAGCCACATGGGCCTTGTGTTTTGTTCATAAAATAATTTTAATTGGGGACTTTCAAAATACGAAATCTCTATATGCAGGGTGGTAAATCTCATCTTGCTTCGTATCCAGGACTTTCTCAGTGACAATACACAAGCAGTGATATCCTTTGTCCTTATGAACAAACACTATCATGAGAATAATTGAGAATACATGTAGAGCTTTGTCTCTATGTTTGTTGTCACTGAAGTGCTTTCATGGTCTCCTTCTGCTATATCCAGGTGAAGGACGTACTGAAGGGGGTGATGGGGGACTTACCACATACCAGTTTGGAGAAAACTCTCCTGGCATGGTGCCAGAGCTCAACTCAGGGGTAAGGAACTGAATATTAACAATAATATTTATCTATCAGTATTACATAACTAAAGTGCTATTAGTGACGTTTGAAAGCCCACTGTTATGATATCCCCTAGCAGACAGCATGTCCCTGACATGCATTTTACTATAACAGTCTGAAAGTTTATTTTGGTGCTTTTGATGGCCGAAATACCTGCCCAACCCAGGCTCTCCCAGCCAGTACTGTACAGATTTCATCAAGTTTGGAATGTGGAGACCCTGGACTTTTAATACCAAGCTAGTGCAAACTATTTATCCTGTTCTCTTATCATGTGGGTATTTTAGCACAAGTCAGAACACATAACTCATCTACCAGTAACCAATTTTCATGGCCAAATAAAGAAATTTTGAAAATTGGCCTGTATCTTGGAAACTGCTGCCTATAGAGTATATAGGGAGAATGAAAACGAATTGCATTGCAAGCCCTGAGGTAGAATGAGGATAAATGCATTACAGCTAGAATTTTTTGTCACAAACCCAGCTTCATGTCTAATTAAGAGTATATGAGGAAGTCTGGAAGACCTGCTTAAGCCTAGAAACTGCTGCATGTAGAGCAAGGAGAATAAGCTCCATATTGACGCCACCACACCCGCCCATCCTCCCGGCCCCCAGGTAGAAAGGATGGCCCAGTTGAATCTCCAAATGTGGCAGTTTTTAAAATGGGCCTGTCTATCAGAAAACACTGGCCTTGGAGCCAAAAATAAAAGCAAATACTCAATTTGACCCCTTTAGGTAAAAAGAGAGTATACATGTACACCATCTGGAGATTGGAACAGTGACTCCCACTAATAGTTTCATGCCCAGGTACATGTGTAAAAATTTAGAAATTTTGCCTGTTTCCCAGTTATTAATGTTGCTAGTAAATTGAAAATAACCCCTCTGTGATTGACCTTCTCTCCTTCACCAATAATGACATGCATATCTTGAGTTCACCTACAAATTCTGTTCCCTAATTCTGAGACTGACTGAAGCAGTTACCAGTATATGTGTACTTGTTCAGGGATTTCTATGTTTATTCCTTCATACTTTCAGATATCAGAATGTGAATGTTAGAAACTTTACCACAAGCTGGAGAGATGGACTGGCCTTCAATGCCTTGCTACACAAGTTCCAGTAAGGGGAGAGCAGTAGAGCAGTGACAGTAGCAGGACCTAGCTGTAAATACTAGCACCTAAAAATTATTGATCACATTTAATAAGCGTAAGACAGCTAGGTCAGTTCATTGCCATATTAACTTGAAACACAATGTACAGTGGTCCCTGTGATTTAAGACCCCTCAATTAAACAATTTCCTCGGTTTAAAGACTGACCTTCAGTGATACCACGCATATTTTTAATATCCCTGGGAGCACGGTACATTCCAGATTCCTCATTGTCCATAACTGACTAGTTCAGGGTGTTTCCTCTAGTATGTAAGTATGAATTCACACAGTAACAGCTACTACACGTGTACTGTGTTTTACTATGTAACTGTTAGAAACGTAGTTTTGGCAATACCAGATCAACTGTCTAATGTACTTTAAATGACACTGCACTACTAGCACTGCCTATTAGCTGCATAGCCAAATGCTAAAACAATTTCCATGTGGCTAAAAGAATTTGATGCCTTTAGGCACAGTGGTTGAAGCTTTAACTTTTAATGCATACATTGTATGTGGTTTACGTGAATCAACAATATACATGTATATGGTAGCTGTAATTTAAGTTATTTGGATAGTTAACATGAATTTAATCAAATACATGCATATATCTTGATTTAGAATCTTTAGTTCCAATTTAGTACTGTCAACGCCTCTTTGCAACCATATTTTGTGGCTCAACAAACTCATTGTGGCTAAAAGAAGAGCTGCCCTTCAGCAAGAGTGGCTAACCAGGAAAATACCCCAGCTTGAGCCCAGTGTCACAAGTAATTGTTCCATGTAATAATGGTACGGGTACACATGGGCTAAAATCGAATCGACCGAATCGTGCGAACCGGCCGTTTGGCAAATCAATCTAGCAAACCGACCAAATTCGTATCGTGCGAGTCACGATCTGCACTCCTCACTAAAGAGCGATTAGCGATTTGATGCCCCTGTTAACTGTCTATTCGTGAGCCAGCCCACCTATTAAACTACGATCTGATGACCCAGTCATTCACTAAAATAACGATCTGCGACTTACAGTTTCTGTTAAATTCCAATCTGCAGGGTGATAAAAGATTTGCGACTAGACCATGGCTGTTAAAGATTGATCCGTGACTAGACCATTTCTGTTAAAGAGTCATCTGCGACTCACCATGGCTGTTAAATATTGATGATTCAGATAGGGGTCTTAAATAATGATCTGTGATTCGTAGTTCCCTGTTAAAAAATAAAACTTGATTCGGGCCATATTTTATAGACCCATGTGTACCCCTAATAGTAATATTGTGCTATGATTATTTAGTTTGAGTTGTTTGTGTATCCATTTCATTTATTGTGTTCTTCCAGCCCAGAACATTTCAATTTTGAAGAACTGCTTAGCAACAGCAATGAAAGTAACCTGGAACATGCCTTTCGAGTCGCCTATGAGACACTTGGAATAGAACGATTACTAGATCCAGAAGGTAAAAGTTGCTGACTCAGCAGTAGGAATCACATAGTAGTCACTTGGAAAATTTGGCAGGATCTCTACCAACTCTTGCAGGCATCTATTTTTAAGCACTCGAAATGTTTGAAGGAACTGGTAGTTTTCTTGCATTTTCAGAAGAGGTCCTGCGTTTAAAAAAAAAACAAACAAACAAAACAGCTATCTAAAGACTATACATTTGTACACATGAAAGGTTAAGTTGGAAAGCATGCAGGTCATTGAAAAACTTCAAATCCTGTTCCAAGGGTCGTGGTGCAGGCATCCAAAAGAGCCATATGCACGCAGATCTTTTTTGGATCCACTCTAGCTGTCTGCCGTTTTTGCTTTTTTTTCAGACCAGACAGTAGTGAATATAAACCTACATGTATAATGCATGTCTACTCGGACAAGATTTCATGCCTTTGATTTACCTAATACATGTGTGCTTAACTCTTTAAAATATTGCACACAACATACAGAAGGTGCAAAATATAAATTGGTTAGTGTCGAATCTTTTTTCATGACGAGTTGTAAAACCAAGAAACATTTATAAAAATTAATTATGGATGGTAAGTTGTCTCGGTGATGAGACGGTGTTGATGTAATCTGCAAAGGATTATAGAGATTTTTTTTACAAGAAATATGTCCAGAGTGGCCTCAGCAGGCATGCGTCTCTAATTGAACATGATGAATTAGCAAACTTTCAAGGAATTCTGGCGTATCTTTAACTTGCTGTAGCTTTCCACTTAGAGTAAATGAAGATCGTAACCTTGGGGTGTTGCCTTCCTCTGATTGCTGTGCCCAGCAGCATAACGGCACCGGGGAAAGAAAAACTATACACATAGATACATATATATACATACTGCTACATTCTTCTGGTGCTTAGGTTTTCGAGGTAAAAAGCGTTGGCTATCGTTTACAAAGATCTCCTAAGTTGTATTTCAAAGATGGGGAGTGGTTGTGAAGTGCTCTCACCTTTACCTACTTGGTATGCTACAAACAATGAAGTAGCGATGGTAAACTGCAAAAGTTTCGTAAGTCCTGTAAACCTTTTTATTTTGTACCATGGCAAGAAAGCACTCTCCCCTGGCCTTTAGCAATACATTTTACGTATATATCTTGTGTATAGATGTTGCCATGGCTACCTGATTGCGCTAGTCTTTTTTTCCTGAGGGATATAAATAGGTGAACTTCTTGGACCAAAGAGAATAGTTAGCACTTTTTCCATAGCTTTCCACTTTTGCCTTTACTTAATTTTTTTTCCACCATCTTAACGTACCTATGTAATGCCAAATGTGATAAATGGGATTAAATTAGATGAGCTCTTTATACCATAATAAGTCCTACCTAATGTCTTTATCTCAGGGCTCCACACTGCAAACTTCCTCCATATCTAAATTGTCACTATATGCGACATGTAATTTCTGAACTGAGATTTTCCCTCCTAGACGGTTGGTGCTTCAGCTTGAAGTCTATTTCTGGAGGGTTCATGTTCTGTTGTTGGCACAGATCAAGCCCAATAACAGAGTATACGTACCGATAGGATAAGCAGCTACAAATGTGTTTATGGATTCCTAATAATGTTGCGCTGCAATATACAGATGTATTAATCAAGTATGTCCTGTCAAAAACAACTTATGCACTACAGAAATAGCAGCATTTAATTATTGCAAAGGCCGCTGAAGACCTGAGGATTGGATGTGTGTCTATATATAACATATATAATGTAATAAGTGACCATGTTAGGTTGAATTGGAGCCACCGGCAGACACAGCAGTCGGGTGCATAAAGCTTACCAGTACAGGGAGGACCCAGTTTTCCCCCATACATGTATGCTGCCTATCTCCCCAGATCTTGAAGTGGTCTCTTGGAGCCCATACACATCTTAGGAATAATGTTTGTAAACACTAATAATGCACCATAAGCTCCTACACTGCAGACCTTGAAGGTGCCCTCGGCAAAACCAGTTTGCATGTAAAATACCTGGGATTGCTGTACCACGCTCAGCAACCTTGAAGCCATACCATCAGTTTGTATGTCTGCATGCATGCTACCTAGCTATACATAAGAATTTGTTGTTAAAAAATACAACATAAAACACCCTGCAGCTGCTATACATGTATCAGAATTTGCTGTTAAAAGTACAACATATAATAGTCTCTGGGTGCTATAAATATACAATAACTTGTTGTTAAAAGTACAACACAAACTGTCCGTGGTTGCCATAGAAATTGATGTTAAAATTACAACATAAAACAGCCTGTAATTTCAGTTTCACTGAGATTACTTTAGAAGAAGCCATATATCCTAAATTGACTTATTATCACAGAACTTTAGGATGTTGAATGTCAATTAACATGGCTATGTTTTTTGTGGGCTTCTGTAAGCAGAAGTATGTGTTGCCACATTCTCACTCTTTGACAATGAACTGTACAAAATACACGTGGGATTTACATACATTTTGTAGACCTTCCCTAATAGGGACACCTCTTCTTACAAACAAT
>JAAUYG010190895.1_pt1 | contig 12799 bp, 7 predicted proteins | sample 7278091 | NCBI WGS metagenome assembly JAAUYG01 (sample SAMN14350201, study PRJNA611818) | marine sediment metagenome | isolation source: surface marine sediment (0.6m) | place: French Polynesia: Moorea | collected 2018-08
ACGGTCGTTCCGCCGGGTGCTCTTCCTATATTTCCCCGGTAACCGGCAACCGGTTTTTATCTCGGTGACCGCCCCCCCCCCCCCCCATCCCTAGAGAGATGAATTATAGATGAGTCACCTGGGCAGGTTCGTCAGACTCAGGGGATCTATAGAAATGACTCTTTTATACTGATCACAGAGATAATGTCTGCTAAATAACATCAAGTGATCCCTTCGAGTGCTTGGGTGTGCCCATGAGTTGGGACTTCATAAAGACAACTTGCATGTGTAATCTGGTAAGGGAATAATACATACATGTAGATTCAGCTCAGCTACATGGTAGATTTCTGTCCCTTCACAAGAGGACAACCTCAACCAACATATTCTACAGATTATGGTTCAGCTTAGTTTTCTCAGTTTGACTGGTTTGGAGGGTCAACTGCTGACCTTTGACCCAGATTTTTCACTGTACTCCATAAGCCGCTTATTGTGACTTGAAAAGCGGCGCTTTGGGTGATTCCTCTTCAGATGTTTTCACATTCCAGTCTCTCTGGGGAGCTTTAGTCTTTCACCTCATTTGGCAAGAGAATAATTACATGTACATGGACCAGTGTAGCCAGCACAACTTTCACACATCTACTAAACGTAAAGGGCCTAAAACCATGAAAACAGATTGTTTAATATTTTCCTCACCTCTTAGTGGTAGCATGACCCTTTACTACACTAGTACACCAGTAAACAGGAACTTGGGGCTATACCATGTATACTGGCCTCCAAAGGCAGACCCAGATTATGTCATACCTCCTCCACCCTACCACCTGGCCCTGAGAGGCAGACATGCGATCACCAGGCTTTGATATGGTCAGTTTTATGCCCATAGACCAAGGTACAATATGGTGCCATATGTTGAGCTTGTCATTACCTTACATGCCCCACCTACATGTCAGAGAGGACATATGTCAGTAACATGTAGCCTGGAGTGAAGCCTGGCCACGCAGCCTTTACAGTACACACAGCTGTATGGAGGTTTATAGAGTAACAAGTCTGCTGTCAGTTCTTACGCATAATGTTACATACATAATGGTATCTTCTGCATGAAGACCAAGGAAGTACTTTGAAGCTGCATGATATTTAGTCCTTGAAACTGTCCTTTAACCTTTGCTCTACTAAGACTTGATTGACTTTGGTATAAAACCCTGTCACAAATAAATTATAATGTATTTATCTAGAAGCTGGATAGCATCTAGACTCCTAATCACACTCGCCACTACAGCAGTCTCTCTAATTTACAACCCTTTAAGACCACCTTGATTATAAGACCACTTAGGAAGCGTAGATTTTATGCAGTATTCAACCTCAAATGCCACATAAGACCGCATTTCAAGGTCCCATGCATTGTCTTAAATAGAGGGACCACTGTATAGTTCTTGGTGACGAAAGTTTGTGACAAAGCCCATCAAGCTACTAGTAGTTACCTGGTCATTCTGTCTGGTTGGCTCAGCTCCAACAGTAGCTAACCCCCCCCACACACACACACAAGTGGGGAAAAAATAATACAAGAAGGATGACTTCATGCTGCTACATGTAAAGTGACAACAAAAAAGTACCAGTATAAGTACAGTGGTCCCCCTCTAATAAGGCCACCCTATTTGCCAAGAAATTGTGGCCACATTAGAGAGGTGGCCTTTGGTAAGAGGGAGAAGTAAGTGTATTCATAGTAGTACTAGTAGTGGCAAAAAATTTGTGGCCACATTAGAGAGGGTGGCCTCGGTTGAGAGTGGCCACTGACAGAGGGACCACTGTACATGTAACACAGTAGAACATGTCTGGAAAGACCACCCCGTTAGGCATAAAACTGTGGTCTCCCAAGGCAGGTGGTCATTATTGATAGGTGGAGAATTCTTAGAACTCCACCCCTGAACAGTGGTATATTGGGGCGCGGCTTCAGGAATAATCTTAGGTCCAAAAACTATTCTTAAACATAGAACATACAATGTTTGCCAGTGGGAGCAGTGCACTGAATGTCTTTTAGATTTGTGTAGAACCTGCCTCCTGGGCTGTGTAGCCCTAGCCTTTGGTGCAAATATATTTTCTTGAAGGAAACCTGCCAGAAGAGCACTTGACCCTGGGTCTGCCCTCGGACCCCCAGGTAAAGTATCCCCATACTTGTGTTTGTTTTGCTGGGAGCAGGCTGAAGAGAAATAGATGGGGGGAGGAGTCTGCAAACCTTCACAATAATATAGTACCAGCATCAGGCATCAGCTCAGTGTATCAGTATCTAGTGTTGTGTAGGAAAACTTGGGCAGATAAGAGATTTGATAACATAATGTATTGATTGAAGCCAGAAAAAGGATACCCTTTACAGATCTCAACCTTGGCTAAACAAATGGCATGTACAGCAGCTGGATAGCAGATTTAATGGATATATTAGTAAGTCTCAAATGTAGTTGCATTTGTTTCTAGTTACAGCCAGTCTTTGACCACTCTGGCAGGTCTTGATGCTTTATGGAATGAATACGGTAGCATAAGTCAGGTGACTGCAAATTTTTACTGACAACATATCCTGGTGGAAGCCCACTACATGTACAGGGCCTGTTGTGTTTGTAAATTTCATTTCATTCACTTGAAAACTGTTAAATGGCTTACTACTTTACAGGAAAAAAACACTTTCTCAGTGAATGTGCCTGGCAGTATAGTAACCCTATCAGCATAGTCAGGTTTAGTGCTAGGACACTAATTGTGAATGACCATTCACAGTCAGTGTCACCGACTCTCCCACACTAGGACACACTGACTGTGACAGACTTAATAGCCACTGGACCATTAGCAAGCAATACTGAAATTTAAAACTTCAAGATACCCCACTTCAGCTCCGCCCCCCCTTCCCCTCCCCTCCCCTTGTTGACCTCAGAAAGCTCAGATCTGATTTGTATAGTGTACAGGTAATCATTAATCTTGTTACAGTGGCTCTCTTGGGAGCTGTTCTCTGCATAGGCCACCTTTCACATGTGGCCACAGTTCAGTGCTGTGGCTGCTACATGTACTTACAATGCATTCACTGGTACATATAGGTTCCCTCTCACCAAAGGCCACCTCTGTTTATGTGGCCACAATTTCTAGGCAAACAGGTTGGCCACATTAGATGGGGAACACTGTACTGGATCTACAGTAGTAGTAGTACTCCAGGTAAAGGTTGGGCTCTAGATTGCAGGTAAACCTAACATCCTTGCCTACAGCTGCTATAGTTACAGGGCCAGACAATACCGTGGTGACTCCCCACCGCGGCAGTTGGTGACAGGTTCAGACAAGCATTGACCATGTGCACAGTAAAATTGTAGAATTGTCATTGTCCAAACAGGTCCGGCTAAAAATCCTACACTGTCATTCTATGTATTTATTTGGTAGTTGACAGTGACATTCTGCTGTATAATGAGAGAAATGTACGATGTTGTACATTATCCTGACCTTGAGCTGCCATGTTAGGACCTCCAATTTATCTATGAAATCCTGCAAATCTGATAAAATTCCTGCCCATGAAAACAATAGATTTTACCAGATGGGAAAGTTATCAGACAGCCTGGCCTCAAATTTCATCAAGGCCCTGTGGGGATACCCTCCCTATTAACCCCAGTCCTTTCAGATCTCAGGGCCCCGTTTCCAGATATACATCCCAAGTCCAGATGTAATCTTAACTTAAGCATGGAAAAGACAATGGTTTCCAAGGTGATGAGTGTATTTTAGCATTGTTTCTAGGCCGTATTTTACTGCTCCCAGATCTCCATGGGCCCCTGGCAGCAGATGGAAGCTAACAGCCAAACTGACCCACCCCCCCAGGTCCAGAAAGCTTTGAGATCAATTTTTGCAGGAATTTTATTGATTCCTAGCTGTTCTATATCCAGTGGTGAAGGCACAATGCTGACCTGAATGGTCATGATTTGGTTTAGCCCCCATTAAAAACCTGGTCCAGGTTCCATTTTGCTGGGTCTATCACCTCCAGGGGATCAAAGGCGCCCAGAGAAATCCATCACATCTGGTCAGGCAGTGCATCCTGGGACCAGGACTGGTTGCCATAGGGATGGAAATTCTAGACCCCGCCCAGAATTTGCTGGTGTGGAGTGTGGAGGGAGAGACCTGGTATATTGACATCCCAGGCCAAGGAACTGGGTCTGGGGTGGCAAATCCAGAATTTGATGATAGGCTGCTAAGGAAGGCTCTGTACATGTAGCTGGTGGTGGATATTATTATGGATCCATATAATACTGTCTGGATTGGGATTCCCTGAGATCAGATCTGATCTTTCCAGGGCAGAGATTATATGTGGATCCAGAATAAGTGTACTGTGAGGCAGCAGTGACTGGCCAGTGTGTAGTCCTGATGTAGTCCTGTAGTCTGGCTGTGAGAAGAACAGGTAACTGTACTTGTGTCACTGTTAGAAGCTATTGATCAGTTGATTCAGTTTTGTATGCAATACAATCAGTGCATGCAAACCCTAGTCTGTCTTTGTGCTGGGTTGTGTGTCTGTACTGTGATTTGTCATTGATAGCTTTTCAAGTGGTGATAAATTTACCTCTGACACATCCGGCTATTGCCAGGGGGTACACCCCAGTGAATTGTCACCTGGTTGACTGGCAATGAAAGGCTGGTATGCTGTAAATACGAAACTTTATACCTTGGCTCGAAACTTTATATCTTGGACTCTGTTCTATCTACCATATAGCTTATTAGATTTACGAAAAAGCAAAGATTTTCTCCCCATATGGGCTGCAGGACGTCATTACAAAAAAAAAAAACAAGCAAGGAAGACAAAAATACCAGTATATTCTATGCTATATTATAGCCTACTTAGTAAGCCCCAGCCAGTGTATATATTCTATAGAGTACTACTTAGTACTAACACCTCTACTGTGAAACCGGTTGAGAGATCTTAAGTTTCAATTCTTTCAAATTACAGGAAACAGACCAAACTTGGTGGCTGAGCAACCTGTGTTGGATGACAGGGAGCAGGTGTAGTTGTTGAGTGACCAGGTTTCAAATTTTGTATCTGAAAAGGCAGGAACAGTCCAGGCTTGGGGGGGGGGGGGGGGAGGGCATTTATAGAAGAATAATATGGGGACTGGGCTAATAGGTTGTCAGGTTTGTTTGGGTTACAGTGGAAAGGTTCAATGTTTACCTGTAGTCTGTGATCAGGTTGGCAGGGAAATTTGATTCCCTTCAGCTAATAAGTGCTACCAGGATAACAGGTGTAGGAACTGTTACAGCAGCATTGCTCATGGTACTGCTTGAAATTGTGAGGGGAATGAATATTTATATTTATTTGTATTGAAAAGAGAAACAACATAAGCTTGAATTGAATGTGTTTTGGCTGGCTGGATGTATGATAAAACTGGGTCACACTTGGTAAGTACATGTTGGTTGAGACCAAAGACATGAAAGATGTGACCATAAACTACTAGGGACTCTCCACAGCAAAAGGTCAAAGGTCGTCCTTCTGGTTAGTACATACATGTAGTTTGACAAGAGATAGCCTTGGCATGTAGACTTTGCAGGACTCCCCCTCCCCACCCCACCCCACCCACCCCCCACACACTGTTCTCCATTTGTCTTGATTATAGAGTTATGAACACATGTCACTCATTGTCACCCACATAACCAAGGGGACTGATGAAGGGGACTGATGTCAACATTCCTCAGTTGTCTGTCCCTTGCAGACTGTCTGTCACCCTGATAAGCTAAAATTGCTGTCTTCTTGAAGTGCAAAACTAGAAGTATGACCTGCCAAGGAAAAGATTGAGAAGAATCCGGGTTTAGTGTGACTGCTTTAGACTGGGACAGGAGTGTGTGTTGTCTCTCCTATTACTGGGTAAAACACTTAGCAGGATCTGGAGTCAATCATAAATGTGTGAGTAAGTCTTACATCACCTGACCTAATTCCTGAATTGCTTCTTTCACTTTCAGTTCCTGGTATTGACGATATTTACGATGCCTATGTCATAGCGGTGGATGAGGAAGCGAAACAGCGGCTGGAACGACTCACCTCACTACAGAAGGTCAAACCTGTCGATATCGCCAAACTTCAGGACGTGGGCAATAACAACCTTGCCAAGCTAGAGCACAGACCGCTGAGTGCACTGCATGATGGGATACGTTTATCTGAGACAGTGAACCATCAGTGGGCTAATCCTGAAGTTGCTGAAAATGGCGATGTGCCCCAAGATCTAGGTCTAGCAAATCGTACGCAGGAGACCGCTATCGTCCACGCTCTGGACTGTCCGGAATATTCCGTCGATAGGGATTATACAGAATCTGGAAACCCTTGTCCGACTGCGCTGAGTAAGTGTCGTGATCTGTCGTGTAGTCTGGACACGATCAGTGAGAACGCTGCAGAGAATGAGGAGGAGGAGGGGGAGCAGAGAGGATATGACACAGACCTCGACAGCCCGCTCCTAGAAACAGTTGCTATGGAAACTGCTGCTGTTGTCAACGGTTACACAGATCACCCACAGTATAAACCCCCCGCCAGCACCTACATGGATGTGAGTATGTCGGGCGGCGGGGGCGGGTATCGCTACCCTATGATCACCTCCAGTCAGGAGAATATGTATGAACCCGTGGAATCCCCCGAGGGTTCTGATATCAGCGAAACACAGCCACAGCACCGGGAAATGGCGATAGACTGCCCACCCAACTTCATCGGTGTTAAAAAAGAACCCCCCAGATATCCATCCCGTCCTAACTCGACGAGCTTTCAGTCCACCCCACCAATGCGGCACGGTCGTCCGCCAAGCAGCGCCGCGAAAACTCGAACTAGCACAGACGTTTCCACAGCCTCCGGCGCCGTGCCGAGGCAAACGCGACAGGAGGAGATGGAACAGTTGGAACGGATAAAACGCTACCAGGACGACCTTCGCAAGCGGCGGGAGGAAGAAGAACGGATAAACCGGGAGGCAGAGTTTTTGCGGACGTCGCTCCGTGGCTCTAAGAAACTGCAGGCTTTGGAGGAGGCGCGGAAAGAGAACCGGCCGCCGCCAACGGGGATAATAAACCCAAACTATATGGTAGAGGAGGAGGACTCGGTGATATCGGACAGTGCGTCCAAGTCGTCTACGTTGCCGGTACGTCAGGCGCACGGTCCCCGCGGCCATGTGGAAGCCTACCCACAGAGACCTATAGGTAAGCCCCTGGGATAAGCCAAAGGGAAAAATGTTACAACAACTCTTCACACACTGCAAGTGTAACGGTACCAAAGCAGAAGTTACTAGTATGTGTTTTGCCCTCGTGGAACAAAGGAAGAAATTAATTCAAGATACTATTACATAACAGTAGTCAAAAAGTAGCCAATACTTCTACCGCCCAGACAGTCAGTGAAACCAGTCAGAATAACCTGAGTATTTGTGGCATTTGTGACCCTCTGTGCCAGTGTCTGGTGCTGTGCAGGATTCACCCTTTGGTTTCATGTATTTCTGCTAACTAATGCTTGGGTCCAGAAGTACTGCATCAGACACTTCACAGGTAGACTCAACTGCCAGAAATCTCTTCACAAGTTGCCCTGGTTGGAGCGGTTTGTGTAGTTAACCTTGTAACCTTTTGCCTGGTCAATTTGTAACCACTGTCTGGGGGGTAACCCTGAGGGCTTCCCCAAGGTAAAGCCAAGGTCTGGGGTCTGGGCTTTGTCACTGTTCCCTCACAGATACTGGGAGGAAGGGAGGGGTAATAGGGAGTTGGCTCAGATCCAGGTTAAAGCTGGGTACTAGGTAGTCCAGAAAGTTTGGAATGTTGCAAGTACTTAGCATGTACCATAGTACTAGTACAGTAGTCCTTCTATTTTACAACCCTCTATTTTAAGATCACTCCTGATCGTAGGACCGCTTGATTTGGTCCCAAAGGGCAATATTCTGTGTTAAATGACCTTTATTTTAACATGTTTAAGACCACCTCCAATATTTTAAGACCACCTGCAATATAAGACCACATTTTCTTCTTCCCATGGGTGGTCTTAAACTAGAGGGACTACTGGGAGTCACTACTGAGGGACCATGTACTGGTAGCACTAGTACCTGTGTACTGGTAGTACTAGTACCTGTGTACTGGTAGTACCTGTGCTGCACAACTGGCATTCTGAGTCTGTCACATACTAGTAGGTACCCCAACATCTAAATGTTCCAACCATCAGGACCATCTCACATCAATTATTAATCACAATTACAATCATTTATTTTATGTAGTTTTTGAAAAAAAATGCTGAGTTGCTAGGATCCGTAGAACAGGTCCTCCTGTACATCTTGTGACTTGATTTGAAGAAATACCGACCACTTCAATTCTATGCGCTAAAATAAAAAATACATGTTTTAATTTCATGCATTTTAAATTCATGCACCTTTGCAGCTATATTATAACATGATAAACAGTAAAGTCGAGCTAAACCTGTGCAGTTTGTTTTAAGGAAGCCGGTGGTCAACATGGTCAAGACAGTGGCACATCCTTCCATTTAATCCAAATGACAAAAATAAAATGAAATGCATGCCAAATTCTAAATGTTTCTGCACTATGCAATGTGTGCAGTGTGTAAATGGTATAAAAATTTGTATGTTTAAATTGTTTTATAAGTACATGTTTTAAGCTTTCTTACTGGTGTTTTATGTGACCTCTAAATAAAGTTAACACAACATAATTCCCTCAAGCAAATATATATTCTACATATTACATGTATTATCATAGTCTTTTGTATGATATATTTGCTAGAATGGTTTACTGACATCCTATGATTCTAATTTCTAAATTCGGCAGGAAAAGAAGTCCTCCTATCTCAGTTACAGCATTACAAACGGAACGCCAAGCACCTCGACGACCAGAAAGACATGGCGTTCCTGCAGGAATTTTTCAGCAACCCGCAGTTCCAGCATGCCCTGACCACGTATAACAAGGTGACAGAGGTCACGCTTCGCTGCCCGCGGGCCGTACCCCTCTGCGAGGACGGGGAGGAACTTGGCACGGACGTGCTCAAAACATTACCACGGCAACCAGGGACGGGATTGGTGGAAGAGCTGCGAGCTTTGTTACAGGATACACATATCAAGGTTCGTAAACAGGGTTAGCACTCGGTGTGCTGTCAGTCTCTCACTTGCTTTGACACCTTGACACATTATATACATGTACTGTAACAAATTCGTTAATGGTTGCGAGGGATTTATTTGGCAAATTTCACAACCATCTTTAAGTCACAAAAATAAGTACCCCGGAAACATATATTCATGTACCTAGATAACTGAAAAGACCTGAGCTAACCACAAATATTAATCCCTGCAAACATGGTTTTCTCTCAAAAATGCAAACATTAATCTCCGCGAATATTAATGAATTTACAGTACACATGGTGTACCGGTATACATGTATATCTTAGGCTACACTGTTTTGGTCAAAAATTTCACAGTCGATTATCACATAAGAGTTTCACTTTCCCTATTTATTGATTGTTGGTAAATACTAGTAATTGGATAAATTGTGTGTATGAAGTCTCTAGACCAAAATACTGACCAATTTTTCACAGGGCTGGTATATCAATAGGTACTAGTAGCCAGGTAGTAAGTCTTGAACATGAGTAAAAAAAGTATCAGGTAGTACGTAGAACCTATCTTGAAAGACCATCCCATTGGCCATATAAATGTGGTCTCTCAAGAGAGGTGGTCTTTGGTGACAGGTTCATTTACATTGAACTGTAGGACCTTCTGCCAGGAATATCTGGTCTTGCACGATAGGTTTCACTGTATTATAATTACTTTTTTCAGTGGCTGTATTATACTGCCGCAAGTACTGGTACTACTGAAATATAAAAATGAGCATCTTAGGTACAATATACACTTGTGTACATTCATGTAACTATGTTGCTACGTCAATTATACATGTTATAGTGGTACTCCATCGACCACCAGAAAAATGTGCCGATTGCTGATTCGAATCCATCATCATGATCATAGGTTTCTCTGCTAAATTTACATCGGGTAACCATGGTAACAGTACATGAAACACAAACAACATCAGCTACACTAATAGTCTACAAACACGACTAACATCCATGATCTTGGATTGCATTCATCTGTTGATCTTCTTGTATCCAAACAGCAGTGCTATTGCAAACTTAAAGCTGAAAAAAGCGGCAATCTATTGAAACCTGGTGGTATCAAGAGATAAGATAAATAATAAATCTAGTGCGGTGCCCTTTTCTGTGATTCTAGCTTCTGTCTGCCTCTGATTTTGCCGCAATCTAGAAGTTCCATTATCACAGTAACTTATATGTAATCACAACCCTATAATCTGCTCACATGGTTTACAACGTATTGTGGCTATCTAGATTATCCCCTAGATTATCTGATAGTGTGTGTCTGTATGTGACAGTTCTATCAATGATCAAACGCCTACATACGAAGCTATAGTTACTGTAACCGCATGCGGCGCATGGATCTTTCTCTCACTGCAGCATATCATACGTATCATCAGTTTCATATATTTAGTAGACTTCTCTATTGTACGAATTGCGTACAAGGTGCCCACCTTCAATTTAAGATCCAAGAGGCAAAGACATCATCTGTAAACCAATGGGATGTTCATATTATCATATATGGAATGTCCTGTAACATAAAAATATGTCGCTACATGTCAACCAGCTGGCCCAGACCAATTTGAAACTTTGAAAGCAATCATGATATGTTAAAAGCTAGTTACTAGTACTAAATCTGATAATAGTATGAACCAAGAAATACTCGAGAATTTCGACATGTTCCACATTCATATCCCTTTAGGAGATCTGAAGAGAGAGACCATGGCATATTAACCAGTGGTGTAACCTGCTATCTGCACATAAGCACTGTGCCTACAAATTTCCTCTAAAATTTCTCAAAATGACCATAGAGCCCCCCAAAGACTCTGTCCTTACCATATCAGCCAATCAGCACCATAATATAAATGCAAGTAACCAGCAGGGTTTCTGGGCAAGCAAGAGGCCCAGAAAATGCTGACATTCAGCCTTGGGGATCTGTAAGAAATGAAGATCTACGAGGGTGATGAGAGCAGATAGAGATTGCTGTTATCAGCCGCCATGTAAAACTTAATCAGGCAGCTGCTGCTGCCCTCCTGCTGTGGTGTTGCCATAGCAACAGGGCTTTTATTGGTCGGAAAGAGGCAATCTTCCTAGAAGCATGGCAGAAAGGGGGTTAGACATAGTGAAGGTGGTCCTGGCCAAACCTTGCAAAGGCTTCAAATAATTTAGGGAAATTGTTCTAAGCAGTCCTGTTTTGGCATGTAGTGAAGCCTTATGAAGTACATGTACTTAGTAAAGGGTCACTCCACAGACTGAGGGAAAGTGTCTTAATTTGAATGGTTACCTTATCTATTCCATTACGGTATCTAATAATGCTATTCCATTAGCATGGTTAGCACACTGTCCCTTTAGAAAATTCTGCTTTTCCTTCAGTAAACCATGGTTTACTGAAGGAAAAACAGTGGTCCCTATTGAGCTTGCAGTTTGGCCTTATCAGCTGTTAAAGTGCTGGAACAGTACTGATAGGCCTAGTCATGCTAGTAGTATAGGAACAACAGTGTGTGCTAAGCCTATTATATGTATTACCTCCGTAGAACGTGTACGCTTAATAAAATGATTATGGTATTTCCAGGTTTGTGTGTAGTTGTCAATAAATATCAAATCAAGATACCCTACTATAGGTTGTTGTAACCATGGTAACTCTTTTTTTTTCAGGCGATGACAGTAATTCCGACATCCTTGACTAGTTGGTTATGGAGACCGATTTCAGAGTTTTGCTGTATTAGGGTACATGTACTTACACCTAATGCGTCCTGTGTTCTGTTTCTATGGTTACAGTACCTACTCTACAGTCACGACAAGATTGCCCAGCAGACGACTGAGCCGGCCCGGAACACGACCGAGGACGACGAGAGAGAATACCTCTATGAGAGAGCTTCACAATACGGAGACGAAATCAAAATTGTGCGGCTGCAGAAAACTGCAGACCCTCTCGTAAGTAGTAAACATGGTATATGCCTGTGGCACTGGCCAGTGCAATAAAAGTTTTGGTCTATATACTGATATATACATTAGTGTCCATAAAACAATTTTTAACAATAGAGTAATTGTGGTGTAGAGAGGCGGGATAATAAAAAGACAACTAGCTACTAGTAGTTGCTATAGGCTACCCGCTTTTACAATACCGATAACTGTTTTACCGCCTGGGTCAACCATGTATTGATGGACATTCCTCTATACAAATATTCTGCCTATATTATATGGTTGGCATCTCTCTCATGCCTACTGTTATGCAGTACATGATGATGGATATCCACTGCCCATTTAAATTTAAAAGTTTTATTACCACCTTATGCAAATGGTGACATTAGATTTATGAAATCATTTGCTTGTAAAGCATTTAATGAGCTAAGGTAAAGCGTTTATGGGCTAGGATCTGCTGTATTGTACACTGACAGCTGTGTGTGGGTCTGTACAGCTGCTCCTCCTGGACCTGCTGGTGCATACTAGTATATATGTAGTATACATGGTATACTACTCACCATGTCAGGCGCCTACAGCCGGTCAACGTGATCAAGATGTTCTTACATCATGTACATGTAGTGAGATAGAATATATTGAGACTGGATATTGGAACCTATTACTAGTACCATGAGTACTGGTACTATTGTATTTATCCTGTTACTAGTAACATGGTTAAGGACACAATGGGGGGGGGGGGGAGCTTAGAAAATTTTAAATAGAATACTCAGTAAGAACAGCTATGACACCATGTAGAGTAGCCAGTAC
>JAAUYG010179463.1_pt1 | contig 12797 bp, 7 predicted proteins | sample 7278091 | NCBI WGS metagenome assembly JAAUYG01 (sample SAMN14350201, study PRJNA611818) | marine sediment metagenome | isolation source: surface marine sediment (0.6m) | place: French Polynesia: Moorea | collected 2018-08
CTTACTTACTTACTTACTTACTTACTTACTTACTTACTTACTTACTTACTTACTTAGTAGTAGTAGTAGTAGTAGTAGTAGTAGTAGTAGTAGTAGTAGTTTTAGTAGTAGTAGTAGGAGGAGGAGGAGGAGGAGGAGGAGGAGGAGGAGGAGGAGAGGAGGAGGAGGAAGAGGAGCAGGGGGAGAGGGGGGAGTAGCAGCAGCAACAGCAGCAGCAGCAGTAGTAGTAATAGTAGTAGTAGTAGCAATTCTTTCGAAGAGAGTGTTATATATTCATACAGAAGGCACAATTTTTCTGCTGGAAGGGAATTTTTCTGCTGGAAGGTCTTACATGACCATGATAAAACACAAATGTGAAAAAGCCATAGTACTGGCCCACATGGGGGTCGAACCCACGACCTTCGCGTTATCAGCACGACGCTCTAACCAACTGAGCTAATGGGCCATGCAGTGGCAACAAACGAAACGTAAATAAGAAGCAACTGAACTACAGAACACAGGGCACACCAGTAGTAGTAGTAGTAGTAGTAGTAGTAGTAGTAGTAGTAGTAGTAGTAGTAGTAGTAGTAGTAGTAGTAGTAGTGGTGGTTATATCAAAACATTCAGAGGGAAATTGGTGTTCTAAAATCGTATACATAATTACATGTATAATTGTTGTGTTCAGTGTCTGTACCCGAGGCGACCCCCACATATTGAAGTGTTGTATGGTCAAGGGCCGAACCCGGGATAGGCTCACCAACCCTGCATACCCTGATGAATCCACGCATATTCGAGCACGCCGACGGCACCATGTTACTACCGTAACTGCTCTACCACGCAAGAGAATATATTTAACTTCTGCACTCAACACTCCTTGAGATTGGCTTTCCTATATTTTCGGTCATGAGATTCGGCATGCATATTCCTACAAGCAGCTACACGCCTGTACAAGCTTCCAAGTGTGCGAGTCGTCATAAATGGATAGAGAGGAGTCTCTTTTTTTTCTAGTGTCACTGTCCAGACACAAACATGTATACCCGGTTTGGATGGATGCAGAATGCTGCTGCTGTTACATGCATACGCATATGGGCTTTTAAAAATGTCAGCTGTCAGTTTTGCTGCCAAAGCAATCGCTCCTCTTTTGAAGTTTTTGCAGATCTTTTTTGAAAATCAACTACAAGGTCAGTGCTATGGTTGTGCTGCCCAGTCGGCAAGTCTGGGCCGGGCTGAGAGCGTTTGTTTATTAAATTAATGAAGAGTTTCATTTATATCTTTCCTTTTTTTGTTCTACTGGGGGGTATATCGTGCTAGATCGACGACACCCTAGAGGGGTAGACGAATATATCACCTAAACGAGGCGCGCTGTGTTTTCTCCCTCGATACACTCGCCAATAATGGGAAAGTAATCCCTTTGAGATGGGAGCAGGGAAAGGGGACATAAATTAAAACGTGCTTGTTTTACTGAACTCATTTGTATTCGTGTGTGCCTGCATTGGAGGGTTGCTGTCAGAAACATCTCGCGAATCTCACAGTTAAAGAACTTCTGTCCTAAAGTAGTACTACTGTAGCATTTGAAGTAAAAGTCACGGTTATTCTTCAAGCTTCTGTAGAAACTGTCTTAGTCTAATGGTTGGAATATGAGAATGGTTTAATCTGACGTTCAGTTTAAGTGCACGGTATTCCACGGTTACATTTCATCCACACACAGACGGTCCCTTGTTTAAAAAATATAGTGCATTTTTGAAGAGATTGCGTTATTTGTGGATTTCTATGGTGTCTATGATGTGCAATTTACACAGAAGAGTACCGGGATTTAATAACAATAGAACGCATCCCTCATGGAAAATTATTTTAATATAACATGTTTATTTTGATCACAGTGTATATCTCTCATGCACGTATTTACTCTCTCATGCGCACTTGTCAAGTTTAACAAAGGAATACGCGAATATAAACAGAATTTAACAAAATTATTATAAAATAATAGTTTATCGACGAATCCACCGTATGGGGTCAACATAAGCCAACTTTACGTTACACCACAACAGTGGTTTATTCGATTTTTCTTTATAATACAATGAATAACTGGGTGAACTTTGAAAAATACATGTACTTCATTCTCAAAATTGTGGACTTAACTTGACCTTAACTTTGAATCTAAGCCCTATCAGACTGGCTAACCTATTTGATCTTATTTCACTGGAGTTGTCGACTACTGCATCCTGATGATCTGGCCGGAAGCCAATTTACAACTGAGGTACACCGGAAGAGTTTCTGGTTGTCAACCCGTTGTCCACCTGTAGTTGGAGGTCATATGGGCGATTCCACAGCTGTTGCTACGCACGAAGTATCCAAGCGAATATCTCGCAAATCGAGAGTAAAATTTGACAGGATTCGCCCTCCAACTAAACCGGCCTCTTGCCGGCCCAAGTGGCATAGTTCTCTCCGACGGGTAACAATACATAAAACGTATTTAGCCCAGAGAGACGTAAAGGCCGTCGAGTGAACACTGTACTCGGCGTCGTTACGTAGTTCTAACTAGCAATTACCCTGTTTAAACTGGAGCGAGTACAAACCTATGAGCATCTACAAAATTATATTTATCTGACCATCGGCGGGTTAAACACAAGTGATTTACAGCCTGTGAAAGTTAAAGAGTATATATATATATACTATATACCAGTCGATATATCATATACGAGTATATAAACAAAATGACGCAGTACATGTAGGTCGCATTCATACATGCAGTTTAGTCATTCTTCATGCAGCTCCTGGCCAGGTGCTTGCACACAATTAACCCTATTGCCCATATACATGTACTCGTTCTTTCTCATTGCCACGTTTGTAGCAATCTTGTCAAATGCATGCAGGTGATCAGCTATTGTTTTACATTGACAATCAATATTCCTCGCTATTTTTCATTACTTTTGTTGGGAATCTGGATGCAATGCTTAGAAGAGTTCGACTGCGACACAAGAACCTCTCATTTGTTCTGTTACCGACTTTTTTACGGTACATCCGGCGAAGTGACACGTGGTGCGGAAGCTCTTTCCGCCAATGCAAAAACTCCGATTTGCTGTAGGTTCCGATTAATGCTGAAAGTTCCTTGGGGGGAATGATGGCTGAAACGCTACTTCGGGAAAGGCGCGTGATAACAGCGCCAACGTCCCGACATTTCGTGCATTTCAGCCTTCTGTTTCCGCCTTTCTGATGAGACAATGTTTAATCGAATCCTTTCCACCGTACTAGTACGAGGATTTCCATCTCATCTGGCCCTGCAAAGATTTGGAGGCTCATGTTTTGCGCGATAAACGCGAATCGAACGAAGCGCGCAATCCCCCTGCATGCTCCATATTCATCGGGGGTGGTCTATCTGGGGACGCATTACCGTTGTTTTATCGTTGACAGGGACTACTTTTTGACGCGTAATAGAATCATCCTTTAATTCGGTTATTGGGATGGGTAGGCGTATCCAATCTGAAGGCCAGGCACATGCACTACGTCTTCCGTCCGAATTGTGAACTGGTGATTATTGATAGCAAGCCTGCAGGCCGAGTTGGGACGAGTCAAAAAGCACAGGGTGTAAATACCGAGTTCAAACTCGGGACTCGTGCCCAGAAAAAAGCTGCTATTGTCTTTTCGCTTTCCCTGCCAGGTGAATTCCACTGATATGATTGGAAGCTGAAATAAAATTCGATTTTAATATTATTTATAATTATTCGATATTAAGGCATCATTTATCAGTTTGTTATCTGTTGGCATACATGTACGTGTATGCTTTGAATGACACTTATTGCTCATCTCCCTTTGCTGTTAACTTCTGAACATTATTCATTTGGTTTCATGTCGTTTTTCATTTGGTTTATCTGCTTGATGACTTCAGTGTACGTGGATAATCATACATGATGATGACAATGATGATATCGATGACGATGATGATGATGATGATTATAATGATGACGAAAACTACGAGTATGGTGGTGGTGGTGATGAAGACGATCACTGTATTGGGAAAATGTTTGCATCGATATCAACGGAGTAATACCTAGTTTCACAACTGGGACGCCAACAATAACGACATGTATACCACGTATATACCCTACCTCCAATGAATAGTGATACCCCCAGTAGTTGATATCCCCTTTCTTCTCCAACATGTAAAACTGGATCCAGTTGTGGAGTCCAATAACACGCGTCGGCAAGACTTCTCCGACAAACACGTGTTCGAAGCCGCTGCTATCCGGAATAGAGGACTCATACGACCTTGGATAGGGCTGAAACCACGTCTTGAACAGCACATCCCTGAACGTTTGACTCGGTTCTAGTACTTCTGAAAAACGAGAAAGTTAATGAAAACTAATTTAAAATAAAAGTAATTATGCAGGTCCAGACTTACATAATTGGGATCAGATGCATCATCTAATTCTTTTAAAACATGTTATTTTCTTTGCATAAATATTTTTTCTCCGCCCAAAATAAAGTGGATTTTTTTTTCATTTCCTACAAGACAGCTGTTAGAATAATGGAACTGAAATCCATCTTTCATGGCCCGTTTGGTCCAGTGTTAGGAAATAAACAATTTTAAATTTGATTCATATTATCTTTGTCTTTGTACTATTTTCTTTCTCAATAATCTATCTTTTAGTATCAAAAGAAACCACACAGTCAACTGTGGGCACGAGAGGTGTTTTAGCTGTCAAAAAGTAGTTTTAGGTAAGAGGTTCATATATTTCTTCACTCTTCAAAAATACTTGTCAATATAAATTGAAAGCTTGAAAGGCTTCGGCGTACAGCTTAAAGCCTAATAAGGATCACTCGATACAGTGCCCTCACAAGGCATTATAAAAAGTGTATGGACGCTAAAAACGGTTACTCAACGCTCAACAGCAAACGTGACCCCTAAATGAATTGCATGCCGTGTCTGGCACAATGACTACAACACTCGGGATAAAAGGGTCACGTTGCGTTCTCCCTCCACGTTTGCTTTCACTCTCCCTGCATTATATCCAATTTATCCGATAGCGTTGCGTGGCTACGGCTTCCGCTAAAAGCACCCGGACCAACGCAGTGCCATGCCCCCACTTTTTTATTCTTACCATTCTCCGTAAGAAAGTCTTCTACGGCTTTCATTATGTCCGTCTCGACTAACGTATCCAGGAAGCTGTCAATCTCCAGATTATCGTCGTCGTTGGGGAGCTCCTCGTGACCCACGACGGGATCGTAGTTGTCAAGGAGCCGGATGAAGCGCCGATGGGTCCGGGATAGGCGCCTGACGTCGGGGGTCACCGACTTGAAGAGCCTTCGCGGAAACGAAAAGAGACGCTTTACATGTGATGAAAGCCGTCAAAGTTTCTAGTTTGAGGGGAAAATATCGCCAAAATTTGGTGAGCGTTTAGCAGGGATCAATAAGGGGGAGATTACTGAAAGCTTGCAGAGGGGAACAAATGTCGGTAAAAGCCGTCAGAGGGGCAGTGTGGAAATCCTCAGCTATCTGGTCCATCAGCCGCTACTTTCTATGCATAGAATCGGGGGAGAGAGGGACACATGTGAATATTGGGCCTGGAAGCAGCGGAGCAGAAGCTCGGGGATCTCACGTGGTATAAATCATTCCGAGGTGACCTTCTGACACCAAATGTCTACAGCCTTGCGATCACAACGTCCGAAGTGAAAGAATGCCGTTTGCCTTTTTTTCTAAGAGTCGTGAGGAAAGGGCGGGGTTGGAGGGCTTTCTTGACACAGATTTTGCCTGCAGATTATGTGTCACATTGTGATGTATGACCAAACTCATACATCACGGCTGTTCACCGCCGCTTTTAGCTCCATTCCAGTATGGTACTCGGGGAGTAACTGCCTAACGTAATTTGTACGATTTTAAGGAAAGCGAGCGGTATTGGAATTTAATTTGGAAGCCCATTCAAGACTACCCACCCACCTAACCTTCTGGACTTTCCCCTGGTTCTAATCTTAATTGCTGCGATCACGAAACTCTGAATGGATGCGCAACAGTCGTGTAAGAGGATGGGCCTCTGCACAAGTCCTTAAACCTTAATTGGCATACACCGACAGGAGGGTCGTTGGCTATAACTCAGGCGATCCACTTTCACACTTTTTTGACACAGCCACTGCGAAAAGTCACAACGAAAGCAAACGTCATTTAATTTAGCTTTTTGACAATTGGGGGTGGGGGGTGGGGTGAAGCAGTTGCCTCCTGGGGTAAATGTGACATATACTCTCAGGAAACTGTAAGGACAGGTTTAAAATCATCACCCAGTTAACAATATGCCAGTACCCGCCAGTTACGGGTTATCTGTACTTACTTCCGGTCTGACTGGTCGTATTGGCTGGTGTTTCCGGCGATCAGGTACTGTAGCTCCAAGGTAAACTCCAAGTCCAGGCGCAATCGGTTCACGTCGGCATCCCACATCGTCTGTGCGACACGTGACATTTCCTCCTCCGTGACGTCGGCTTGTGGAAGCGGCGTCGTAGTCGTCCGGGACTGCCAGCCGGGCGCTGTCGGTTTTGATGACGTCATGTCCCCCCTGGGTTTGGCGGGGATATCGGGATTGTCGCCGGTGGCGCCTGGATGATGGTGGTCATTCTGAATCTCATGATCGACCGGTATGTGAACATCTACCGTGTCTTTGTCTTCGGGAAGATCGTGGGTGGGAAATGCCGTTATACGGGATGTCAACAAACGAAAAGCACTTTAAACACACGGAAAACAAACGGAAAGAGTGGGCGTGCAAACAGGCAAAAAACAAACTCAAGATAACTGATACACAACGAAAAAATGAACGCTTGAAAAGAATAGCTACAATAATAACATAAATTATGATAATTTTCGCCTGACGAAGATGTGCAACATAAAGAGGCATAATGGAACTAAACTAAAATATGCAACAGAATATGGATGAATTTCCGTGGTTTAAAGCTAAATGAAATAGAATTGCCGTGCTATTTTATACCGCCCAGGCCCCGCTTTAGATTCTTTTCTACATGTTTTATGCAATCGACTGGACACCATTTTTGTACCAGCACACTACCAGTATATTGAAGCCATATGACATTGGATGAAATGAAGCTGTATAGTTATATAGGGTCCCCAGGATATTGGTCTAAGAAGTTACGTACTGGTACCAGAATCTGAAACCGTTGGCCTAGACTGACCAGAAAAGTTGAGCGTAACAACGACCCCCTTTCCTGCTCAATCGTGATTTGTACGGCCAGTCGGTGGGTGAGATCCATGCACTTACATCACGTCAACCATTAGCGAAGGTCCCTTGCCCACTAAGCAAGGCCTATGGAGACGAATGCTCCAATATGTCGGAGGAGCCACAGAAAGAAGGCCAGGCGCATGAAATATCGTGTTCTGGCACTTCACGCGAGACCTACCGCCGTAAGTTAAGTGAATATGGTCGGCGAAACGGGAAACCTCAGCTGAACGTATAGGCCGCTTGGAGCGTTTCATTTTCGACGTTTACAGCTGTTTGCCATTTGGCAAAAACGCAAGGTGGTTTTCTGCAGGCAAGCCGTTCCCGTGCCTATATTGATAGGTAGCTTTTCTGATATATGGATACTTCACTTGTTTTAGGCCGGTTGGCTGCTAGCTAGATTAGCTCAGCTTTCCTTGACTGGCCTATCTAGCAGATAAATTGGGGGCCCCGTGTATTTTGTGATCGAGATAAAGTCAGATGGTGGTTGTTTCTGGCGAGTGTTTTGTGTCAAGGCAATCTCATTTTCTCCGGCCAATTGGCCTTGATCGGCATAAACGCACAACTGAAACCATAAGGCAATTTTGGCCGGTAAAAATCCCATAACAGAAGCAGCTGCTTTGACTTGTCAGCAATACGAGCGGGCAAAACTACTACATGGCAGGGCCTGACATCAACTAACTACGTGTAACTAACCGTGGTCGGGATTGGTATGTGGCATGTGAAAATGGGGGTATTATGCTTTATCTAGCATACATCTTTACAAGTTGTTGGAAATGCAGCAGTGTATATATAGCTATATATCGGCAATAATACCTTAACACAAAAGAGTATCTGATACATTTAGGTCGAGAGACAGTATTTTCATTTTGTTAGCATGTAACGTACAACCTTAATATCTTAACTCGCTCAGACAAAATATATATCTTTCCAAAACCATAAATATCGTCTTTAGTCGCTATTAAATACAAAGTATATAGGTCTCCAATGGCCACAAGAGCAAGGTGCTCACCTATGTTGTAGTACTGGATGCTGCTGGCATCTTTAGTCGCGCTGACATTCTGCACCGGGGAGTTGAAGATGGTGATGTAGACTGCAATATCACGGTGATTGACCATGTACCAGCCCAGCAGCCCAAACCCTGTGGCGACCACCGCCAGGAAGAAAATGGAGACACAGATGAGAAACCCGAAGGTTGCCCGGTGTCGCCGTAAAGCGCGACCTTCAGAAATGTACCCTGCCTGCGTCATCGTGACGTCACGCTGCGGATATCCGGTTTATGTTTAACTAATATGAAAGCTGTGCGGATCACGCAGTGTAGCTATAAACCCTGTTGCACATTTTCTTATCCGAAACTTGGAAAGTCTAAAATGCCGAATAAATTATGCTCCATGGTGGTCTTGAAAACTTGCGTGAACACTTCGGACAGTAAATCCACGCCGGTGTTTTTTTATATCCTTCGGAAGGAGCGAAGCTTTCCCTCAGCCAGCCCGACAGCAAAGCCAGCCACGATGCTCTTGTTGCGTCCAGGTTCTGGTTCCTCGGAGACGAGACTCGGCTGTCGTTACCTTAACTAATCAGTTGCCTAAACGACATAAAGTCTTCCGCGGCTGAAGAAGATGGACAATCGGAGACAAGTAGCGCACGTGGGGGCTAATTCGATTTGGTGGACGTCGGCTCGGTGTGGGCTGTGCCGATTTGGAGTGGAGAGAGGGGCACTTTGGCTTAGGGTTCGCTGTAAGCTCGCCGTCGGTGAAAGCAACAAGGCCCCGTGGTCGGTCCGGCCGGCCTGAGCACTTTGGCAACGGCCAGCAACCAACCTGCGGTGGTCGAGCAACCAAGCTCTGCAGAATTCCAATGGCGCCCGGTGACGGACGATATTGGGCCGTTCGTAGGTATGCGTTGATTCTCTAGTCCCTCTGTGCTTGGGTTGGTTGCTGGGAGAGAGCGCCGTAATGTCAAACTAGGCGTCCATGAGCTTGGCTAAATAACAAAACACGTCGCCGTTTGGGAGGATGACGGGAGGGGAGGGGGGAGGCGCGGTAGACGTTGCCTGGCGTATGATGGATATCAACACTCGACTGTCGACGTCGGGTCCTTGAACAGCGGGCAACTGGAATGACAGATATTGAAAGTCAAGTGAAAACAGTGGCGAGAGTAACATCTATATATGCTCGTCAATAAAAGCCGGTGGGCATCGGGGTGACTGGGGTGCTATTCGAAAGTGCAGCGAGCGGCCATGTGCATGCATGGGGCTGACGGAGTTAGACTTTGGGTCAACAGTTACATGCCATGTACATGTATGTAGTACATGTATGTAGTAGGTTGTGACAGTTTTTAACAATTCAGTTTATTATAAAGTTCGAATATTCATTTATAACGGGCAACGCATGTACATAGAGGTACCATGACACAAACACAGTGTAAACCAATTGAATATTTGAGCACTATAATTTCATTAAAAAGGAAATTCTAATGAAATACTTTCAATATTTTTCAGGCACAAATTTTATTGCTGCCCATTGGAGGTAAACATATCCAACGTGAGCTATATATACACCGTAACGTATGGCGTTTATCTGTATGGATTCAACCAGGATTGTAGACAAAAGATATATGTAGCTATAATCACAAAGGCTACTAATCCGCCAGAAACCCGATTGACACGAAATTGCCAGGTCGTTTTCAAGGGAACATCACAGGCCATCCTTGCTACGGCTTCACTGAATGTTTCAAGTGCGCTGTCTTACATAAACGAGACGTTTTCTTTTGGCTCAGATCCTGTCGTGGGGGGATATGTTTTACGACAGGGAGAATTTATATCGGAAGGCCTAGCTCCCAAACCCATTACGGCCCATTCTGCCAAGCCCCGTTGATTAGGGCCAACTACCCGTCTTTAAGAACCTCGTCTGGACGTCAGTCACGTAATTTTCTTGGTCGCCCTGCCTTTAGTAAAACATCCCCCTTGACCTAAAACCAAAGGCCCTTTATTAATGGACAGGTTCCAGAGATGACGTTTGGCATAATGCGCGGATGTGAGCGGCGGGCTCTCTTCAGGCTCAAGCCAAATGTCAAAGCAGTTTACCGTGAAAGCGATGCACTTTCCGCATTGCCAAATATAGAACTTCGAATGTCCGCACGCTTGGAACTTCACATTTTTTTGCAAATTTGCAATGGTTCCGTTATATAAAATCAGTTATAGTGTGATCAAGTTACAGCATGAATGCCCAACATTTACGTAAACTATATCTATGACTGATTTAGACGTGATTTGTCAGTGACTGATACAGGTAATTAATTGCTAAAGATACATGTACCCCCACAAAACTTACTTGCATCAACGCACAGTATCCAAGGTATAGATATTGTATTTGAGACACTGATTCAAAGCAGCTCAGTTTGCTAATATATGCTCGTCCCGTATGGCATTGGGGTTAAGTTTTATCAGCGCGCAGACTCATTTATGAACATCATGTTTTCGGACAGCAGTCTGGGCAATGAAGGCCTAGCGAATTTATTGGATCATGTTCATGGGAGGAAGTCTCTTTTTGTGTTGATGCTCGATAAATAATGACCACAGAATCAATAAACCCGTCGTGTAGTATTGATCTAGTTATCATTCACTCGTGCCGTCCAAACGTGCATATTAATACAGCAGCTTTTTTTTTTCTTCGATGCCCAATGTCGACAGTTCTTTTTTCTTTGAGGGTGCCCTAGGAAGTAAATTAACTCTGGTAGGGGAACCCCCTCCCCTCCCCCAACCACCACCCCTACTCCGCCGGTCTCTTTGACGATCCAGGTTGTTACAGCAGACCGTATAGCAGGGTGTTTCCCATCCCATTGTTGCCTGACATCATCGGATCGCTTGACAGATTGTGCCTGGGACTGGAGACTGGAAGTGCTTATTGATCTTCTGTCACGCCAGAACCCAGCGGCGATAAAATGCCAAGCCCCCTTTTCTGCGACTCTGAGGCGAGATGAAAACAATTGAAAAGGTCGGGAGTTCTGCAGACAGGAGTAATTACCGTATTACGTCTCCACTCTGCCCTACCTGACGAAACAGAGAAACCCTTCCATTCATCCGTGAATCGACGTCCATCAAGAGTCAGTCGTACATTTCCCCGAACTTGCAATTAACTACTTACTGTCCGTGCTGCATTAACCCATGTCTGCTTTTCATTTCTTTTTTTACATATTTTTTTCCTTTTCTACATCATTGCAGTTTGAATTTTTGTCCTCACAACCCAGTAATCCGCTACATTATAATAAACGTGATTTTTATTCTGTTCCGTAGCTCAGCATTGTGTGAACCGAAGTTTTTTCAAAGATATTCTAAAGTTGCCTGTCTTGGCCACTTTGAGAGCTACTTTGCGTTGCAGAGGAATTCCTTAACTTTTTTTCTGAAGAATGTTGGTGACGGTATAATTTTGGTTCTGCCGCTTTCTTGACATTTGCATATCTTTGGCAGCCAGTTATAAAAATCAATCGTCCGCCAGCACGCCCTTTCCTCGTTTACCCCCGGGTCTGACATTCGACTTCTGCGTCTTGTTTCCCCCCTCGACCATTTGGGGCCAAATCCCCCATCTGCAATCTTTCATCCCTCCAGTCCGCCTACAGGCCCAGCCCCTCTTGCCTCTGGACCCTCGGGATTGGGCAACCCGTCAGAGTTACTGGAGCGGTTGGAGAACGGCAGTGATCTTCCGTAGTTACTCTTCACGCAATGCCGAAGAATCCAAATGAATCAAAGCCTCTGAATATCCACCCCTTCCACGTTATATAAATGCTGAGAAAAGATCCCCGCAAAAATTAAGGAGATGGGTACAAGGTACATCAGCCAAAATCAAGTATGTCTGATTAAAAGCCATACGAAAGTAAACCACTGACCCGGCATATTAAATTGAGCATACCAGACAAAGTAACTATTTCAGGTAAGTCTTGTATGTGCAGCTTCCAGTGGTCTAATTTTACGAGCCTATCACTAAAACCTAGCAACAGACACAGATAAATGTGCTTATATGGCAGAACCTGCTTCAGAACACTCTGAGAATGTTGATATTGGACACGCCTGACTTTTGTGAAACCACCTTTTTGTTTCTTGCGCAAGAAAAAAAAAGAAAATACTTTGTTTTATACCTATACAACGCGGGAATTCAAACCGGTGGTATCCGGGGATTGTACAAAATATAGTTGTGAGGATAAACTTACAATAAAAAGCTCAAATGTTCTCGGAAATTCATCCAGCAACTCCAGAATGGCTGAAAGGGTCTTCTTGGAATTGAAAGACCGTGTCAAAAGTATAGCATCGCACGAACCGATTAGCCTCTTATGTACACCAAAAATAGATTAAGACCAAGCCATGTACATGCAATGGACACCCGACATCTCTTAGCGTCTCCGTGTGGTGTGCATATTCCTGATGATTTGATTCTAAATGCGATGTCGTTTGCAACGCTTTGACCCATAATTAGCTGTATCAACATAGGAAAAGCAGAAAAATATATTGTGGTGTATTGGGGTTTCCTGGTCGTTGACTATGATGTACTAGGGGATGAAGGGAACCCTGGGTTGATACGGTCCACAAGAGTGTCTGCGAACGTGGCACCC
>JAAUYG010138972.1_pt1 | contig 12796 bp, 6 predicted proteins | sample 7278091 | NCBI WGS metagenome assembly JAAUYG01 (sample SAMN14350201, study PRJNA611818) | marine sediment metagenome | isolation source: surface marine sediment (0.6m) | place: French Polynesia: Moorea | collected 2018-08
CAAGTTGATGCCACTGGTAAAGCAGATTTAAATACCGTGGGAGGTAAGATAGCTGTTCCCAAAATTAAACTAGCAGATGGCAAATGGAAAGCAGACGCTAAAACTAAGGATTTAAAACTACAGCGTTTATTTCCTGACTTGCCCAATGAATTTAACGATAATTTAAGTGGCGACTTTTATCTGACGGGGAACATTCCCGATGATGCTCAACCCCAGACTTTGATTAATGGTTTTGGCGATTTAGCTTTGGCACAAGGCAAGGTTAAAGTTGACGACTTAAAAATCGTCGATCAAAATTGGACTGCAAATGCTCAAGGAATTAACCTCAAATTAAAAGAATTAAGTTCCACTACTCCCGATCAGTTTGCGGGTTTAGTCAATGGCAAAGTGAAGTTAGCAGGGACTACAGATAATATTACTCCTGAGGGAATCAAAGCCCAGGGGAATGGTAGCTTAACTTTACCTGAAGGAGTTTTTGCTGCCGAACAACTGGCGATCGCCAATGGTCAATTTAAAGCCCAGGTAATTCCCCAAAGAGTGGATTTAAGTCTCTTTGGAGATCCTAATTCCGATGATCTTGAACTTAACGGGCAACTGGGGGGACAGCTAAAAGTAACAGGTAAAGTAGATAATCTTAGTCCCACCGCAGTATCAGCCCAAGGTAATCTTACCTTTAGCCAAGGAATTGATCTTTTAGAACAGCCTTTGGGGACAGCAGTAGCTTGGGATGGCAAACGGTTAGATGTGCTGCAAGCAAAAGGGGATGGTTTAGATGCCCAAGGTTATATCGAACTAGACGAGTCATTTTTTAGCGACATTCCCGATAAACTAGCGGCGGTAAATGATTTTGAGTTTGATGTTTCCCAAGCGCAATGGATCGATATCAGAAAGTTGCGTTTAACTTTACCCAGTTGGGCAACCAATCTAGACTATTCAGGTAGAGGGGACTTTTCAGGGCAAATTAGCGGTATTCCCTCGGCGATGAAAATTAATGGCGGCTTGAGTTTAAGAAACTTTAGAGTAGAAAATATTGATTTTGAGCCTTTACTGACAGGAAATGTGCAAATATCTCCTGAGACTGGGGTAAATCTACAACTGCAAGAAATGGCTACTCCTTTAGTTTTCTCGACTACAGAAGATGAAAATCTGGATTCTGAGCCTCTGCCTCTAGATAAAATCGAATTAGTATTAGATTCCAATTTCTCTCCTCTAGCTTTTGCGATCGCTCATGATAATCTTGCCGTAACGGGAACAGGTAAACGAGAAATAGTTGACATTACTACTCAAAATATTCCTGTAGAATTACTGAAAACCATTGCCCTTAAAAGCGATGACTTCAAAGTTCCAGAAAATGTGGCAACTCAGCCCATAGACGGTGAATTATCAGGTGACTTTATTTTTAATCTCAATACCCTGGCAACCTCAGGAGAGAATATAGTCATAGATGATCCAGCTCTTGCTAGTATACGAGGCGATCGCCTCAAGGGGGATTTTCAATATGCCGACGGTTACTTTGCCATCCAAAATGCTGAATTTAAGCAAAGAAATAGTATTTATAAACTAGAAGGTAATTTAGCCCAAAAACCAGATGATATTGAAGTAGATGGTCGAGTTTCTATTGAAGGAGGACAAGTTCAAGATATTTTAATTGCTCTGCAAATTTTTGAACTAACAGACTTTAGCCGTATTTTTAGCGATCGCGCCTATGATACTGCGGCAGATTTATATCAGCCCCCCGCGCTACCGAATCAACAACCCCTGTTAGATGTTGGCTTAAAAAATGCTCCAGTTATGGAACAGTTACAGTTGTTAGCAGAAATCCAAGCTTGGTTAGCTTCTGTTGAACAACAGCGACAAGCAGCTTTAATTCCAGAAATCAAAAACTTACAAGGAACTTTTGATGGCAAAATTAATGTATCTGGTTCTTTAAATGCGGGATTAAACTCAGAATTTGACTTTCTGGGTGAAAAATGGCGCTGGGGTAACTTAATTGGTCAAAAGATTATCTTTAAAGGTAATCTTCAAGGTGGAATACTCACCCTACTTCCTGTATCAATCCAACTACAAGATATTGCTTCTCAACCTAAAAATAAGAGCAACACTTCATCGCCTACTCTCTTATTTACTGGGACATTTGGCGGAGAAACTCAGTCAGGGCAATTGAGACTAGTAGAAGTTCCTGTTAAATTAATTGAGCAACTTTTTTCTTTCCCTCCAGAATTCGCCCTAGACGGATTAATTAATGCCACCGCTAGTATTGCAGGAACGCAAGATGCGCCTCAAGCTAGGGGAGTAATCCAAATTGACAATGCTTCCTTAAATCAAACTTCAATTCAGTCTACTAAAGGTAGCTTCAATTATACCAATGCCCATTTAGACTTTTTTGCTAGTAGTATAGTTGCCAAAGATGCCGAACCTCTAACCCTAAGGGGGGATATTCCTTATCAACTGCCTTTTGCCAAGGTTGAACCAGAAAGCAATCGCCTAGAACTACAATTAAACGTCAAAAATAGAGGTTTGGCTATATTAGATATCTTTTCTGGAGGCGAACTAAAGTGGATCGATGGCAAAGGAGAAATTGTCCTCGATATTTCTGGTATCCTCGAAGCCAATCAAAATTTACCCCGACAGTTAGTAGCTCAAGGTACAGCTAATATTGAAAATGCCACAATTGCTGCCAAAAGCTTACCCAAAAATTTAATTACTAATATTAATAGCCAGATCTTTTTCGATCTCGACAATATTCGTGTCAATAGTTTTCAAGGAAATATGGGTGGAGGAAAAATCTTGGCTGCGGGTACTGTTCCCTTAAGTGGTGAGGTTGCCGCAGATCCACTCATAATCGATTTCGACGATCTTAAAATAGAGCTCCCCAAACTTTATGATGGAGGTGTCAAAGGAAAACTAAAGATCTTAGGTAAAGCTACTGAACCAAATATCACTGGAAATATCACTCTCTTGGACGGTACGATTTTTTTGGTTAACGAAACTGCCGAGAATGAGAAAGATAATGAGGTAGCAAGTAATACGACTAGTAAAGTTAATACCATTAGTAGACGTAAAACTGATGAAGGAATTGCAGCGCAAACTCAATACAAGAACCTCAAGCTAAGACTAGGGAAAAACATTCAGATTAGTCAACCACCAATTTTTACTTTTTTGGCTACAGGAGATTTAAATGTTAATGGTACTTTTCTACAACCTATTCCTGAAGGTACAATTACTCTAGAGCGTGGTCAAGTTAATCTATTCACTACTCAGTTCAACTTATCACGAGACTATCAAAATACCGCTCGTTTTTCTAATAAAAATCCCCTCGATCCTTCTTTAGATGTCTTACTCGTAGGTTCAGCTATAGAAACCACTAGAAGAAGTATTCCCAGTGAAGTGTTGCCAACAGAAATTATTACTCCTTTTAGTTTCGGAACTTTGGAAACGGTAAGGATTTCCGCCAAAGTTAAAGGGCAGACTAATACTAGTCAAATTACTAATCAAATTGAGCTTACCAGTAGTCCTCAAATTGAGCTTACCAGTAGTCCTCCCCGTAGCCAAGCAGAAATCATTGCTTTATTAGGAGGGGGTTTTGTAGAAACTCTAGCTAATAGCAATAGTACTTTAGGATTAGCTAGTTTAGCTGGTTCTGCACTGTTTGGCAGTTTAAATTCTGAATTTAATAACGCTTTTCCTATTGGAGAATTACGTCTATTTTCCACTCAAATTATTGAAGACGAAGATAATCGAGATGATAGCACAAGGGAGGCGCTAGCAGGGGAGCTTGCTTTTGACTTGATTGATAATTTTTCTTTTTCTATTCTCAAAATTCTTACTACTGATGATATTCCTGCTCAGTTTGGTTTTCGTTATCGATTTGACAACAACTTTGTGTTGAGGGGTTCAAGTAATTTTGAAGGAAACAGCAGAGTATTATTTGAATTTGAATCAAGATTTTAGCTTCTTTCTTCTTATCTAAAATGTATTTTTATTAACAATAGCTATGATTAACAGTGAAGTTGGCTTTCCCCGTCGTTTTTTGTAATTTATGATCATACATAATTAAAAAGGGAAATGCATATAATAAAAATATAGTAGATAACGTTTATCTAAATTTTTTAAAATGAGCCAAAAAAGACAAGAGGTTGATCCTGGAATTGCCTATATCTTATGGGCATGTGGTTTTTTAGGATTCTTTGGAATCCATCGTTTTTATACGGGTAAGGTTACTAGTGGTTTATTGTACTTTTTTACCCTGGGTTTTTTTGGTATTGGTCAATTTGTTGATTTGTTTCTCATTCCTGGGATGACCAAGGAGAGAAATCTTTATCTTCTATACGAAGCTACGGTTAAATCCCACACTGAAAGTCCTCAGGTGACTTTGGTGAAAAAAGAAGAATCTGACCCCATGTTAACGCTGCTTAAGGCTGCTGCTGCTCATAATAATGTTTTATCTATTGGTCAGGCTATGCTCGCTACAGAATTACCTATAGAAAAAGTTGAAGGCTTACTCAACACAGCACTCAAGCAGGGTTTAGCTCATATAGATAATGATGAAAAAACAGGGGCAGTGCGATATTATTTTGATGTCTAACTTAATTTAACTTTAATTGAGCTGAAGCGATTGGCTCTGTCACATAGCCAAGCTCGGTGTCCCGCAGAGTACGCTTCGTGATTGGGCTCCGACCACCGCAATCTGGCGATCGCAGTATAAGATTTAAGTATAAAATTCAACTATCTTTACAAAATGTTGAATTTTATCGCTAGATTTTTTGACAATCTCAGATAATAATATGTTACTATTGTCTAGCTGATTTGGGTCATTAGCTCAACTGGATAGAGCAACGCCCTTCTAAGGCGTAGGTTTCAGGTTCGAGTCCTGAATGGCCTGTTGCAAAAATAAAAAATAGAAGACAAACTGCTCAATAATCAGGAGGACAGTAAAAATTGCCAATCACCTGATTAATCTCTTCAGCGATCGCGCTCCGCGCACCCCGAAGGGATCGCTATCTATCCTAGCTATCCTAGATCTTGCTACCTCAGTCAATTTTACTTTTAATCATCATTTTAAAAGAGGCTGGAGGGGCAATGGTTAAACCACGACGCACTGGTAACAGAGGGCGATCGCTAATTAACTTTAATTGGAAGCGCGATAAAATTGTAGTTGTTACTAATTTCATTTCTAGTAATGCCAAAGCCGAACCAATGCAACGGCGATTGCCTCCCCCAAAAGGAATATACTCATAACTAGAATAAGTTTTCTGCAAAAATCTTTGCGGATCAAATTGTTTAGAATTAGGATATAAATCTTCTCGATGGTGCAGAGAATAAATAGAAATCATCAACCAAGTATCAGGTTCAAAATCGTATCCCATAATTGACATTGGTTGGGTAAGTAGGCGAGCAAAAGTTCCCGCAGCAATTGGATAAATTCGTAGAGTTTCAGAAATTACTGCATTTAAATAAGTTAAGTTGTTGATTGATTGATAGTTCGAGCTTTTATCCCAAGAATTCAATTCAAAGCGTAGCTTATCTTGTACTTCTGGAAGATAATGAACCCAATAAAAAAGCCAAGCTAAAGCCGAGGCAGTGGTTTCATGTCCAGCAAACAATAATGTTATCAACTCATCATGTAATTCTTCATCTGTCATTCCTGCGCCATTTTCATCTTTAGCTAATAGCAACAAACTAAAAATATCTTTATTTTCTAATTGATTGGTAGCTAATAATTCTCGCCTTTCTTCGATCTCTGCGTAAATTAAAGTTCTAATTTCTTGTTTTAACAGCAGAAACCGACCCCAAGGACTAAATTTTCCCCAATCTTGTTGTAAAAAAGGAAAAAATATCAAACTTGAGTTTAATGGAGTATTAAAGGTTTCCAAAAGTGTAGTTAATAATTCTCGCAAGCGTTCATATCTTGCGCCAGAGTCAATACCAAATACTGCACTCAAAATTACTCGCAGCGTAATTTCTTGTGTTAGCGAACGTACTTTAAACGGCTTATTGATCTCTAGGCGATCGCAGACTTTATTTGTTATCTCCACAATTTGCTCGCTACACTTTTGCAGAGATTCACCGTGAAAAGGAGGCATCAACAAACGTCGGCGGTTTTTATGTTTTTTACCATCTAATAACAGTAGAGAATTGTCTCCCACCAAAAAACTTAAACCTTTATTACCTCTACCAACTTCAAATTTATCTGGGGAAGCGGTAAAAATCTCCTCGATCGCTTGAGGATTACTAGTCATAACAGTTGGTGGTGAATTTTTAAATGTTACTTGATAAAAATCTCCATGTTTTCGGCTACGTTGTTCCATAAACTTTAGAGGACGCAAGATAGCATTGATCTGGCGGATGGTTCTCAGCCACCCAGAAGTACTTTTAACTGTTGGTATTTGCTTCATTGTGGCGATAATTAAATATTGTCAATATTGCTCTTAAATTGATTCTAACGAAAATGAAAAAAGACAATTGTTGCCAGGACTGGTTATAGTTGCGATCGCACTAGACTCCGCTAACCGTTGAAAATTGTTCGCTACGAATAGCAACTGGCAAAAATAGCCTATCTATATTAGATTTCTTGCATAAGTCCTCATCGAATGGTTGAAAAGGACAAGGAAGACAAGGAGGACAAGGGAGAAATTGATTAAAAATTTATTTATGTAAGAGATACCATGAACTGTAGTTCACAACCCAGGAATGAAAATACTTTCCCTACACCCTAAACCTGGGCTGATTATCGACTTTAACATTCTAATTGCTTGTAATGGATGGATGTTGAAAATCGCCAGCTACTTCGTTAATCTTTTCGGCGATCGCCAGTAAACTCATATCTTGCCATCTCTTACCCACAACTTGCACTCCGATGGGTAATCCTTCTTTACTTTGTCCGAGCGGAATTACTACTACAGGGCTACCTGTCAAATTCAAAGGCATGGTATAACCACCGCAAGCCAAAAGATAGGGAAACTTGACTCCATCAACTTCAATTGGCTTACCAAAATCACAATGAGCAAATGCAGGAGCGAGTGATACAGGACAAATCCAGGCATCCCATCGATCCATAAAACGATCCATTTGAGTTATGTGGCGATCGCGTTCGGCTAATACAGCCTTGTATTTTGCCAGGCTAGGAGGAAAAGCAAGATTAGTTTTTTTGCTGAAAGGACGACTAGATTTATAGGTAGTTTGAGTTCGGGCTAAGAATTCATTTTTAATAGCAAACTGAAATCCCCGAATCAGATCTTTAATTGAAAAGGTTGAAGCAAATAATTCAAAAAAGGACAAGATGCCATAGTTGGTTAAAGTTTCTGACCAGTCTAAATCAGTGGGATTAGATTCTGTTAGATGGCAACCAGCATTAGTTAAACGGTTAATTAAATCTTCGATACAAGAGTGTGTATCCTGGCTTATGGGCAAGAAATCATAGCCATACGTCCAAGCAATTTTCAATTCAGATAGTTTCTTATTTGTCGCTCGATCTAAAGGTAGAGGAGGAATTTCGGGTTGTCTGCTATCTGTACCAGCAATTAAAGAAAAACATAGTTGTAAATCTGACACCGAACGAGCTAAAGGACCAATTCTCAACATTTGACGAACGTATCTAGTTTGATTTGGTAACGGGGGAATATGCCCAGCAGCAGAAACTCGACCATCTGTGGGCATAAAGCCATAGACACCACAAAAATGCGCTGGGAGACGAATCGACCCCCCAATATCACTACCAATATCTAGAGGTGAAAACCCAGCAGCAACAGCACTTGCCGAGCCGCCACTGCTGCCGCCAACTGTGCAATTTAAATTCCAGGGATTGTTGGTTTGCCCAAAGACAGGATTATTGCTTTGATAGTCAACTCCAAATTGCGGAGTATTAGTTTTACCGAAAATAATTGCCCCTGCTGCTTTTAATCTGGCTACCGTAGTCGCATCTTGCTGAGACATATAATTTTTTAAAGGTGGATGGCCCGCAGTAGTAACCAAACCTCTCGTTTCCAAAAGGTCTTTAACTGTTACAGGAACACCATGCAGTACTCCCCAATTTTCTCCTTTAGCTAAAGCTTCATCAGCTTCAATTGCTCTTTCTATGGCTTTTTCTTTATTTAAGGTAACAACGGCATTTATCTTACCGTTATGCTTTTCAATCTGTTCTAAATAAGCATTTAAAACTTCAACAGCCGAAACTTCTCGATCGCGAATTATCTGCGCTAGTTGGCTGGCTGTAGCAAATACAATATTCATCTTGATTGGTTGGTTAATAACTTTGTTTATAAAGATGGATGTCGAAAATCACCAGCTATTTCATTAATCTTTTCGGCGATCGCCAGAAGCTTCAGATCTTGCCATCTCTTACCAACTATTTGGACTCCGATTGGCAATCCTGATTTACTCTTACCGATAGGAATTACTACTACGGGATGTCCTGTAAAATTAAATAAAGTTGCATAACCACCACAGGCTGTAGTGTAAGGAAGTTTAATTCTATTTACTTCTATTGGTTTTCCTTTTGGTTGGTGGGGAAACGCGGTGATGCTTGATACGGGACAAAAATAGGCATCCCAGTCAGCTAGAAAACAATCCATTTGAGCAATAAGGCGATCGCGTTTAGTCAAAGCCTGCATATACTTATTTAAGTCCAGAGGAAAAGCTTTCATAAATCCTCGTTCTATTGGGCTATTTCTATATTGAGGGTTAACTCGAAATTTATAGTAATTTATTTTTAAAGTTGTCAAGATGTTGTCCCAGGTAAAAACAGGTTCGGCTGCTAATATTTCTTGTCCATAGCTTTCGCCATAGGTTTGCCAAGCTGCATCAAAATCAAACTCTTTTGGGATGTGTTGTTCTACCTGATATCCTGCTTCAGCAAGTTGAGTAACGAAATTGCTCAAAGCCGAAGTGATTTCTCGATCTACTGTCAAATTACTTAATTCAGGAGTCCAAGCAATACGTAAAGATGATCGGGATTTCTCTGGCGGATTTTTCAAGGTAACTGGCGGTATTTCTGGTTGTCTAGAATCTGCTCCCGCAATTAAGGATAGACAAAGTTTTAAGTCTTCTATACAATGCGCTAAAGCACCAATAGTTAAAACATGACGAATACTCTTAGGATAGCCAGGTAGTTCGGGAAGATGTCCCAGGGTGGGAACTAATCTATCTGTTGGCTTCAAGCCAAAAATTCCGCAGCAATGAGCAGGTTGTCTAATTGAACCACCTCCATCACTCCCCAATTCTAAAGGGGAAAAACCCGCAGCTACCGCTGCTGCACCACCACCCGTACTTCCTCCAGGAATATAGTTGAGATTCCAAGGATTATTAGTTCTGCCAAATACTGAGTTATTTGTTTGATAATCTGCTGCTACTGTCGCACAGTTTGTCTTAGCCATAATGATTGCTCCTGCTGCTCGTAATCTTTCTACAGCGATCGCATCTTGCTCAGGAATATAGTCTTTTAACGCTGGATAACCTGCAGTAGTAAGCAACCCCGCTGTTTCAATTGTGTCTTTAATTGTGATCGGAACACCATGTAAAGCCCCCCAATTTTCTCCTCTAGCCAGAGCTTTATCAGCTTCAATTGCTCTTTTTTTAGCTCTTTCTAGATTTAGAGTCGCGATCGCATTTATCTTGCTGTTATATTTTTCAATCTGTTCTAGATAAGCATTCAAAACTTCCACCGAGGAAATTTCCTTATCGCGAATCATCTGTGCTAGTTGGCTGGCTGTAGCAAATACAATATTCATCTTGATTGGTTGTTTAATGACTTTGTTTATAGAGATGGATGTTGAAAATCGCCAGCTATTTCATCTATTTTTTCGGCGATCGCCAATAATTCCATTTCTCTCCATCTTTTCCCGATAATTTGCATCCCAATAGGTAATCCAGCTTCGCTTTGCCCAATGGGAATTACGACTACAGGATGTCCCGTCAAATTGAATAGCATTGTGTATCCACCGTTAGCGAGAAAATAGGGAACTTTGCGTCCTTCTATTTCGATTACTGCACCTTTGGAACGATGAGTAAATGCAGTTGTCATGGCAACGGGACACAACCAAACATCCCAAGGTTCCAATGCTTTGTCCATCTGAGCAATAAAGCGATCGCGTTGGGTCAAGAGTTCAAAGTATCCCTTAAGAGTTGGGTTCAAAAGCGCAGGTAAAAATTGGCTTAAGTTACTTAAATCCCTTAGTTCTTTATCCCCTTGAGTTGCTTCTCGAAACATAACGGGCAAATTCTTTTTACTAGCATCAAAATCTACTGGTTGTGAATAGACGAAATTTAATGCGGTTAGTCGATCGCAAACTTTAAATGCTGCTGGTAAATCAAATGGTGGAGATGCCCATTGTTCCATTTCTGCACACTCTGGTTTAAGTCGATCGACAGCTATATTAATTGCCGTTTTAATCTCTAAAGCAGGGGTCATTTTATCCCAACTATCTGACCAAACTATTCTTATATCTTGTAAATCTTTTTCGTCAACTGTATCTAAGGGAACAGGTGGAACATCTGGTTGTCGTGGATCTAAACCTACAGTTAAAGATAAACACAATCGTAAATCTTCAATCGAACGGGCAAATGAGCCAACTGTCATTAACTGACGAATACATTTAGGCATTCCTGGTGCTTCGGGAATATGTCCTGCTGTGGATATACGCCGATCTGTTGGTTTGAGGGCATACACGCCACAAAAATGGGCTGGTTGACGAGTTGAACCAGAAGCATCATTACCCAGTTCTAAAGCCGAAAACCCCGCAGCGATCGCAGCTGCACTGCCCCCAGAACTGCCCCCAGGAGTATAATTTAAGTTCCAGGGATTATTAACCTGTCCAAACAGATCGTTAGTACTTTGAAAATCACTTGCCATTTCTGCAAGATTAGTTTTGCCCAGAATAATTGCCCCCGCTCGCCGTAAGCGAGCCACAACTGTTGCATCTTGGGATGGAATATGATTCTTTAGAGGTTTATAACCTGCGGTAGTGAGCAATCCTGCTGTTTCAAAAGTATCTTTGAGGGTAATTGGTACACCGTGTAAAGCTCCCCAGTTTTCCCCTTTAGCTATTGCTTCATCAGCTTCAATTGCTTTTTTTTTGGCTTTTTCTAGATTTAGAGTCGCGATCGCATTTATTTTGCCATTATGCTTTTCAATCTGTCTTAAATAAGCATTCAAAACTTCAACTGCCGAAACTTCCCGATCCCGAATCATTTGCGCCAGTTGACTTGCTGTAGCAAACACAATATCCATAGCTGACAACCTAATAGAATATATGCAATTAAGTTAATTATATTCACTATTAGTTAATACTATTAACTAAACTTTGAAAAATGAATTCGACAGGGACACCAATCTCAGAACTTGAGATAGATACAGCTTTAGTCTTCAATTTATTAAAGGAGCAACATCCAGATTTATCACATCTGCCAATTCAATTGTTTGACACTGGTTGGGACAATGCAATATTTCGATTGGGCGATCTCTTCTGTATAAGACTTCCCCGTCGAAAAGTAGCAGCTACACTGATCGAAAATGAGCAAACATGGCTACCAATAATCGCAGACAGGTTAACAATACCTGTTCCAAATCCTTGCAGGTTTGGTAAACCTACTTCAAACTATCCTTGGCGATGGAGTATATTACCTTGGCTAACTGGAGTAGCGGCCGATCGCGAGCAACCCAATCTAAATCAGGCAAAAAAATTGGCAACCTTCTTGAGATCGCTACATTTAACCGCACCATCCAATGCACCTTCTAACTCAGTGCGGGGCGTACCATTGAAAGAGCGAGCAATAGTTATAGAAAAACGAATGCGAAGATTAGAGGCACAAACTAATCTAATTAGCAAAACAATCAAAAATATTTGGCATGAAGCTCTAAATACACCGATAAATGTTCAACCAAAATGGCTTCATGGAGATCTTCACCCTGGCAACATCTTAGTCAAGAACGGTGAAATTGTGGGGATCATTGATTGGGGAGATATCACTTCTGGGGATATTGCTACAGATCTTGCCTCTATCTGGATGCTGTTCAATGATCGGAATGGACGTCAAGAGGCGATCGCCCAGTATTCGATGTCTGAGCAAACACTACAACGAGCCAAGGGATGGGCAATATATTTTGCCGTAACCTTATTGGAAGTAGGATTGATTGATAATCCAAGACAGGCAATCGTGGGAGAACAAACATTACGTTGTGTTGCCGAAGATGAAACAGCCAACCCAACGATTAATTTTTAATGTTCAATAAAAAATGGGTCGTCCAACCAAAGAAAATTCCTTAACCAGACAAGATGTAATTGAAGCTGCGATCGCCTGTATTGAGCAAGAAGGAGCCGACTCCCTTGGTGTTAATCGCGTAGCGCGAGCATTAGGCATCAAACCTCCTGCAATATATAAACACCTTAAAGGCAATGCAGAATTAAAGAAAGCTGTAGCCTTGAATATTTATCGCCGTTTTTTTGCCGAATTTACCATAAAAACAGTAGATATTAAAGATCCTCAGACTTTCTTAAAAGCTGGAGGAATTGCCATTAGAGATTTTGCGCGATCGCATCCTGGGCTGTTTCAAGTAATGATGCAGTTTCAACTACACCCTGACGATCCTGAATCAGCTGAGGTAATCAGAGAATCTCAGAGTTTTTTTAAAGTGCTTTTAGGATCTAAAGACTTAAGCGAAACTCAATTGATAGACATCATGCGAATGGCGAATGCAGCAATCTTCGGATTTATCGCTTTAGAACAGTCTGGATTATTAACCCTACCTCGTTCTACCGAAGATAGTTTTCAAGTAATGCTAGACGCTTTGTTTGTGGCGATC
>JAAUYG010191180.1_pt1 | contig 12796 bp, 9 predicted proteins | sample 7278091 | NCBI WGS metagenome assembly JAAUYG01 (sample SAMN14350201, study PRJNA611818) | marine sediment metagenome | isolation source: surface marine sediment (0.6m) | place: French Polynesia: Moorea | collected 2018-08
GGAAGGTTCCCACCAAATATGAAGTTGATTGGTTAAATACTTTTTGCGCTATGTTGTTAACAGACAGACACACAGACACACAGACACACACACACACACAAAGCGATCGCAATAAATCCCTGGCGGGGTTTAACATACCGATTCAGTTAGTCTAGTGGCTGAGGCGTGCGTTCCGAGTGTGGGGTTCAGGTTCTATCCCCAACCGTGCCAACACAAGGGCCAGTTTCTGTGAGTTATACCGAACTTGTTTCTGGAAAAAATCTTAAGTATAGAAACACACTTAAGTTCACTAACCACGCTGGTAACCATTGTCTTTTCCATGTTTAAGATCACTAGTGGACTTATTTTTTTTTGCTGAAACCGGCCCCGTATGTGATCTTCTAGACCTATTTCCCACGCAGGGCACGATTTATTCACTCATATAAGACATAGTGACTCGTCCTATTCCAAAACCTGTATATATACCGGTGATATGCGTACGCAGTGAAAGGTCCACAATGAAGACCAACGCCCTGGAACGGCAGCAACGCTGTCCAGATTCCAAGGTGTTGTGTCAAATTCTAAAACTTATAGACACTGCAAGAGTGAGAGGTTGTTGTTGTTGTTTGTTGTTGTTGTTGTTGTTGATGTTGTTGTTGTTGCTGTTGTTGAGCATGACATGACCTCTGGCGTGGGTACAGAGATGTTGGCAGTGGCGAGATTGTACTGCATATTCTCACCCTCGTGGATCAGCAACAGAACCAGACTGTGTCAAGCAGCCAGACAAGTGGACGTCGCTTCCAGACGAATTGGAGTGACATGTACCCGTCTTACAAAGTGATCCCCTGCGCCACGGTTCCTTTCTTCATTTGCTTGGAAACAGCTGCCCCGAGTGTGACTTTTTTGGGCTTCTCCGATGTTCGAGATATCATAAAAGTCGGTAACTCTGCCACGTCTCAAACATTCAATACTCATTAATTATCCTCGGCGGTACGCGCAGTCAATGGCGGATCACGAGCGCCAATGCCCAAGCCGAAGAAAACAGGGGTCCATATTTTATCCGGGTTTACCCTCTTCCTCCTCCTTCCTCGTGCTCTGCGCAATAAAAAGTTGTCAGTTGCTTGAAATACGAGATGCGGCCCAGGGAGGGTTTTCACCGGGGGCTGTCATCAAAACCGAGAACTGAAATGTCAACATGACAGCATTAGGAAGCCATTTATCTCACTGTGTTTTATGAGAGTCGTGTGTGGTGTAAAAGAAAATGATTATTAATCGGTTAGCAGTGCTTCAACCGAATCAACGAAAGCTACGCCCTTAAATCCACGAAAAGAATAGTTGTCTTTAATGCATTAAAAGAATAGTAAAAAAAAAATAAGCAGCTTAGAAATTTTTTTTTAGAATTCGTTTTGATTCCATACATAATGGTCTTTTAATGTGTCCGCCATTTAGGCACTTACTGTTGAATTTATTATTATGTTAATGACTGCACTGTTCTCACCAAACAGCTAAAAGAACATGGTAACCCTACAAGAACTGTGTTGGGGGCTTCTGTTACTGCCGCTATTAAATAACGTTATTTTTTTAGCTTTCCGGGTTCGGTTAGAATTACAAATTTATGCAACATATGCAGTGAGGTATTGTCAACGTCTTTCCGATGTGGAACTTAAAGAATTCTTTAATGGCCCAGGTAATTTTAAAAGTACCCCTGTACCTCTGGACCACCACAAACGGAATGGCATGTGAAAATGTAGGATGAAGTTAATGTTATATGACAACATCATACTACACAGCGTTTTGGGTAAATTATTTTGAAACGGAGTGTCTGAAGTGATGATCGGAGTGAGTAATCCGAAATATGTGTCTGGTAATCAGATAAAAAAATCGAGTGCCTGTAACAAAAGAAAAGTGAAAGGTTGAGCTAAGGTCATTTCAACCTGTATTATTTGTGTCTCGCTGTAAATATTATATTATTACTTTGAAAACTAAAATATGATGTGCCATATGAAGAGCAGCCGCGCCATATCCTTTTATCCTACAGTGATCATCCGATACCCTTCAACTGGAGTAGTAATCACTTTAAAGTAGTAGTGGTATACCAAGGACCCTATATTGGTTATACCACGGATCAAATATAGTGCTTATATCAATATGGGATTTGTTTTTTTGATAATCCAGCGGTACCATAAGCTTTAAATGTGAGGTGCGTGGAGCTGTACTATAAGCTTTAGATGTGAGATGCGCGCAGTAACCAAGCTACTTTTGGTCACTTGAACTTTAAGTGGCAGGTACTACAGCTATTTGTCATATAAGCACATAATTATGGTTCCCATTAAACATTAATAAGAAATAGACCCATTAAGAACCACGCGTACCATTTGATGTGACTTTGAGCAATTGTTAAAGGTCAAATTAAATGCGTATACGTATACATTTGTCTCACTGTATCTCGCAGTGCATATGGACGATGTTGCTGTTACTGACACTGGAGTGGAATGATATAGAGACACAGAGCGATGATTTTGAATGAGGTTTTGGCATCTGTGACCTTGAAAGGTAAATCTGAATGTCATTCTAGTTTGGGAGGATTTTAGCGTCAGACATTGTGAGGTAGGTATGTGTTTGTATTCATTTATGTGGGAACTACATGTATATGACATATGTAAACTGTGAAACAGCAATATGCGGTAATAATTATTCCGGTAAAGTTGGAAGTTTAAATTCAATGGTACACAAATGTGCATCCCTAGGCGGTATATCTAACAAACGGCAATAACACTATCCCGTATGGTATTCTAATCCAATAAATGAGCAAGAGACCCAGTTGCCTGGACCTTCTGCTGTCATGTCCCAATGTCAAAAATCGGTAATGCACGGAATTATATGTACCTAAGAATGACCTTGAACACTTAACTGTCAAAAGTACCCTGTGTACCCCCAGGGGCCTACAGTTTCATCTATTTCTCACTACGAACAGGCGTTTTCGAGATATATGTACAGGATGTCGGAAATGCGCTGTATGGCTTCAAACTGACCTTGAAAACTTAACTGTCAAAAGTACCCTATATATACTGAAAACTTACTCCCGAGGCCCAACTTTCCATCCCTTACGCTCTACGACCAGTCGTTGTCGAAATACAAGGCTGTAGAAAATTGAAAATGCACCGAATGACCTGAAACTGATCCTGAATACTACACTGTCAAATGCACCCGGTATACTGTCTAAAGACTTACCCATGAGGCCCAAATTTCCCTCCGTTTCCATCTACGATGGCTGCTTTACGACACAAATGCACTTTTTGGTTTCCCTATATGTTACAATGGTGAACGTAAAATTTCCGGGAAAAATCCTTCAAAATGGGAAACATCCGAAACAGTACTTTCGTAAATGAGAAGAAGCTTCAGGAGAAGTTTGAAATAATTGAAAGCGAATTGAGGGAGGAGTAGCGATTGAATTTTTTGTTCCCATAGGGTTCCATGGTAAAGAAAAAAGAAAACAAAAAAACAATCGCGAAAAAAAATTGGAAAACGCGCAAGCTGGTCTGGGCCAAGCAACAACTAAAATTAATTGTGAAAAAGAATCCGCGCATGAGGTTCAGAGATAATTGCGACATGGGGACGACAGACGGATGATGGACGACAGACGAACGTTGGACAATTTTGATTTCATGAGCTCTGCTGACATAGTCAATCAAAGCTAAAATGGGTATGAGAGAATAGAGCCAACATTGGATTTGACCTTGAATTGTGTTGATCGACAAACTTATAAAATCACCTTAACATCACCTTTAACGTGGATTTTCTATAATATACAAACACCAAAAAATATTAGATGTTTTCCATTGAAAGGCAAATTCAAAGTAACTGCATCATTAGACTGATCTACGTGATCTTTAACGTTTAAACTCAAGGTCACACATGTTTAGTTCCATGTTATAATACACAGTACTGTTATAGGCGCGTACTTTGTTACCGACAGGCATTGATATGTACCTAATAACTCTTCAGGTAATATCTTATTTTGTAAACATAAGAACCGGGAGGTCTGTTTACGTGAAAATTCGTGGAAATGCCCTCAGTTATGGGAATACACTGACTTGTTGTTGAACATTGGCCTATTTTCTGTGACAATCATCGTTTTAATATGGTGTATATTAAGGTAAGATGATATTCTTGGTTCAGTCTATCAATCAGCATTGAAGACTCGGGAGCTAAAGGCATCAATCGATCGATCGATCAATCCCGAGAGAGAGAGAGAGAGAGAGAGAGAGAGAGAGAGATAGAGACTATTATGAAAATCGGTCTTGATACAGTATGGCTCTAATTATCTCACGTCGTATAATACAGTTGAGACTGTATGCTATAGCTGATTTGTGACAGTGATCGATTGAACTACTACCTGTTTCGACTTTTGTGTCGTGATCAGAGAATCAGCAGAATAATAACTGTTGAGAAGAATTCAAGGCTGATGTTCGAGTAGCTATCGTGAAAAGGCTGTTTAGCGAAGAGTTGTGACACTGTCATGTGAAGAACTGGTCACGTTGTGCATCAATCGAATCGAGATTTCTTACAGAAGTGGTGCTGTGTCTTTAAGGCCAGTTCAGAAATTGTTTCCTAATTTGAGTCAACGAGAAACCACCAAGACAGATTGTAATGCTTTCTAGTCAGTGTGAATCACTGCAGTAGTGATTCTTGGTACGTCTGTTGAAACGAGGTTGAAGCGTGGCCTGTAAACGAAGTTATGTCTGCCCGATGAAAACTGTTTGTGTCCACACTATATGCGATGGTCTATGAAGTTATCAGAATTGTCATTCAAGGACAATTAACTGTCGCGTTTACCAAACAGAAGTATCAAGAACTAATCTCAGGATACACTAAAGCTCAGGATTATTCAGAAGTTTCCCTTATTGTGATACCCCACTACTTTCGATATATTAACCTACACAGTGAGTGAGTATATCTGGGTACTTGTGTTTTGGTATTATTTTTGTAAAACCTGATCATACCGATTTGACCATTGTATTGCATCTATTCTTGTAAATCTTGTAATTTCCACAGGAGAGTTATTTTTTAATAATAAATATTTTAATTTTCCTTCAACCTTCTGTCATTTGTTCTGGAACTCATAGCAAAAGAAAAGAATCCTTGGTGTCAAATATCCACCATAACAGGCAGTAACAGGAAGTAAAAAGAAATGAATTACAGTGTCTGAACAAATCATTCATTAGATTTGTCCTTGTGAGTAACCTTGGTTAGCAAGCTGTATCAGGTGTACATGCAGATCTCGTTTTTCTGTTCTAATTCTCTCTAAGAATGTATTTTTTTTTTTGTTTCGTTTCTTACTGAATTGACTACTAGTCTTTAAAGTGAATCAGAATGCTCATGATTGATGCTATAGTGGCAGTGAACAGTCCAAAATGTGTGCTTGATAAACAGTGAACTACTGATGATGAAAGGAAATCAGCTGACTACAACAGGTCGTACGATGAAAGATACACATGTGATCACTATGATAAACGAACAAAAATATTTTGTGTTGATTCGAACTGTACTATTTGGGGGTCTTGAAATGTCAAATACAAGGTCAATACAAGGTCAATTCTGGCGGTTTATGCCTTACTAAATGCCATTCAGAAGGTATATTAAATCCAAGAATAGCTTGTTTTCTTGTCACAATTTTGTTACTTTTGTGATAACTGTACTCAATATGCTGATTTAGTCAAAAAATAGCGTGTACTTGGTCATCATATATTGTACATCATATATTGCATTTTATACACCGTTACCGTTGTTTCATTGTTACCCAAATTCAGATATTTAGGGGCCCTAACACCTACCACAGTACAGGTCTTGCAGTCTTGCTCCACGTCCATCTCTTCATTCTCGTGTAACTATACCATATTCTCTCATCCTTGTCTTGTCTGAATTAGTGTGATATAATACTCAAACAGTACAGACCCAATTTGACGTCCAGCCAACCAGGCTTGAGGTCCTTCCCCTTCTCATAAGTTTTCCACTTGTTATAAGGATGTCAATTGCTATGAGAGGCCGAGAGTTTGACTTAACTTTTTTTTACTTAGAAAAAGGTGTGACTACTAGTCATTCCTTTCGAAGGGAATAAGGGCCTTATTTTAGAAAAAAAAATAGATTGTCTAGAATGTTCAGTTCACTAAGCATTTTGGGGAACTTTTCTTTGCCCAAGATGAGTTTCGAACTTAAGAATATTCAAGAAACCTGGCAATACACCATGAAATTAAATGATCTTTGTTGGGACTCTTCACGCGCAATAATAGCTGGCTAAATTGGGCCAAGCACTGGAAGCCAAATAGCCAAAAAGATAGAGCAGATCTGAATATACAATGTAATCACAATGCATTACGAGATCACACACGAGATCACACGCACTCGTGAAATCGCAGTTTACGAGAGAACAGAGCATACCGTGTCCTCTTGTATCTTCCTACCGCTCGGAAGACACAAACGGCCACGGTGTGATCTCTTTGCACAAATTATACAAATACATGACTCTAACCACGACTTTTTGTAAGTCCAGCATTGGTTTCTGTATTTGTCATCTGTTTATCTAAGACAGACCCCCCCTCCCCCCGAAATATGGCGAGTGACTTAGATTAGACCTGGTAAAAAAGTTTAGATTGCAATTGTGATATTTATATAACGTACCTGTCATCAGAGACAACAGGCCGCACCAGGCCTTATCTTAATGTCTTTCTCGTCTTGAAGACAAAAAAATGTTAAAACGATTCTGAACCATTTTCCCACTTACATTTTTTTTGTTAAGATATGATCTCTTAATGGGGAATATACAAAACGGGGAGTCATTTAACGTCGTTGACTCCGAAGGGCAAGGAGCTCGAAGAGCCCTTTGTCACCAACGACCGTTTCATTTGAAGATCTTCTTGGACTCCTGAAGTTAACGTTTTGTCGCCTGCCTCCCCTTCGTGTGCGCGGGGGCGCATATTATACGGTGCTGACCAAAACACGATAGGCAATCCCTGACCCGAAGAAACCCGGGTCGACCCGCCTGTTCAACACACATCAGCACAGGCTATAATCAAAATTTAATTTAATTCCTTTGATGTCGCCGCCCGAACGCTTCTCCCACGACTGTAGCGCCTGTAAAACGGAGACGAGAAATAAATACCATTGTCGATTTGTCTATCCTCGGCCCTTGATGTCTAGATCTTCTCGCGTATTATTCATTGGAAGAAGGGGGTGGTGGGTGGGGGTGGGGTGGGTGTTAGAGCAAACAGGCAAAAATACTTTTTTTACAAGAAGGGCCAATTCGTTAATGCCACGTGTGTGTGTGTAATATTTAATAACGAAATTGGTGCATCGGCTCCACCCATCCATTTCTAATGCTCTGGTGCGACAATAATAATGATAATAATAAAAAAAACAGGAAAGAACAGCTTATATGCTGTTCCCATTTGGAACTTTCTCTACTAACTCGTCAAAAGTACGGAAAGATTAGATCGGTTTATACCACAGGCAAATCTTCATAGAAGGGCCATTATATATAAATGGTGATCTGGATGAATTAGGTAGCAAACAAATGGCATGTTTCAATGTAGAAATACTGTACTTTCATTCGTGTGGAAATCGTTTTCCATAATCGACACGATCACAGTCAAACTGTGCAGCCGGAGTTTATACGTCGTTTATCTTGTTTGTTTGGTATCAATATATCAATGGGAACATTAACTGGTATCAATTTATCAATGGCAACATTAACTGTTTTGACAAGGTAAATCAAGAGCTCATTCTCATAGCCAAATCTTCATAGCCTTTGCCCAATGTATAAAACACACTCTTTGTCAAAAAGGGAAGTCACACGTGCAATTTTACGTCTAAATCATGCTAGTCACGCTGGTGATATAAACAGCACTAAAGACCATCAACACTCCATTTTGTGTTAATATCAAATGTCCCATTTGTATGTTAGAGTTCTTGTCTTGGTGACCCCATTTGCCTAATTTTCGGCTGCAAAAGGGATCCATAAATCGCACAGTTATTTTCGCACACTCCGGTTACAACATTTAGGCCAGAGTAAAATTCAAAGAGCTAATATCATTACACAGGGATGTATTAAATTTCATCGGTACAAATACGGCTATATGCGAGGATATAACGCCTGTCAACTACTACACGGTATCAAAGCAACGGTTAAAAAGACCTTAATGGGATAAAATGGAGCTCAGAACCCGAAGTTTACATTGCTATAAGCATGTGACAGGGCTGCAAATGTCTTTTTGCATTGATTCTAACTTACGAGTCAGAACCGTGTTATTTTTTAAAACTAGTTTAGAGATACTATTCTAGCATACTTCGCTCAAACAGAACCGGTTGAAATGGAAGATGGCGTCCCTTTTCTGCCTTTTTCTTCCTTTTTGCCATTCTTGAGCGTTTCGTATGCGTATTTGAATGGGTGATTAATATACGTCAGGAGCTACTTGGACAGCAACATCTGTTTGCTTATACCTCCTCATCAATCACTTGATATGACAGGAACAAGGGAAGCAGTTTGTGGCTGTTGTCAATCTGTTGATTGTATTGCCCTGATGAGGGATTGTGAAGCGCCATTCTATATATAACATTTTTACACTTTCACTCGCATTTCTTATAAACGCTAGCCACACCGCCCAAGGAAAAGAAAAACTCGCTCCCACAGATCGTAGAATTGCCAGCCGCTGAGCCAACCCTAAATAATGTTCAACTCTCCTGGGCCAAAGCCACCCAAGTGTGTGTCAGAATTTTGATAAATAGAACATCTCGCGACGAATGAGAAACAGTGGGGTGTATACCGAGGTACACTCATTTTCCGAGCCATTAAAGAAACACGCTGACAGAAATTTTGTAGCTTTTAGATCTAAATGGGTACAAGTAAACAATATAGGGAATGCATGGACTTTTGACATCCTTCCTAGTGCATTTTTTCTTTTGTTTTTCTTTTTAGTTCGTGAAGTGTCCTAGTCATCGCTCAATTGTTAGCATTTTAATGAAGAATTGTGGCTAAAAATCTTGTGTAAGTTGTGCCACACCACTTTTAACGAGCATCCTACTAAAGTTCTAAGTTTTCTTAATATACATGTGCCTTATACAAAACATGGCATTATGGCACCATTACATCACAGGCCTTGCAGGGACATACATGTATTGACGAATTTTTTTTAGCATTACATAAAAAGGACACAGAAAATGCCCTCGCCCATGCTTTTCTAGCACTGGTCGTTTTTGTTATCGAGAGATCGGTGAGCCTTGCATTTGCTGCTGACTAAACTCTCACTGGTCTTATTTCTGTTAGTAAGTTGCTCCTGGCGTTTTGTCAGCCACACGAGCCCTTGTTGACTCTTTGTTACTGCTTTGGACTGACAAGCCTTGCGAGCCGTCAAATATCTTAATATCGCTTTTGGCGCGTTTCATCTGCACTTGATGATAAAGGCATCATAAGTACGTTTGAGTGACAAGTTAAAAAGAGGCAAACCGATCCGAATGACCGTGGTCCCATTTGCCACCAAGTCTCCCCTTGGCTCTTTGACTTCATCATCATCTGAATGTTCCTCGTTGAGTATCGCCACTTTAAAACGTGGCATAAGCTGCTTAACTTGTCGTCGAGTAACAAAGCGCAAAGAAAATGTTTAAATGGTGCGTGCCATCTTAAAAGATTCGGCTTTATGAACTAAGCGACTGTGAGATGTCTCTTTGCGAGGCAGCTGATCGAGTAATCCTTGGTTCCGCATGCCATTCTTCAACGACGACCGGGCGAGGGCTTCTGACGCGAGTAGAAAGGTGCCGATGCTCTATTTGTGGTTTGAAAGATCTTCACACATTGGTTCACTTGCACTTTGGGAATGGCGGTGATAACTGTGAGAAGGGCTTCCCTACCATTAGGTTAGAAAGTTGGTTCACCAGATGAACCAGTTCAAATTTCTGCCAAATATCGAAGCGTTAAACATAAGTCGCCATCGTGTCTGCTCTTGTGCTGTTACGTCATATTGATATAATGTATTTTTAAAAGGTCATGAAGTCACATTATCTCATGTCACAAATTCGTCCAGATGTCTGCATATAAAATTTTGTTACATTCCTTCACATAAAGTTACTGTTAACTTTGTAGTAGGGATAATATGAGTAGTAGTAGTAGTAGTAGTAGTAGTAGTAGTAGTAGTAGTAGTAGTAGTAGTAGTAGTAGTAGTAGTAGTAGCAGCAGCATTAGTAAGTAGTGGTATTAGTAGTAGTCCTTGTGGTAGTAGTAGTAGTAGTAGTAGTAGTAGTAGTAGTAGTAGTAGTACTAGTAGTAGTAGTAGTAGTAGTAGTAGTAGTAGTAGTAGTAGGAGCAGCAGCAGCAGCAGCAGCAGCAGCAGTAGTAGTAGTAGTAGTAGTAGTAGCAGTAGCAGTAGTAGTAGTAGTAGTAGTAGTAGCAGCAGCAGCAGCAGCAGCAGCAGCAGTAGTAGTAGTAGTAGTAGGAGGAGGAGGAGGAGGAGGGGGAGGAGGAGGAAGAGGAGGAGGAGGAGGAGGACTAGGAGTAGCAGCAACTAAAAACAGCAGCAGAAGCAGCAGTTTGGCTATTATGCCATTTTACGTCATTTTAGTGTCTAACCTGCCACGCATGTTTCAAAAATAATCAGAGTCAGGAAGAACTTGATCGGTGAATAGGTGATTGCGTCCATTTCGAATACCCACTACTGCAACTTGAAGAGCCTGGTAGTGCAAGGGAAACCACATAAAACGCTACAATATGTAACCAACTCAGATGAACATACGAGTTATTTATATTCTGTGAAATGCTTAATACCAGGATATTTTTCATACCAAGTAAACAGGAGGTCCAGGGGCATTGACGCACTGCTTGACCACATGCCAGGTAATTTAGGTTTATTCCTCATAGCAGGGTATCACCTAGTCTAGGTAATATGCCGCTCCTAATGGCGATGTCTTCGTGCCAAATTAATTTTTGACATTTGAAGGTTATGGGCTTTAATTTCTTGGCTTGTATAAAATACACCCGTACTGAGTCCACATGCATCCATTTAAAATGTTAATAGTTAATTCGTCCCTTTATAAAAAAAAATAAATTTCCTTCTCTTTTGCCTACGACGCTCTTCTATCTGCTTCTCTTTTGACTTTCTATTTATAGGTTGGCCAACTAAAACCCTGAAGTCTGAATTTCATTCAATGGTTTGAGCTCATGCACAAACATGAAGGCAATCGCACGGTTCCTGGCAATGCTGTGTAGTCTGGTATAGAGTGCTCTTCAAGTTCTGGCTGGCCAGTATATTAAATTAGTCCGTTATGACGCGTTGGTTGTGTTAACAAAGGGCAAAGCAATTGCATGTTAAAATATGAGGAGTACTTGAGGAGCTTAAGAAAATTCGACTCACCGTTTACTTCAGTCACACTTACTTACGTATATTGCAGTCAGGTATAGATCTAAATTCTGGTATGTCATCCAATTCCGCATGAAATGGTTGGCACTCGATACTATATCATTTCTTCTCCGCCATGTTCCCTGTGAATCTAAAATGAGCTTCGAATGACGTCACGAACGGGTTTTGCTGACTATTGAAGCCATATATTCTGCACGCCCAAAACGCTTGCTCGAGTACTAGACTTTGACGTTCAGACTATATTGGTGTACTGCACACCCAAATAGGGGTAAAATATTTTTCTACGACTGGCTTTCAATCTTTATGCATCATACACGCTACAGCATGATAATCATTTTAAATAGACAAACCAACTATAATAATAATAATAATAATAATAATAATAATAATAATAATAACAATAATAATAATAATAATAATAATAATAATAATAATATTAATATACCAAATGGTCTGGGAATATGGTGCCTAGCTAGCTATCTTTCCAGAAAATTAGAGTTAATTCGCTTGTCAGGTTCCGAAAAGCGTGTTTTTGCGGCCGACGACCACAGGCGATGGATGATGGATGCCCGCACGAAGTTAGCTCTGCTGACAAAAATATAAGCCACCCGTGATATTATCACTTTGTAAGCATGCGTTTATTATTCGTACAACACACAATTGGAAGATAGCAGTTGGTGACATTGAGGTTCTTCACGCTTGTGCCATGTATAAAGCGAAATATTTTTAAAGTTTGTACCCAGATCATACGAAATTACTGAAGAGGGACAGCCAATAACCCCACCCCCACCCCCGTACAACCTACTCACCAGCACTGCGACACAAAGTTTAACACGAAAACGAAGGAAAGTACTATTTAATTTTAAATTGGTGTTGTCATACACCATGGAATTTCCAAACTTGTATCTGGCGCAAAATGACGTGGAACATATAGATCTTCGGCGGTAAACACGGAAATATCATTCATCTTATCAGTGACAATGCGACTATCTAGAACTCGTCACCCTAGATTTGGAAAGTGCATATTGTTTCACCACTAATGCATATTGCCCAATATAACACCACCACCAAACAGCTACATGCACACCGGAAATGGAATGCAAGTAGCTTGTACTGTTCCCACACGCGGAATACACTTAAAGCGCGAAAACAACCTTTTTGTATCCACCAACGATATTCGCCCAAACACATCCAAAGGCATCCACTCAACATTTGCAAATCTAAAACATTACACTAACGGTATAACGAGTACCTGAGTATATATGCCAAACGTAGCACTGCTGGACCTTGGACTGTTGCTTCAGAGGGTAGTAGTAGTAGTAGTAGTAGTAGTAGTAGTAGTAGTAGTAGTAGTAGTAGTAGTAGTAGTAGTACTACTGCTACTACTAGTAGTAGTAGTAGTAGTAGCAGTAGCA
>JAAUYG010090225.1_pt1 | contig 12795 bp, 5 predicted proteins | sample 7278091 | NCBI WGS metagenome assembly JAAUYG01 (sample SAMN14350201, study PRJNA611818) | marine sediment metagenome | isolation source: surface marine sediment (0.6m) | place: French Polynesia: Moorea | collected 2018-08
ATAATAACAATAATAATAATAATAATAATAATAATAATAATAATAATAATAATAATAATAATAATAATAATAATAATAGCAGCAGTAGGAGGAGGAGGAGGACAAGGAAGAAGAGGAGGTGGAGGTGGATAAGAAGTAGGAGGAGCAAAAGCAGGAGTTGTAAAACAACCGGTACTGCTAGTGGTAGTTTATTAATATTTTTGTCTTATTGATACTGCTGTTTACGTTGACGTCGTTGTTATCGCCGTACGCTCTATTATCGGCATTCTGAAAAACCGAACTGAACCGAGGCTATAACATACGGATCCGGCCCGTCGGGATCGTTGCCAATACGGATGTCGGAGATCAGCTCTAGAACCCCCGGCGGTGACTCGGTGACTTCTCCTGCGAGGTTCCCATTCACATAGAGCTTGGTGGACATCTGTGGAGCTTTGTCCCACACAGTGAATGCCACGTGGATCCAACCATCGCCTGTGAGGTCTGCTTCGGGACCATCGTAAACATTTGTTAGGGTCACAGGTCGAGCAAGAACTGTCCCCGACCAAGCAATCCATAGGTGTGTAGACCACGATCCTGGATGATCTGGGTAGAACCATTCCATGAGAGGTCCCCTCTGGCTGTGTCCACGCAGACAGATTGATACAGTGAGCTCGGTGGCAGAGGTCAACAACGAAATGCTGGGGATGGACACGTAACTGCCAGCTTGCCTGGGCGTTAGAACAAATATGATGTTAGATAAAGACACAATACCAGGAAATCCGTAAAGAAGCCCAGGCATTATAAATGGGGAAAGCAATTTTAGAATAAAAGTTTAAATAAAAAAAATAATAATAACAAAATACGTGAGGACCACAGTGATCAATTATTTGGGTCATACGTCGAGCTAACAATACTCCTGAAAGAACGACATTGCATAAAAAACTGGGTAAAACCATTCCACAAAAGGGCCCATATGTAAAAATGCAGGCAAATGGATTCTGCTCCGTGACAGATGTCAGCGCTGGGATGTTGTGGATGGACACGTAACTGCTAGCTTGCCTGGGCGTTGAAACAAAGGATGCTAAGATAGGATAGATTTGTATAAAAACAGATCCCGCCTTATTATTGGTCGACAACCAAACTTGGTCACGCGATCCCGTCTGCCAGTGCACCTAATGATCTCAAAATGACCTTGAACGCTACAAAGTCAAATGTACCCCCATTTATGTTCCACTTATACCCACGGGTCCCGATTTTCAGTTCATTTTATTCTACGATCGCTCGCTTTCAGATAAATGTCCTGTTCTTGTTTTTGTTGTTGCTGCTGCTGTTATGTCTTTGGTTTTCCCGTATGGTAAATTTTGAATTTGAAATGTTTCAGAAAAGTCATTGAAAATCAGAAATTCAACATTTCAAAAATCCCCAACGTGGTGTTGTGAAGACCATGGTGAGGAAAATTCAGGACAAGTTTGAAACTGTCGTCTGCGATTTGTAGGAGTAGCGTTTTGAAAAGTAGCGTTCTCCCATGCGCCCCCTTGTTCACGAAAAGGAAAAACAAAAATAGTTAAAAATTTCAATTTCAATATTTTTAAAATCCCAAAGGTAGATTTGTGAGGGTCATTGAGAAGAAAGTTAACGAAATCTTTCGGCTGCGATTTGTAGGAGGAGTAACTTTTTGAAATTTTCGCTCCCACTGAGTTCCATGTTAACGAAAATGGGGAAAAAAACGTGAAAAATGGTAAAACTTGCTTTTGTTTTAATTTTAAAACGTCCGGCGTATGGCTCAGGGCAACCAACAAGCCAAATTTCAGAGAATTCCGTGCAGTAGGTTTGAATACAATCGATGCAACAGTCAGACGGTGGACGACGGACAAATTTCGATATTCATGGGCTCTCCTGACATAGTCAAGCAGAGATAAAAACGAAAATCTGAATAGCTTATCTGGTGATGCTGTGTTAAGGATTTTGGTAAGTTGTATGAAAGTTTATCCCTAGATATTTTCCTGTGTTAACAAACCTTCTGTGTTAACAAACTACTGCAGCTACACTCTCCAGGGATGTCCCCAGATTGTTTTCTAATGATTTGCTTGGTGATATTGGAGGAGTCGTTTGAAATTGTTACCTGCATTTTCTCCTCTATGTAAACAAGAAATACATCCCTTCTATTTCAAAAGACAAAGCGGTCCATAAAGAGTAAAAAAGGGAAAACTAACGGCTAGAGATTCGGTAGGCAGGAAGCTTTTTGCAAACGTTGGTGCCGATTTGTGCAAACGTTTCCGAGAAAACTCAACCATGAACGACGTACGAGCGACGGATGCTTTCAGTATACCATCAGCGTTACCAACTTGCATCTTCAATCAGAACTAAAAAAATACACGTTGCACAATATCAAGGCATCATTGAAAGAGTGGTAGGTACATTCACTTACCCACTGAAGTGTAGATAGGACCGGTATGGGGTGACATTCCCCACAACTGTACCATCCCACTTGTGGGAGATCTCGGCAGCCAGGCATGACTCATGTAAAGGCCAGTGTCCGACAAGACCTGAAGTTTGATAAAAAAAGCAAAGGTACTAATCAATATTCCACAGCTCTACAACATGTACAATGCCTAACAAATACAAGTGTACACAGTGAACTATTGATTCTATCGTACTAAAACGACTGAGTTAAGGTGCGTTTAGCGTCACCTTTGCATCTATCATTCATGCATTATTACTATTGCCGCTGATGCTATTGCTGCTGCTGTTGTAGCAAGGTTTTAGACATTTTATATAAGTCATGTGCATTGGCATATGCTAGTTGAATTGTCAAGGATCCTTTTACGGGCCATTTAATGAGTTTTAACGCATATATTAAAATAACCTTCGGTTTCGTTTGTTCATAATTAAAAAATAAAACGTTTTTTTTTTTCATAAAACACTACCAGTAACAACATGCTGCCAACAAACTGCGCGGATATTTCTGGGAAAAGTATCTACAGTTACTCTATATAGATATTTTTAACATTTCACTTTAGATTTTTAACTTCTTAAAACACTGTGGTGTGTAGGTATCATATTTTCCAAACGATCTCTGCAAATAGGTTCAGCTAAAGGTAATGAACACAACTCCATGATGTTCTTGGGAACAGTTTTAACTAGAACAAAGTATCAAACTCATTTACTAATGACAATGAGGAGGAGGAAAGGAGGAGGAGGAGGAGGAAGAAGAAGAAGAAGAAGAACTGAAGGGGAAGAGGAGGGGGAGGAGGGGGAAAAGCAAGGTAAAGGTGATGATTATGGCATGTTAACCTGTGTTCCAGTTATACCCAGAACTCCAACCAGTTGCTAAAGATCTTTCGGACGCCAGATCTGACAGCAGCTCACACTGACCGAAGCCGAAGTTGAAACCAGAACAATCCCGCTCCCTGCTGCACTGGACTGCACAGTCCAGCTTGCTGCGACCTCCGCCCCTGGTAAGAACTCCGCTTCGGTATCGAACGCCCGCTTGGGATCGGTACCTTTGCCCACAGACGTAATCCGATAATAAGATCATCATATACATGATATACACGGCCCCCAGAACAAATAATTCCCGCATGAACATGCTTACGTAGGTAGCTGGACGAAACTTATCTCACAGTGGACGAAACTTATCTCAACCCATACGCGGACAAGGTGATCGAAGTTGCCGTCCACATTAAATAGCGATTCGGCGCACAATAAAAATCAAATATTAAAATAGCGTGTAGGCGCAAGACACGAGTAGACAGAGTGCGCATATAAATCACAGAATCCTGCCAAAACAGGTCAGCTATGCAAGGATCTTTCAGGGCAGATTCTCTGAATGACACCAGAGCTGTCAGAGGTGACGTACGAGTTCCTGCCCTGTGAAGCCAACTACAGCAACGACTGTAGATCCAGTCAACTATTAGTGATTAAAAATAAATCAGTTCCCTTTATAAAATCTGTGGGAGACGAAAAATGTTCCGCTGACATAGTCAACCAATACAATTCCGTATGGCACATATACAATAACTTCATGCATACATTAATAGCATTTGCGAGGCGTACCCAGACAGTTGCAAAAAATGAATTGATGCAATTGCACTGGTCACCACAACATTGGTGTGTATGTACAATTGTGGGAGCGTTTGGGAGCAATTTTAAATTGTTGTGACACAGACACGCGAAAAACTAACATCACCCAACTACAATTAGCCATATCAAAGAAGATATGCAAGAAATAAAAAGGACCGGGAGAACTAGCTAGACTGTGTCAGCAGAGCCATTGTTCTGGCGGCAGCACCCGTCCGTCCGTCCGTCCGTCCATAAAATGTGTTTATTCGGAAATGTTACACGGGTTATGACATTGTCTAGATGGTTCAAAATTTAGGGATTTGTTGTAATTTTTCATTTCTTATCTTTAACACAGGAATATGGGAGAGAAAGCTTCTTTTGGAAACCATCGAGTAAAGGCAGCCATCAATATTGTAGATCATTTCTGCGGACATTATCATCTACAAATACCGTGACGAGTCGAGGATTTGCTCTTAGTATCCTTTCACATTGTGGTATATGGGTAAACCTTCTCAATCACCAATAAGCAGTTGCAGTCACCAGAATTTGTGGCCATTTTTTTTTTGGGGGGGGGGGGGAGTATCTACAAATCCTGCACACAGACTTTTAAAATTTAAAATTTTAAGTTTTAATTCAAGCTTTTAAATTTAATGTCAAATTATGGAAATTTAAATATATTATGTTTTTACAATTCACTAAAATTCTAAATATTAAGTCTTTTTATTTAAAAGTACTCAAAAGTTTCTACTTTTTAATTAAAGGAAATTTTAAAGTTTTGTTTAAACGTTTCTTTTGACTTTTTAATAACTTGTTTGAATTCTTTGAAAAATCGAAGTATGGATACGGATTTAATTACAAAATGTTATCCTGGATATAAAGTTTCAACATCGGTGATTCTGTTTTGTTTGGCTCTGCATGACTGTAGAGCAGAGGTAGTCCCCGTCCAACGTCCTCGTCGTCCTTAAAAAGTCCTTGAAACCGTCAAGCGATGCCACACCAACTTTTGTGTAAAGGTAGCTGTCCAACATATCTTCAAACCATTTTTAAAAGCTTTTGAAACCAAACGTCTTACAGGCTTCTAGGAGTGGTCCCCATAAAATTTAGTTTGCGATTTCTAAAACTTTCGTTACCAAATTTGTGCAGCGTCTTTCTTAGTTTTCGTTTATATGGAACCCTATGGGAGTGAAAATTTCAAAATACTACTTCTTTTACAGTTATTTTGATTTGACTACCAATTTTTATAGAGGTTTCTAATACTGGTCCCCATAAAGGTTGGTTTGGGACTTTCTAAGTTTTGATTTTGACAAAAGTTATTGAACATTTATTTTACATCAATTGTAGGTAATGGCAAATCAAATATTACAATTATCTGAAAAACGGTTCATCGTAGACCGAAAGGGACTGATATTTGAGATTCAGGGACACTAGTAGGACATGTATGAGGTACCTTTGACCTTAATCTGTTCAAGTTCATTTTGCGGTCATTTGGTGCTCTTGCCAAATTTTGAAATTCAATCTTTTCAAAATACTGCTCTTTTCACCGTTATGAACTTTCTCTGATTTCAACCCTTTTATGGAGATACTAAGTATTGATTTTCATATTTTAGAACATTTCGAGCTCATAAATGTACAGTATAGGGAATTATTTGGAAAACCAGCCAAGCGAAATGGAGAGAAATTTGAAAATCGGGGGTGCTAGAACATATGGAATAGCTTTGACCTGCTGTTGTTCAAGGTAATTTTGTGGTTACTGGGTGCATTTGCATTTCCTAACGCTAGTTCTGCAGCTATGGTTGTTTCCAACCAAAGGTTTTTATAGAAGTCCCCTGCAACAGTCCACACAAAGGTTAATTCTTGGAATCTTTAAATCTCAAGAAAAAATTGTCATCTATGGGAAAATAAAAATTCAAATATCGTGGGAACGGCTTATTGTAGAGCAAAAGACAAATTTTGGGGCATCCATGATGTTTTATGTGTACATGGGGTACCTGTGGCCCTCAATACTTCAAAGGTTCTTTGACGTCAAAAATCGATACACTTTCGATTTGTCCAAAAGTGCGACCTTCAAAACGCTAACTTTGTCTCGAATTATCCTGTAGTTTGAAATTGGCTACCCAGACACCTACCATTACCCTATGGTGATATTTTTCAAAATCGAATGGTTCCATCCTTGAATCCGAGGAAAGGATCGGCTGAAAAAAGTTGATTCGTTAAATACTTTTGAGATATTTTGCTAACAGACACCCAGACGCAAAGTTAGATACCCCACCCTCCTGGTATTGACGATGAGTTGCTGATACCCCCACCCAACTCAAATGGCTGGATTTACCAATATTCTATCCAGAGAGATGGCTTCCTGAGACACCACCGAAAGGGCTGGGCTAATGATATCCCCACCCATAGGGCTGGCTTCCTGACACACCACCGAAAGGGCTGGGTTAATGGTACCCCCACCCAGAGGGCTGGCTTCCTGAGACCCCACCGAAAGGGCTGGGTTAATGATACCCCCACCCAGAAGCACGGATTCCTGAAACCCCATCCAGGGGGTGGGGTTGCGGACACCCTATCCAGATGGCCGAGCTGTTGATACTAGCAAACGTTTGACCAAAAGTTTGATCCGTTTGCTGGTCTGAAACAGCAAGACCATTAATTGAATACATAACCACTTCGCCAAACAGTCATATGGTTGGCTGTCTCAATTGGCGGACTTGTTTTTGATAAGTCGACGTTACAGGAATGTAGGTCCACCGGAATGATGGTCCTGCATATCACTGTTGCTAGGAACGGTGGTCCTAGGACCTACAATACTAGAAATGTAGGTCCCACCAGAACACTGTTTCTAGTAACATTGATCTGTGATGGACATACAAAACTGAAAATGATCGGACCACCATAACCGCGGACCTCCGTTCCTGTAACAATACATGTAGCGTACAGGATTGCAAGACCTGGTATCAGTGGTCCGAGTTTGGCAAATAGTGAAATAGAGAGGACATCTTTCATTAGTTGTATGGTTTTGTTAACCGTGTTTTAGGGATGGTAATATCCATTTGCATAATTATAGCAACATTCCTTTTTATTGTTTTTGATGAGATGCATTCGATTTCTGTGGTCCTGTTATTGTGCGTGCAAACACCTATTACAAGTTGCTCTCATTATGTTGATCACCCCTTCTCGTTATTGTAAAGTCTTTTGCGTGGTAGCTCAGGTTGTAACTGGGTGTAATCATGACATGAATTTTACAGGTCGTGAGATCGAATCTCATGCTGAAACTTTTTTCGGCGAGGTGTGTTTTTTATTTTAAAACATTTTATTACCCTGTCCTTATTAATTTATCATGGCATACGGTTGGATATTTCCATAATTAGATGCACATTGTTGTAATAAATATAATTAAGTGTTTAGCTTTATATTGTTTATCGTGTTTGCCCTGGCACTGACCAATGAGAGTGGCTACCGTTACTCAGGCTCTGCTTATAAGTATGTGCCTGCGATTTTTTATTGTATTTGTACAACACAACAACATGACAAATAGGCATCGTCTGCCAGTAGTGATAGTTTGGGTGATCGCTAAATGTTAAATGCCTCACTAAATGTTAAAAACCTTCACCGCAAAATGTTATAAACCTCGCTAAATGTTTAAAACACCCGATGCGGAACTTTCCGAAAGACAGCGGTTGTGCGGACAGAGATTTGTGCTCAATAGCCTATCCCGGGGAGCCTGGGCTATCTTCCCAGGTGCTCAGCCCACAGAGCAACTCCGGCGCGTCCCCATGTGGCGGCTAGGGGAATGACCTTTAGTTTAAGGTTAGCCAGCTACTTTAGCTGGCCGCGGACCATAGTGGGCATTTATACCTTGTTCATTGCTGGACTTATTTCAAGATGTGACTTGACATTTTGCCTTGGACTTTGCACTCATTTGACCACAGCATTCTTTTCTGGTGGACTCTGTTTGGACTCCTGAGCCAGCTCGCCAGCTACCGTCGCGGCGCAGTGGATAGCGTGCTTCAATTCCGTGCTCTGTCACAGTACGCCTTTTCCGTTAAAGAACGCCTCGCTTTAACGGAAAAGGCACATGGGTTCGAAACCTTTCCAACACGATGAGGTCTGCCATATGATGTAGGACCACCATTTCTGGTAAAGTATGTCCTATGGCGGACCTACGTTCCTAAGACATTATTAGAAATAGTGGTCCTTAGGACTTAGATTTCTAGGACTCTAAGTCTTACGGACCACTGTACCCAGGAATCGTGGTCCAGTTGGACCACAGTAAGGTGGATCTAGATTCCCATGACACCTGGACTTTTGAAGACTTTTGAAGCTACTGCAAGCACAGATATTCCCAATGTGAGTAATAGATGTACTTATAGGACAATGCACATAGCCAGAGTACTTCCATGCGTCAATATATGGTCTTCATATCAGTTGTTATCTCCAGCCTGTCATTCATGTATCATCATAATCTGTCTGGATTTACACTCGTCTTCAAAGTAGCAGCAGTATAAGGTCAATGTATAAACCATATATAGACTTCCCAATTACTATCCCATTCTTTCTACAATTTTATGTGAAACACAAATTAGAAAACACCAAGTAGGAAAACTTTATTGGAATAACAAGCGTATGTGATGTATAAGGAGCGGTTCACTGAATACGTGACCCAACATGTCATTGTATGAACAGATTCAACCACATAACAATACCAACGTACACCACTCCAAGTATGCATGTACATGTAATTGTAAACCCTTACAACTGGACCTCGTAAAATCCCCAAACAATCCCCAAATTCAAAGTAACCTGGAAGAATCAAAATAAAAGCCCCTATATTATTTATGGCTGATTGGTCTTTGCCGCTTAGCATCTGCACAAATCAATTGTTCCTATAGGTGAACGCAGATTCGAAATTTACCTTAAACACTCGGGTGATATCTATTGAACTGCTGAAAGTTAAAAAAAAATGATCCGATTTTGGATCTATTGTGCTGGTTGAATGCGATTTGGCGTGTGAAACTTTGGTAAGATAAATGGAATAGTCTCAGTATCATGGCAGGGCCTTTTTTTGGGTACTCTTTGGGTGGTCAGGCCAATCCGGCTTACTCCGGTAGAAGCATCCGTGCATTTACATGTAGTTGCCACAAAAATGGTCTCATGAAAAGTTAGTGATTGATCCTTGACAAATGTATTTTTAAATCTATGCTTATGAACCAATAACTTATTCTGGTTCACAGCCGTCGGGACATAATGCATATTTTTAGCTTGATGTATCCTTTACGTTACGCTTCCTCACCCCATCCCCCCATCCACAACCCGTCCACATTCCACGGTCTACATTTTTGTTAATAATCGTGTCTGTAAAAGAATTCTGCACACACGTAAGTTATGCTTAAACTGAACTGCAAACCACCCTAAATATTTCAGTTATAACACACTGAACATTATACATGATGTAAGAGGAATAAAATACATAGCACACAACAACGAAATTTATAAAACACCATCATCACACGAGATGGATACTATACATGTTGTTTTTCTGCACAATGAATCTTCACCTATATGGCATCTACACCTGATACAGTTTAACTCTAGTCTTGTTTTTTGTGGAAGGTGCGGCTAACATCTAGTACTACATGTGCATGTTTTTTTTTCTATACATGAAGGTCTTCACCTGTATGGTATCTACTCTTGACACAGTACAATTATAGTCTTCCCTGTGTAATTACAATCAGTAAAATATACCTAATTATGAAAGAGACCCACGCTGGTTCCAAGGTAGCAGGAGAAGATTGACCCTTAGGAAGGCGTATGTGAAAATACCGTTTAATACTATATAAAGGTTTTGCACGCGTCAGCGTTTCTGTCTATATTTTTGAGACTTTTTCAGACTTTGTCTCCATGAGACACATGCCAGTCCAATATTCTTCAGATCTCCAATATTCATTTTGGTAGGATTCTGGTGTCTGTGAGACGCCCTACTATTCAATATTCCGGTTATACATAACATGTAGCTCTGTTAGGACTTAGTCCGCATGCTCATCCGCTCATCCAGTACCTTTCTGACTATATGTAACATCTATTTTCACGAGGACCTGACTGAGGGAGACACATGCCAATGAGTTACTCTTCGACTATGTACAACCTCTGTGTGTTTCACAACACTTGTGCCTGTGAGACGCCTGCTAAAATCCAATGTTTTCTGATGTATATATTACCTCTATCTTTGTGAGGACTGTGTATCTAGAATATACATGCTAGTCCAAATATTCTGTTGATCATATACAACCTCTATTTTTGTCAGGACTTTGCCTCTGGGAGACCCATACCAATCAAATATTCTTCTGAATTAAATGACAAAATAATATATTTCTTTGTAAGGACTTTCTTCGCGGACGACGCATGTCAATATAATAATCTTACGGGTATAACTTTTATCTGTGTCATATTCAAAGTCAACACGTTAGTCCCACGTGGTTTCATAGGAAACGAATGAGAACATCACCGCCAAAAATCATACAGATGTCAGCGTGCGGCATATATGAGCTTTAAGTTTCCGTGCAACAGTAAAATCCAATCCATCTCTTTCCCATTTGGAGGTGTGTCATGCCAACAGATGTCTGAAATAAAAGCAAACTGTTTTTGTAACCCTTTCTGAGATGTAAATCAAATGAAATAATACCATTCCTTTTTATTACTAACACTTTTCCTTCCAGAATTACATGATACAACTCTTGTGAATCTTAGCATTGTGGTGATAGATGATGCAGTCAAGCCAGCATTACGTGTACTTGCATTTTCAGGTATGTCTAAATCAGCTAGAGTTTCCCAAACAAATCAAACCGAAAATAAAACACAAAGATTGTTGAAATGTGTTGTCACATAAATTGTAAGGAAGACGAATTGCATTCTAAAAGTTGAACTCTTCTCCTACTCACATCACTGATCATCACAGTAGTAGATGATATCATCGGAACATGTCAGTTCTGTCAACTCCTCTATCTCAGAATGTTCCAGCACACGTTTATACACCAGCAGGTTCCTCAGGTCTCCGAGATACGAGGAGTCCCTACAGAAAGGAGCTATAGATTGTACACCCAATTACTGTATTATACGCCTTTACATGTCACGAAAACACACAAGGCCCATAACAAAGAATGAGGTCAGTTTGAAGTGAAACACCTTGTCACTTATTTAGGTAAGACCTCAAGAACAGGATATAAACTAGCATGCGACTCATAATGCACACGGAATATAATATGTTAGTCATATTAATAATGTTACATTAAAATAAGCGTCTTTTGGACATATTAACCTTTCGGGAAGACATGTTTAATACATGTGGGTCGCTTTAGTGTTGGCAATTATAATTGACCCTGCCGTCATCTGATCGTGCCAGTCTGTTTGTCATAGTGTAAAGAAAGTAGCAGCAACATCATGATCATCACAATCATCATCATCATCGTTATCATCATCATCATCATCATCATCATCATCATCATCGTCATCATCATCATCATCATCATCATGAGAAGCCTTTTTTCCAACGACCAAGGTCGAACATTTTAGCCAAAAAGAAAAGGCTGCAATTGAGCAGAAGTTGTTCTCCTTTCTTGCGACCTCAGTTGAACTCCATTGCCTTCTCACTTAAGCCGAATCCTATTTATTATGTTAATAAAAATTGACTTGGGCAGCAGGTACATGATATTTCCCTGTATCCGCATGCTACTGCGTGTATAGACCTCAGTTTTTATCTCACCCAGTGTCAGTTTTTCCCCGCTCTGTGGGGGAATCAGGAAGACCAGCAAGGAAAGCAACCACAGCAGCACACACGGTGTAAGCAGCGCGTACGTATAGAATGTCACTCGTCGACTCAGCCGGATGCAATATCTATGAGAAGTGTAATTGCCGCCGAATTCTATTATCTCCTCTTCTACGGAGCTGCTGTCGACTCGCCACTCCGAATTGCTGTGATGATTGTTCAGGTTCATGGCACTGGCCGCTGGCAGCAGGGTGACTTCTCGGTTGCTGAACATCGATGTGCCCACCTTAGGTTAGAAAAATCGGCGCTGTTAAAGTTTAATTGAGAAGTATTAGATACATGGGTAGTCGTTTCCGAGTTACAGGTCGATCGATTTAAAAAAGGACAACACCCTATGCTATTAAAAGCCTAGAGCAAAAAGTCTAGTTGCCACTATTCCAGATATCGTTATAAGAAATCCTTTTTAGCTCTGCTTGACTTTGTCAGCTGAGCTACTGTCTTAGCGCAGGCATCCGTCGTCCGTCCGTCGGTCGTCCGTCCGCTAACTTAGGTTTCTCAGAAACCTCTGCATGGATCCAGGCCAAATATTTTGGAACGCTACCTATCCGCCATATCTCCAGACCGTTTGTTATTTCTTTTTTCATTTTTTTTTTATTTTCAAATTTTTAAGATTTTTTTTCGTTTTCGTTAACATGGGACCCTATGGGTGCCCCAATTTCAAAACGCTACTTCTCCCACAATTTTGATTCGCTTTCACCCAAACTTTTATGACACATACAATTGTCATGGGGGAATATACTTAGGCTATTACTTTTTTGGCGATCTGCCAAAAATTAAAAACTCTATGGCACTTTGAAATTTTTGTTAACAGGGGACCATATGGGGCTGGAAATTTCAAAACGCTGTTCATCCTACAGTTTTTATCTGATGTCCGTCAAACTGTATGAGGACATTGGCTACTATGGTGGAATACAGGCTCTTACTTTTCTTGGCAA
>JAAUYG010181857.1_pt1 | contig 12794 bp, 7 predicted proteins | sample 7278091 | NCBI WGS metagenome assembly JAAUYG01 (sample SAMN14350201, study PRJNA611818) | marine sediment metagenome | isolation source: surface marine sediment (0.6m) | place: French Polynesia: Moorea | collected 2018-08
CTAAAATGTGGAGTATCTCGAAAATGCCTAATCGTAGAGCGAAACAGACGAAAATTTGGGACTCATGGTACTACAGGGCACATATGTAGAGTACTTTTCATGCCCGCTTGCTTGAGTTCGGTTTGGGCTCATTCGGTGCACTTTGTAAAATTTCCAATTTTACATTTTTCACACTCTGCTCCTCTCCAATTTTCATCCCATTGCATCCAAACTTTATACAATGTATCCTAATCATGGGGCAATATGCTATTACTTTTTTTGGCGATCTGCCAAAATTTAAAAAAAAAGTATAGAACTTTGAATTTTTTCTTAACACAGGACCATATGCAGTTGGAATTTTTAAAGTGCTATTTCTACCACAATTTTATTGGAGGCCATCCAAACTTTATGACAACGTTAGTTACCATGGTAAATCCAAATGCCTGTTAGAATACTGCAATGAATAGTTGGCATCTAGTCCCTTAGATAACATATTCTATTGAAAATTTTTCAAATTATTCTTGTGTACTGGGTCTTCAGTTCAAGCAGAGCGTCAAGGCCCCTGGGCCTCTTGTTTCTTAAAAAATTTTCAGATATAAATATTTTTAGCATAAAAGTCTGCATAACTGCAAACTTTGTTGGCAGATCAAAAATATTATACAATCTGAACAAATCATATCTCCCAGCATGTATAGTACCTGAGATAACATATTCTATTTAAAACTTTTCAAAACATTCTTGTGTACTGGGTCTTAAGTTCAAGCAGAGCATCAAGGCCCCTGGGCCTCCTCTTGTTTTCTCTTGCAATCCATGGCTTGATATTCCGTGTCTTTTGGCTCGATTCTACTGTAGGTGGATCTAATCTGTCAAAATATACAGCTTGGCAAGGTTAGCTTGGTAGAATTGCGAAGAAGCCAAATTCCGACCGTTCCTGTTTCCGCATGTTACGCGTATGTCAACCATAAATTTTTAGGGCAGCCCAATATTTTCCCATGTGAGAGAAAAGCGAGCTGAACAACCTCTGTCAAGATTTTGACCAATGAGTGGCGATATATCACACTTTAAATCTGTCGAAGTCATTTTCACCCTAATTACCGTAATCTATCCACAGCAAGTGCGAACATTAGTACATAAACCTATGTACATGTAGGAAAAACTGTGGTATGAGGCCTAATCATATTTTAATAAATACATGTTATCAGCACCCCCGAGTCCCAAAATTTCAATCCATTTCGCTCTATAGCCAAATTACCTTGAACACTAAAGGTCAAATGTAGCCCATATATGTTCCATTACTAACACCGAACTAAACTTTCATCTGCTTCCTTTAACGGCTAGTCCTTTTAGAGCTACAGGGCAATTTGGAGAGAAGTAGATCAGAGCCCTATCATATTTTAATAAATACATGTAGCTGTAATTGAATACATGTAAATATTTTTTTTTGTTCTGCTGCAAAAAAAAATCCAATATATTCTGGAATATCAAAGTTTTAGTAGCTGTTGCCGTTCAATAATGATTTATTTATTCACTCCTTAATTTTATTTTTACATTAATAAGATTTATGTTTATTTTATTCTGGTAATAATTTATTAATTAAATTTATTTGATGTCATACCGAATCCAGTCCTGTCCACGTACCATACCTGTTTCCATGTCTGGATCCACTGTTCTCATCGTTCGTGATCCATGGTGCCCTTAACGCCACGAATCGTTTTTTTCTAGCCGGTGGATTAGGTTCAGGTCGAAGAAGTCCGATTTCAATTGGCAGAATATAGTCAAACCTATCCTCCACCAAATACTTAGTTCTATTTTGGCTTTGAGGATCCACAGATCTTGGGAACCGTGACCCAAGGAGTCGCTAACACCACGAATTGTGTTTTCTGGCCAATGGATTAGTTTATGGTCCAGAAAACCCGGTTTGAGTTAGTCGAATATATCCAAAGCTAGCCTCTACCCCACGCGTGGTTCTGTGTTGGCTTTCTGGACCCACAGTTCTCGCTCAGCGTCCACTATCTACACTGATCTATGGCACTGATCTGTGGGACTGACACCCCTGTATGTTCTACTAGTACCCCTGAGTCCCAAAATTTCAGTCCATTTCGCTCTATAGCCAAATTACCTATTTCGTTCTATAGCCAAATTACCTTGAACACTAAAGGTCAAATATAACCCATATGTTCCATTAGTACCACCGAGCTCTAACTTTCATCTGCTTCCTTTTACGGCTAGTCCTTTTAAAGTTACAGGGCAATTTGGAGAGAAGTACCGAATGACTCCCAAAATCACTTCCATCAGACGAGTACCTCTGACTGGCTTCTAAATTTCACTCCGTTTTGCTCTACGATTAGCGATTTCCAACATACTTGCAATTTCTTCATTTTATCATTTTTTCCACTGGCACTAAATGTGAAATTTCAATCCTTTTAGAAACAAAAATAACTTTGAAATTTCAAATTTCCAAGATGTTAGAGTTTTGTGTGGACTGTCATAGGGAACACCTATTAAACGGTTGCCCGAAAAAGAATCAATCTATTCAGTCCATTTCGTTCTACGATGGGCCGTGTTCCATGTAATTGCAACATTTGAGTGCCATTGGCTGCAATGTAAAATTTAATGCTTCAATAACTTTGGTCAAAATGAAAATTTCATGAAAATCAAATGAAAAATTCAACTACCTTTTATTTAGACCATCACGAGGAGCCTGGAAAAAGTTTGGTAGCAAAACCTCCACAACTGTAGAAGAGGTGGCGTATTGAAAATTTGACTCCCATGAGAGCCCATGTTAACGAATATAAAACCGTTAAAATTCAAAATTCTCAAAAATACAGTGGTCCGAGATATGGCGGACACATACCTTCCCCAAAATTTGGGGCTAATTTGACTGATGGTTTCAGAGAAATGTAGTTTTAGAGACGACAACGCCGACGGACGATGGACGACCGCACATGAGTTTTTACCATTCATGTCTATGGACAGGTTTGCATTTCACAAATTAGCTGAGTTTATGCTACATATTACTGTTAAACACCAGTAAGATATCATAAATGCATAGTCCAGCCGCACCATTACATTTTTCTCTGAGCGACTATGAAAGGCCAAATTCAAGGTCACTCCTATTTCAAATCTCAGAAAGGAACAGAGTTGGGGGATACATACTTCAAATTACAACCCAACAGTCATATAGGGAGTCCAGCGGCACCATATCACATTTGCCGTTGCGTGATCCTGAAAGGTCACAATCCAGGAAGGCGTGGAAGACTGTGTGACGTTTGCAATCATTGGAGTAGCTGCTGCTGAGCACGGCGTCTAGATCCATGAACGTTGATTTCTTCAGTTTTCGTTAATATGAGCCAATATTATAGAGCCCTAGCAAAACTTTTGAAAAACTCCTCCTCCTGTCAACCGCAAAAATGTTCAATCCTCTTCTGTTTTTTTTTTTTACCTCAATAGACTTCGCGAAAGTAGTTTGTGCTTTTTTATTTAAAAAAAAAAATTAAATGTTAACTGTTTTTCCAGTTTCTCTTAACACGAAGGTAAAAAAAATCCAAACGTTACTCCTTCAAGTCGCTTCGGAATCACTCCACATCTTTTCTGAATTTTCTTCTGTGTGTCTTCACAAGTGTTGCTTTGCATTTTTGAATGTTGAAACGTCCATGTTTTGGAGAAACGATTCGACTTGATACCTACATATTGTAATATGCACTCTGTGTCTAAATTCATTTAGTAACTCTATTCACAAAAATCCGAATCAAAATGTTTTATCCGGATACAAAGCATGGTTGGCGTCAAACGTGGTCAACACATTAACACCAAAGCATATCGTGGCCTATGTAATACTATCCTGAACATCCGGGTCTGAATATGTACTTCCAGTGGATTTTCTCCCCCTCCGGTGGCCGAATGGCAAGAGCGCCGGGCAGAGTGACATATATGCTCCCGTTGAGCGGGTTCGAAACCCGTCACCCAAGAAATGGCTTAATTTATGGCAAACAAGATAAGATTCATAGTTGACATTACAATGTTGTAAGTGTACTTTGAGGACGAACAAAGATATATATTTATATTAACTCCTGCCCCAGATTTATATTAACTCCTGCTGGTCTGGGTTATTGTAAAGGTCCTGTCTCTCCGTATGTGTGATTATGCGAATAATTGGTGATTGCGGTTGGACAAGTGAGCCCCAGAAGGGGGTGGGTGACTCATATCCGTGTTATCACGAACAACATAACATACTCTCCACCCACACAGTGAACTGCCTGAACTGCCGTAGATAGCAATATATGATTGTCTCGTATAGGACATGGATTTAGTGAATTGCAATTAATATTTCCAATGGTAGTTTGGCTACGATTTGGTGACGAATACACAGCAATTTGTAACTGGCATATGCGAGTACTCTCAAACGTAGATGTTACGTACACGTTTGCAGTTTGTAAGTGGAGAAGCTATGTAATTGTGCGAGACAACAACAATGGAAGATGATCTGCATGCGTGGCCGTTGGCAGGATACCTGGACCGCTGAATTTGAGGTGATCTACTAAGCTGTCTACGAACCAAGCCTCTCCGAAAGACATCAAGGTGGACTTAGCTCTTCTCTGGAACAACCGCAGCGAGGTGGAATGTAACATTATGGAATTTAACGTCTCCAACGATGATCTGACAGGGAATGTCACAGTCAGCACGGTTCCAGCGTTTGTTGAGCAGGACGATGAGGGCAAATATCTAGCGCAGGTTCTCTGGATATACGCCGGCCCCGTCATCTTCGTTACCGGGGTCGTCGGGAACGTCCTGGTACTTGTCGTCACAGGAACGCGTCACATGCAAGGCACCACCACTTGCGTGTACTTGCGTTTCATGGCGATCGCGGATATCTGTGTGTTGATAGCAGGGATGATCCCGGAATGGCTGGAATACGCCAAGATCATTGTCTTCAAATACATACATCCGGCCACGTGCAAGCTGGAAAAGTTCTCCTTCTACACGTCCGCTGACACGTCGATCTGGATCCTAGTGATATTCACAGTGGACAGGTGCATAGCCGTTTGTTTCCCCTTGAGCAAAAAGGCCTACTCTCTGCCCTCCAAAGCCAGGTTTTACGCCCTGGGGGCCCTAATTCTAGCCATTGCGAAAAATCTCCACGTGTTTTGGACAAGAGGTGCCGAGTATGTCGTGGTTGGGAACGACACAATCCTTAAATCGAACTGCGGGCGTCCCACACCGGATATAAAGTACTTTGAATTCCACGTCAGACCATGGATCGTGTTCTCTCTTGTCACCTTGATTCCCTTCGTCGTCATTCTGGTTTGCAACGTTTTCATCATCCGGGCACTGCTGGGAATGAAACGCTTGCGTCGCAAGCAGACGATCACATCGCATAAGGACAAAACTCTCCCCCAGATGGCGGCGCTGTGTCTGAGCGCTAGTTTCTGTTTCCTCATATGCGTGGCTCCCAGCATCATTATGTTGATAGGAAAGCCTTACTGGCGGGACAGTTACTGGTACGGTATCACTAAAGCCATTAACAACCAGTTGGTGTACGTCAACCATTCGGTCAACTTTTTCCTCTACTGCATGACAGGCCGACGATTCCGACATCAGCTAGTGAGGGTGTGCCCATGCTGCTGCCGGGAGCAGGTTGCGCTGCTGGACTCCCGTTCTAGCACCCGTACCAGGGGGAACGAAGTGATCAACGCGCGCATGGTCTCCTCGAGGCACATGTCTTCCAAAACGCCTTCTCTGGACGATGTCATTTCAAGGTCGAATTTAAGCGAGGCCGAAACAGACGTGTCCAACCAGCCGATACCAAGATAGAACCCATTGCGACTGGAAAGGGCGGTAGCTGCATGAAAATCGGGAGACCGTAGTTATGAGGCCTCAGCATAGAGGGTGCGCAACTTTGACAATTTTTACTGTGGAAAAATGAATCCCTTTCAATTCTCGCATATATAACGCAAAACTTTTATAATGTCTCAGGCTTTTTGTGTTCTCACATTCTCTGTGTCATAGGTTATAGGTAAGACTGAGGGTCTAAGCCAGGTTAAGTGTAGCAAGACTTCTGTAACATGGCTTCATTGACTTGTACAATCCCAGTGACACATACTGTCAACTTTTCTACATAGAATTTGTCAGCTTATTCCATTATCACCAGGCATCACATCTTCTATAGGCGATTCACCACTGGGGTGATATTCCTGCAGATAAGTCAAAACATTTGTAACATTTACATTATGCATATATATATATATTTTATTTAGCGCTCGACATGTACCCTAAAGTATTCAGTGGCGCTGTACACATTTTACCCGTAAAAAGTGAAGCAGTGATTGAATAAGTGTGTCTTTAACAGTTTTTTGAAAACACTTAGATCATCAGCCTTTCTGATGGAATTGGGTAAGCTGTTCCAAAGTTTTGGGGCATAAACACTAAAAAAAACTGCGATCAGCAAAATTGTTCGCTTTTGTCCCCGGGACACGTAACATGTATTGTTCTTGATTGGAGCTTAAAGAGTACGAAGATTGTTCCTTCAGCACAATCACAAGCCTTGTAACATTTGCTGAAATTATAATATTGAAGACGGCACTTATTACAATGTATCTGTGTGTTTTACCCGGAGAGTATGGATCGTACCTTGCTGCTTTACACGAGTCTGCTCAAATACTTGTATAGAATTTTAACCTTGCAACCGGAGATAAATTTATTTATTTAATTCTAAATAATAATAATAATTTATGTACAAATCGTCTGAAAAATTTTAGTAGGAAGGAGGCACACAAAAACGAATGTTGCCTGTAGGTGCAAACAGCTAATGTATCGTATAATTTTTCATTCACCTTATCATTTAAAGTCATTTGTAAGTTCGGACGAGTTGGATTTCATGATTTGTCATATTTTTGTATGTGGTTATTGAATGGAATATGTTACTATATGAATAGCTTAGTTATTTACCTGTTGTAAATAAAGATCCCATTGCCAAAAAGCCATGTATTTCGATTTGTACAATACAAATTTTGTAATGATCTTTGAACACAATTCTCATAACATTTTTTACGAGTGCTCATGCGTTGTAGCGGGTTTCACAAGCTACATTGGCTGTATTAATTACTAATTTCACAGATACCGCAGAAAATGTGACAAATGCAAGAACTTTTGGATTCCCTTTTCTGCGTCTAATGTTTTCTGGCAATATAATCATGCATGGCTACATGCATGGCCCTTGCACGTTTGGCTCATGCACAGTTGTCACGTAAAAAGGTCAAATTCATCAAATCTCTCAGACTGTATATTCATATTCGACAATTCTGTCAAGTTGCACGGCCAAACTGGCAGGTTAGACATTCAAAAGTGCACACTGGTCAACAAAACAAGATTTTGTAAGGTCCGAGATTTTTGACACCCGTAGTGTTCAATAACTCCGATCTGTCAGCTTGTACGGCCAAACTGGTACATTAGACCTAAATAAAGACACAATTTTTTAGGTCCGAGGTTTTTTTTGCGGCCTGAGACACACGTGTTTTTCAAAATTGCACATTTCCTTTAGCAAATATGGTCTTATGTTTTGCACAATATTTTCGAAATGTTCTTTTCTCCGGTATTTCCGTACTTTTTCCAGTGACATGAAGCATTAACAGCAAAATTAGAAAAGAAATGACATGATCTTTTCACACATACTAACCCCCAAAAATACACCTTGTAATAATAGTAATCATTGCCAACCTAATTACTATTATTACTCCTGAGACGGTTAGGAACCCGAGAGAACCCCCTCGTCGGCTATAAGGTCTCGAGATCATGTCTTACATATTATATCGGGATCTCGAGATAGTGATGTTATGATATCGAGATGCTGATGTTAAGATCTCAACATCTTGAGAGTTTGACATCCTATCCCAAGATATCAAGATAGGACGTCGAGATCTCGAGATCGTCATTGCGAGATCTCGACATCTCGTTATCTTTCTGTAATAATATTTAGAAATATTGTTGGGTGTCCTAAATCAGCCACCATACTAAACCCACATGGAACCATGTAATGTTAAAAATCCCATATACAATGTGTATAACACTTTCTGAAGACAATCTCTTGTACAATTTCAGATATTTGGCGTTAAATTTAACACTTTGCAGTTGACTTGCATCATTGTGCATTGGGAACTTCACAAGAGCACCCTTACACCTAGATCCGGATTTCGGTCTGTTTTGCTTTGTAATCAACCGTTTTCGAAAATACACTTATATGGAGAAGAGGACTTGAATGCACCTTGCGAACCCAAAATTACTTTGACATATGTAACGTCAAGCTCAAAATGTGAACGAGGCCTAAGAGTAATATCATTCGCTTTACAATAATCTTCTTTCGACACAAAAGACATGCACCGTATGGAGCAAAATTACCTTGGTCATTTTACGGTCAATACTACTCCACCTAGCGTGTATACTAAACCTTACCATCAAGGGTCAAATTTTCAGCCACTTCAATCTCTCTACATTCTCAAAACAATTGCTGTTTTTCGGGCAGAGATCGTCCTGCGGGAAAGTTTGCGCTCATGCAACACATGGCAGCAATTAGCATATTTGCTCAGTAGCGTAGTTTGTGACCATTTCCGCGCATTTGGTTATTAAACTATTTGACTATTCGAACGAAGTGGAATGCTGTTGGGGCCCCGGTATCGGGGCCGGGACAACGTGAACCCATTTGCTCTCCTCAGTCAACCAGCACGTAATTACACTAAGAAAAATGTTAAAAAAATAGGAAGTATTCATGGAAGCAAAGTCTCAGAATATTTAAAAACTGCGTAGGTGGTGCTGTTTGGTCACTTGTTGGGCCATTATGGATAGCAGCCAGAATGGCAATCAACCATGGCAATCAACCACCAGCAACATCTCAGAGCAGATAATAGCCCTTGAACACCCCCCCCCCCAAAAAAAAAGTAAATAATAATAATACAATAATTCAGAGACATAGATTCAATGCTTTGACTCGGTTGTACATGTAATTACTTGTACAATTTAACGAGAAGTAGTATGAATGGACAGCAGGTATATGCCTCAAGAGCAAAAGATAAACAAAATATATATGCTAGAATAATGAGAAAAAAAAAAGAAAAAAAAATGCAAAAGTTAAACAAAATACCACATCAAAACTCTATGGATCATTTATGTCAAGGTAAAGTATGCTACTCTTGACAAGGTCACGAAATGACAAGGTCTTAGTCTAGAGCAATTACATATCGCTGGGAAAGTAGAGTGAGAACGCTTGTTAACTTTCAATTTCTTCTTTCTTTATTCAACAATGTACATGCAGGGAATTTGTAGTAGTGCATGTCCTAGGCAGCCACTAACCCCCCATTGTATATTTTCCTACTCATCATATAAATTGGTTCCAGCCAGATCTGTAGCTGTATAAATTGGAGAAGACGCTCTACCTTAAAGGCAGATATACTAGTTTAAGAAATTGTTCTAACTGATCATAACTGGCCAGCTGCTTTCCCTTAAGCTGGTTTATCTTAAAATATATATGCTGCGACATATTGGATGGACAGATCACCATGCTATATGCCTTGCCGTGACATACACTTAAACACCTACAGTTTAAACTGTGATTTCCAGGTTTAAAGGAATAATGGCCAAGAATAATCTTTGGTAGAATTTATTTCAAACATCACCCTGGCCAAGCATGCCCATGGCATGATGAAACCTCCACTTCACTACAGGTGTTCTGGTGATTTACTATTTTTTATGGATTACCTCTATTTTAAAACCAGCCATAAGACACACGATATATATTCAATATAAACGTCCCCTTCAGTTAAGACCATACTGAAAATCAGACTATTTTTCCTGGCTGAATGAGTGGTCTTGAAGTCTAAGGACCACGGTATATCAAATTTGCAGTGATCTATACCACTGAAATACATGAAATAATATATTTAAAATAAGAGTATTTTTAAACTACATATAGTTTTACAGTGTTATTATGTTAGTGCCAAAATGAAGGCTATTAAATAACAAATGAACAACTTACCGTTTGTCATGAATTTTTAATATAACACAAAAGGAAGTACAATCTCTACTAAACTGTTCAAAACTTATATTTTAACAATGTAAAATATGGGTCAGTGAACAACATAATACAGAAAGTGGAAGCCTGACATGGAATGCAATGCATTGAAAGGTGCCTTGCGAAAAGCTGCTTTGAAAGACCATGGTTCAGTTTCTCGAAAAATCTTAAGTCTAGAAATGGACTTAAGCTCACTAATCACCATGGTAACCATTGTCTTTTCCATGCTTAAGATCACTAGAGGACTTACGATTTTTTGAGAAACTGGCCCCATATATCCCTAACAGCAGGTAATACCATTCGATGTAACTGAATCTGTCCCCCACGACCTTTTGTCTTAAAGACTACATTTATATGGCCAATTGACTGGTCTTTCTAGACAGGGTCTACTGTACATTGACATTTGTTCAATACAAATACATTTGCTGGAAAAGCCATTTGTTATAGAGAAAAACAAAGTACTTAAATAAAAATAGCATACACAGTATTTTCAAATAAACTATGGTAGTACCTGTGATTACAGTAGACATAAGTTTGCACACCTTTAATTAAATTTTATTTCATGCACTAAAAATATGGCTTAAAAGGTTTTAACATTTTATTTATAATATTCCTATGCTTTGCACACATTTTTTTAATAAGCTACTGTGCCACTCTGTATCCTGATTAATACACACAGACCTATTATAGCAAGTTTGTTAGAATTTCTACTAGCGCAAACTGCTATCATCAGGATCATTGCTCATCATTCATTGTGTCACAAATTATTGCAAATATTTAGAACTATGATCATGATCATGGTAGATTCATGAAAGATTCTTGTTTACAGGTAGTAGTGTTAGCTATACAGTATTAGTGCTAGTTATACAGTAAACCCCTGAACCTACTTCACACCAACTGTAGCCTTACTAGCTCAGAAAATGCAATACAAGTAAACTTCATGGCAAGGAAGATCACTGGGACAGTCAGTGTAAAACCCTGCCCACCAACAAATATTTCAAACATTTTGATGCAACACTATCCTATAGTAAGGCAGCAGGAATTTTTGTGTGAACTTTACAAGCGTATACATGCAAAGGCCAAATATATGGCATATCTTACTTGTGATCTCTCAAGAACACTAAAGATAAAACCTACTTGTACCTAATACTTGTAGAATTAGGATGGATTCCAGTGCAGATGTAATGCCACTGCCGCCCTGCTATCTACATCTGGCTGCACAAGGGCATTGTATGATAGTAAATGAGAATTTGGTAAGTATTTAAAAAATGAATTTTAAAATAATATATATTATTTCTCAATGCAAATAAAATAGAAATATTTTGCTTACTAGTGTTATGAAATACTACGTACGGTACCAATACAAACACCTATAAAAAACAATTAAATACAACTGTGCTTTTCAGGTCAAATAGTTTACTATTATAATATAATTGCATGTGTTTTAGGAATTAACACTAAGAACAAGCAGAACAAGCCGATCCAGCATTTTCCAGTAGGCCTGACAGAAACACGCTTTCCGTCAGTGCTCCACTGGGCTGTGATGTCTAACGCTATGACACAGTACAGGACTTCAGATTTGGAAGGGATTCGAACCCGTCCTCCTACATGTCCTAAAATGGGCATTAACTTAGCGGAAAAGCTGTATATGGATGCAGCACTGAAAGCCGGTGGGCGAAGTTGTTATCTGCAGGTCTATATACGTGCATGTTTGGTTATACAGATTCCTCAATGCTCCACTGGCTGACAGCTACCCAGTGATATCTTGATATATCACAGCCCAGTGGAGCACTGACGCTCGGCGCATGTTTCCGCCAGCGGTTCACTGAAAGAAAATGTTGAATCGGGTGGCAGAACAAGCATGAACGGTTTAGTTGGATATGATTGGATACTATACCAGAATATTTTATCATGCTATCAGGAAAGAATACATAAGACGCATTATTGCATAGGTATCTAAGCAAAGAAATTAACCGTCTATGTGTGAGCTTGAAAAAGGGGTAAGGAATGCGCCTTGTAGTATATTAAGCAACGTCTGGAGATTTGTTTCTATTCATTCCTTGATGGCCAATATAACGTCCGTACAACAAGCATACACATCTCCTGGTGTCTGCACAGTCTTCTTTATCTGAAACCCGTGATCAGCTAGAAGATCGCCATATTGTTTAAGCGTGCGTTCACGTCCTTGTAACCTCCGCATTATATTTATATCCAGGGCCATCGCGACTGGGCTTTCTCTTGGGTCCTCGGATGCAATTTTCTCCACGAGAAGTAGGCTCCCTCCTGCAAAACAAAACGCTGGACTGGAACTTCAGTTATTCATATATCAACTTGGAAATGCAGACTTACCAGTTCAAATCCGTTGCCCTTAATCAATGTGCGTCAGGGTAATTCACTGTCATGGAATACTCTGTGACTATGGGTTGAAGGAAACGAAATTCTACATACCCGTTTCAAGAGCTGCTGCGACATTTGACAGAATAACATGACACCTGTCGTCAGGCCAGTCGTGAAGAATATAGCAGAGGAAATATAGATCAGCTGACGGTAATCCGGGTTGGAAAAAATCACCTGGTGGAATAAATCATACACAATAAATGTAAATAAACCGATGAAGAATTAGACTAAGCAATGCTAAAATACATTTCTAAATATATTAACATGATCATGATCATCATGTAACAGGTCAGCCAGTGGTAATAATATGTAAAGCGCTTTGAGCAGCTTCGGCCAGGAAAAACGCTATATAAGAACTGCC